>Ga0247807_10001478_pt1 | contig 13688 bp, 14 predicted proteins | sample UWRJL074202C1_FD_179931 | JGI IMG/M metagenome (GOLD analysis project Ga0247807, IMG submission 179931) | Plant litter microbial communities from Arlington Agricultural Research Station in Wisconsin, United States - UWRJ-L074-202C-1 | ecosystem: Environmental > Terrestrial > Plant litter >...
AGAAGCTCGCCGAGCTCGGCGTCTCCCGGGTGAGCTTCGGACCCTTCGTGCTCGGCCTCACCCTCTCCCACCTGCAGGACACGGCAACGCAGCTGACCGCGCTCGGCGAGTACCCCGACGAGCTCGGCTTCCCGTACTGACCGACCTGCACAGTCCCCCGTTCGGGCCCTTTCGCGACGAACCGGAGCGGGGGTACAGTGCCGCCATGACCGATCAACGCCCGATAGGTTTCTGGCTCAAGCTCGTCGACCGACTCATCGACGAGCAGTTCGCCTCGACGCTCGAGGAGCACGGCGTCACGCGCCGACAGTGGCAGCTGCTCAACGTGCTCTCCCGGGGGGCGGCGACCGTCGAACAGCTCGACGCCGCCGTCGCGCCGTTCCTGGCGAATCATGCGGATGACACTGCTCCCGAGTCCTCGGCGGAACACCTCGGCGAACTGATCGACAGCGCCTGGGTCGACGCGACTCCCTCCGGCTACGAGCTGACCGAGCGGGGTGAAGCCGCGTTCCGCCGCCTCGCCGACGTCGTGGCGGAGCAGCGCACCACGATCGCCCGAGGCATCACCGACGCGGAGTACCTCGCCACCGTCGACGTGCTCTCCCGGGTGGCCCACAACCTGGGCTGGACCGAACCCGCGTAGCGCTAGCCGAAGGCCGAGATGCCGGTGATGGCCCGCCCGACGATGAGTGCGTTCACCTCGTACGAGCCCTCGTAGGTGTAGATCGCCTCGGCGTCGGCGAAGATCTTCGCCATCTCGTATTCCATGCTGATGCCATTGCCGCCGAGGATCGAACGGCCCAGGGCCACGGTCTCCCGCATCCGCAGGGTGCACATTGCCTTGGCGAGAGCCGCCTGGTCCATCGTTGCCGTGCCGTCGTCCTGAGCCCGAGCGAGTTGCACCATCAGGCTGAGCGACATGGTCGCGTTGCCCAGCATCCGCACGAGCTGCTCCTGCACGAGCTGGTTCGCCGCGATGCGGCGGCCGAACGAGACCCTCTCGTTCGCGTAGCGTCGCGCGACGTCGAGGGCGGCGAACTGCTGGCCGACGGCCTGCCAGGCGACGAGCATCCTCGAATTCATCAGCAGGATCTCGGTATCGCGGAAGCTGCGCGTGCCGGGCAGCCAGTTGTCGAACGGGATGCGCACCGCATCGAGCTCGATGTCGGCGTTCTGCACGGAGCGCACGGCGATCTTGTCGTCGATGAGTGTCGCGGTGAACCCCGGTCGGCTCGACTCGACGATGAATCCCTTGATCTGGCCGTCCGCGGTGTCCCGCGCCCAGACGAGCACGTAGTCCGCGAAGGTGCCGTTGCCGATCCATCGTTTGCGACCGCTGATCACCCATTCGTCGCCGTCGCGGGTGGCCGTCGTCTGCATGTTGCGAGAGATATCGCTGCCGTGGTCGGGCTCGGTCAGCGCGAACGCCCCCGTGGTGCGCAGGGCGAGCAGGTCGGGCAGCAGCGCGGCACGCTGCGCGTCGGAGCCGAGCATCTCGATCGCGGAGACGAAGAGGTCGCTGTGCACCACGATGAAGATGGCAGCGGAGGTGTCGGCCCGTGCGAGTTCGAGGGTGATCAGCCCGTCGAGCAGGTGGTTGCCATAGGGCAGGGACGACCCGATAAGACCCAGCTCGGCGAATCCCTCGAACAGCGCGAAGGGGAACTCCCCCCGGCGCCAGTGGTCGAGGGCCGTGGGGCGCACGGTCCTCTGGCAGTACTCGCGCACCTCCGCGTACCGCGCCCGTTCCGGCTCGGAGAGCAGCGCGAGCACGTCGATGAGGTCGGAGTCGGCGTAGGGCAGCGAGGTGTCGATCGCCGGGCCACGCGCATGCAGGGTGGGAATGGTCACGGGGGAATGCTAGCTTAAGTGAAGCGCCGTTAGGTAGCGTGGATGGGAAGCGAGGCGGATCGATGGAGATTGCAGGAACCAGCGCGGTGGTGACGGGTGCGGCCTCCGGGCTCGGGGCGGCGACCGCCGCGCTGCTCGCGGAACGCGGCGCGGCGGTGCTCGGCCTCGATCTGCCCGCGGCGATCGAGGCGGCGTCCGCCACCCCGGGCGTCACCCTCGTCGCGGCCGACGTCACCTCGACCGAGGAGGTCGCCGCCGCCCTCGACCTGCTCGGAGCCGCCCCGCTGCGGCTCGTCGTGACCTGCGCGGGCATCGCGCCCGCCCGGCGCATCCTCTCCTCCGGCGGTGTGCACGACCCGGCGCTGTTCCGGCGCACCATCGAGATCAACCTCATCGGCACCTTCACCCTGCTCGCCCTCGGCGCCGAACGCATCGCCGCGACCGCACCCGACGCGGATGGCCAGCGCGGTCTCATCGTCACCACCGCGTCCATTGCGGCCTACGAGGGGCAGGTCGGTCAGGTCGCCTACGCCGCCTCAAAGGCCGGGGTGGTCGGGATGACGCTCCCCGCCGCGCGCGACCTCGCCCGCCACGGAATTCGCGTCAACACCATCGCACCCGGCATCGTCGATTCGCCCATGATGGCCGGATTCGGACCGGAGATCGTCGAGTCACTCGCGGCCACGGTGCCCTTTCCGCGGCGACTTGCCGCTAGCGCGGAGTACGCCCAGCTGGTCACAATGATTGCCGAGCACGATTACCTCAACGGAGAGACCATTCGCATGGATGGCGCGCTCCGCCTCGCTCCCCAGTAGATAGGCGTTCACCATGTCAGGTTCAGTTCTCGTCGCCGGCGCTCGCACTCCGATCGGCCGGTTCCTCGGCGGTCTCTCCGGCTTCAGCGGATCCGAGCTGGGTGCCATAGCGATCGCAGCCGCACTCGAGCGGTCAGCGGTCGCGCCCGAGTCGGTGGACTACGTGATCATGGGGCAGGTGCTCACGGCCGGAGCGGGGCAGCTTCCGGCCAGGCAGGCCGCGGCGGCAGCGGGCATCCCGATGTCCGTTCCCTCGACGACGATCAGCAAGGTCTGCCTCTCCGGCATCCAGGCCGTGATCCTCGCCGACCAGTTCATCCGCACGGGCGACTACGGCACGATCGTCGTCGGCGGCCAGGAGTCGATGTCGCGCGCTCCGCACCTGCTGCCCGCCTCGCGTACCGGCACGAAGTTCGGCGGGATCACCATGGTCGACCACATGGCCGTCGACGGGCTGCAGGACGCCTTCACCACCGAGGCGATGGGGCTGCTCACCGAACGGACCAACGACTCCGAACCGCTCACCCGCGAGGCGCAGGATGCGTTCGCCGTGCGCTCCCACGAGCGCGCGACCGCCGCCTGGGACGCCGGCCTCTTCGACACAGAGGTCGTGCCGGTGTCGGTTCCGCAGCGACGCGGCGAGGCCGTCGTGGTCTCGCGCGACGAGGGACTGCGCCCCACGTCGCTCGAGGTGCTCGGCAGGCTGCCGGGCGCGTTCCGCCCCGATGGCACCATCACCGCGGGCAACGCCTCGCCGATCTCCGACGGCGCGTGCGCCATGGTGATCATGGATCGCGACCGGGCGGAACAGCTCGGCATCGAGTGGATTGCCGAGATCGGCGCGCACGGCATGGTCGCCGGGCCGGACTCGAGCCTGCAGTCGCAGCCCGCGAACGCGATAGCGCTCGCCTGCGCACGCGAGGGCATCACCCCCGCAGACCTCGACCTTGTCGAGATCAACGAGGCCTTCGCCGCGGTGGGCCTTGCCTCGACCGCCCAGCTCGGCATCGACCCGGAGCGGGTCAACGTGAACGGGGGCGCCATCGCGGTCGGGCATCCGATCGGGATGTCGGGTGCCCGGATCGTGCTGCACATCGCCCTCGAACTGCAGCGCCGCGGAGGCGGCATCGGCGCCGCCGCCCTCTGCGGCGGTGGCGGACAGGGCGACGCCCTCATCGTGCGGGTGCCGAAGTCATGATCGAGGCCGCCGTTCTCACCGAACGCGTGGGACACGTGCTGGTGATCACGCTCAATCGCCCGCAGGCGTACAACGCCGTGAACCTCGAGCTCGCGGGCCTGCTCGGTGATGCCCTGGAAGAGCTGGAGGCCTCCCCCGACCTGCGCGCGGCGGTCGTCGCCGGCGCCGGCAGGGCCTTCTGCGCCGGCCAGGACCTGAAGGCCCTCGCGAACGGAGAGGGCCTGCTCCAGCCGGGACGCGAACACTGGGGGTTCGCGCAGTTCGCGGCGCATCCGACCTCGAAGCCCCTCGTCGCGGCCGTGCACGGCTTCGCGATGGGTGGCGGGCTCGAGATCGCTCTCGCGTGCGACCTGGTGGTCGTGGCCGAGGGCACACGCCTCGGGCTGCCGGAGGTGGCGCACGGACTCTTCGCAGCGGGCGGCGGCATCCCGCGCATCGTCCACCAGCTGCCGCCGAGGATCGCGAACCGGCTGCTCTACACGGCGGAGCCGATCGATGCCGAGGAGGCCGCTCGCTGGGGACTCGTGAACGAGGTCGTGCCGGCCGATGGAGTACTCGACCGGGCCCTCGAGCTGGCGACGCGCATCGCGGAGAACGCGCCGCTCGCGGTGCAGGCGACCAAGCAACTCGTCACCAGGCTCGGGATGTCGTCGACCTCCGACCCGCGCACGTGGGAGATCATCAACGAGGAGGTCGCTCGCGTGTTCGCGACCGAGGATGCCCGGGAGGGAACCCGGGCGTTCGCGGAGAAACGGGCCCCGGAGTGGTCGGGTCGCTGATCCGCTGCTAGTCTAAGTGAATGTCGGTTAGCCGTCCGCACCGTCGCGGATGGGAGGAAGAGGAAACCATGTCCACAGCACGTGCCCGCGTCTTCGTCGTCGGAGTCGGAATGACGAAGTTCGAGAAGCCCGGCCGCCGCGAGAACTGGGACTACCCCGACATGGCCCGCGAGTCCGGCACCCGTGCCCTCGAAGACGCCGGTATCGAGTACGACCGGATCGAAGAGGCGTACGTCGGCTACGTGTACGGCGAATCGACCGCGGGCGAGCGTGCCGTCTACGAGCTGGGGATGACCGGCATCCCGATCACCAACGTCAACAACAACTGCTCGACCGGCTCGACGGCCCTCTACCAGGCGGCCCGCTCCATCCGGGGCGGCCTGGCCGACTGCGTACTCGCCCTCGGCTTCGAGAAGATGAAGTCGGGCTCGATCGCGCTCGACAGCTACGGCGACCGCGAACCCCCGATGCTGCGGCACATGCAGGCGATCGAGAAGGACTCGCCCATGGTGTTCCCGCCCGCGGCCTGGATGTTCGGCACGGCAGGCGCCGAGCACATGCGCATGTACGGTTCGACCCCCGAGCACTTCGCACGCATCGCCGAGAAGAACCACCGGCACTCGACGAACAACCCCTACGCGCAGTTCCAGACGGAATACACCCTCGAGCAGATCCAGGCCGACAAGATGATCTACGAGCCCATGCAGCTCACCCGGCTGCAGTGCTCGCCGACCTCCGACGGGTCAGGCGCGGCCATCGTCGTGAGCGAGGAGTTCGTGGAGAAGCACAACCTCGCCGGCCAGGCGGTCGAAATCGTCGGGCAGGCGATGGTCACCGACATGCGCTCGACGTTCGACTCGAACACCGCGCGCGACGTGATCGGCGCGGACATGAGCAGGAAGGCCGCCGACGCGGTGTATGCCCAGTCCGGCCTGTCGGCACAGGATGTCGACGTGATCGAGTTGCACGACTGCTTCTCGGCCAACGAGCTCATCACCTACGAGGCGCTCGGCCTCGCGGAGGTCGGCGAGGGTCATCACCTCGTGGATTCGGGGGACACGACCTACGGCGGCACGTGGGTCGTGAACCCCTCGGGCGGATTGATCTCGAAGGGGCACCCGCTCGGCGCCACCGGTCTCGCCCAGTGCGCAGAACTCACCTGGCAGCTGCGCGGTACGGCCGACAAGCGCCAGGTCGAGGGTGCGACGGTCGCCCTGCAGCACAACATCGGCCTCGGCGGAGCCGCGGTCGTGACCGCGTACCGCCCCGCGGAACGCTAGGCGCGCAGGCGGAGACGGCACGGGGTGCGCGACCCCGTGCCGTCAAAACGGTCGTGCGGCGTTACGCCGTGGCGTGGATCTGCGTGCGCAGCTCGCGCTTGAGGATCTTGCCCGCCGCCGAGATCGGAAGCGCATCGACGATCGTCATGCCGCGGGGGATCTTGTAGCCCGCGATGTGCTCCCGGCTCAGGTCCTTGAGCTCCTCGAGCGAGACGGTTGCTCCCGGCTGGAGAACGACAACGGCGTGCACCCGCTCGCCCCACTGCTCGTCCGGAATGCCGATGACGGCGCACGCGGCAACGGCCGGATGCTTGGCGACCACGTTCTCGACCTCGACCGAGTACACGTTCTCGCCGCCGGTGATGATCATGTCCTTGATGCGGTCGACAACGAATACGTAGCCGTCCTCGTCCATGTATCCGCCGTCGCCGGTGTGCATCCAGCCACCGCGCAGCGCCTCCGCCGTCTCGTCGGGGCGCTTCCAGTAGCCGATCATCGTCGCTCCGCCGCGGGCCAGGATCTCGCCGACCGTTCCGCGCTCGACCTCGACGTCGTGCTCGTCCACGACCCGGACTTCCGTGTGCCAGGCCGCACGACCGGCGGAACGACGGCGCACGGGATGCTCGTGGTCTTCCATGAGCAGCATCGTGGCGACGGGCGCGAGCTCGCTCATCCCGTACGCCTGCAGGAAGGTGGAGTTGGGGAACAGTGCACGCGCGCGAGCGAGGATTGCCTCGGGCATCGGGGATGCCCCGTAGACGATGTGCGCGAGCGAGGAGAGGTCGAAGTCCGCGGCCCCCGGCTGGTCGACCATCATCTGCACCATCGTCGGCACCAGCAGCACGTCGGTGACGTTCTGCTCGGCGAAGGCCTGCAGCACCCCGAGGGGCGTGAACGACGGCACGAAGACGTGGGTGGAGCCGAGCACGAGCCCGGCGGTCCAGGCCGCGATGTCGGCGAGGTGGAACATGGGAGCCGCGTGCAGCAGCCGGCCGTCCCTGGTGAGGAACTCGCCGGACGCGACGCAGCCGTAGGCCGAGGTCATCATGTTGTCGTGGCTGAGCACAACGCCCTTGGGCTGCCCCGTGGTACCACCCGTGTAGAAGATGCCGAAGATGTCGGTGCCGCCTCGGCGGGCATCCTCCGCGGGGTCGGTCCGCTCGATCAGGTCCTCGTAGTCGAGCGTCCCCTCCGGCGCGGGCTTGTCGCCCGAGTGGATGACCGTGGTGACCTGTGGGCACAGCGCACGCACGGCTTCGACGAGGTCGAGGAACATGTCGTCGACGATGACGATCTCGACGTTGCACTCCTTGAGCGACAGCGCGATCTCCTGGGCGCTCCAGCGATAGTTGACCGGCACGACCACGCCGCCGGCCCACGGAACGGCGAGCAGGGTCTCGTGGAAGATGTCCGAGTTGAGCGAGACGATGGCGATCCGGTCGTCGTCCACGGCGCCCAGGCGGCGGAGCGCGCCGGCGAGGCGGGCGATGCGGTCGCCGCTCTCGGCGATGGTGCGCTCCCGGTCGCCCATGACGGTGGCCGGGCGCGAGGGGCTGAGCTGCATTGCGCGGTGAAGGGGTTGGGTGATTTCCATGATGCTCTCTCCTTTGAGAACCGGCGGTGCTGTGGGTGGGTCTAGATGAAGAATCCGCCGCCGCAGACGATCGTCTGGGCACTGATGTAGTCGGATTCGGGGAGGCACATGAGGTACACGGCGCCCGCCGCGTCCCCGGGTGTGCCGGCGCGACCGAGCGGGATCATCTGCTCGGTCATCGCGTGCAGTTCCTTGCTCATGCCGACCTTGATGCTGTTGCCGGCGACGTCGATGTGGTCGGCGCCCTCGGTGTCGGTGAGGCGGGTCTTGATGTACCCGAACGCGACGGCATTGACCGTCACGTTGTAGCGACCCCACTCTTTGGCGAGCGATTTCGTGAGTCCCACGATGCCGGCCTTGGCCGCCGAGTAGTTGACCTGGCCGGCGTTGCCGCCGAGGCCCGCGATGGAGGAGATGTTGACGACCTTGCGGCAGGATGCGCCGCCTTCGGCGGCTTCCTTCTTCGCGAGACCGGAGATCACCGGCTGCGCCGCGCGCAGTATGCGGAACGGGGCCTTGAGATGCACGTCAAGGATGTCGTCCCACTGGTCGTCGGTCATCTTCTGGATGACGCCGTCCCAGGTGTACCCGGCGTTGTTGACGATGATGTCGAGCCCGCCGTAGGTGTCAACGGCCGTTGCGACGAAGCGAGCGGCGAATTCGGGGTCCGTGACGCTGCCGATGCAGGCGACCGCCTCCCCGCCGGCGGCGACGATGTCGGCGAGCGTCTCGTTCGCGGGTTCCGCGTCGAGGTCGTTGATCACGACCCGCGCCCCCTCGCTCGCGAGCTTGAGCGCGATCTCCCGTCCGATACCGCGGCCGGATCCGGAGACGAGTGCGACCTTGCCGTCGAGTGTTCCCATAAAGTGTCTGTTCCGTTCAGTCGATCGCGACGACGGCGTCGCCGGTGAGGGTGATGGTGCCGTCGGACAGGGTGACGACGAGCTCGAGTGTCGCGCGGCGTTCGCCGTCGACGTGCTCGATGGCCGCAACCCGACCCGTACAGGTCGGTTCGCCGTGGATCGGGGTGATGGCCGCGAAGCGCACGCCGAAGGAGCGGATCGACTCCTGCGGAAAACGGTCCGTGAGCAATCGGCCCAGGTATGCCATCGAGAGCATCCCCTGGGCGAAGACATCGTCGAGTCCCGCGGAGCGCGCCACGTCGATATCGAGGTGGATCGGGTTGTGGTCACCGGACGCCCCCGCGAACAGCGCGAGGGTCGTGCGGGAGATGGGCGCCACGGCGAGCGGCGGAAGTTCGGTTCCTGCGGCGAGCGCGGTCATCGGGCGGTCTCCTTCTCGGGGTGACGGATGACGATGGTCTCCGAGAGTGTCGCGATCGGCTCGCCGCCGCGGGTGACCTCGGTCTCGAGCACCAGGAACTCGAGCGCGCCTGCCTTCTTCTCGAAGAGTGCCACGATGCGCGGCTGGAGGTGGAGCAGGTCGCCCGCGAAGGCGAGTGCGCTGTAGCTGAAGGCCTGGCTGCCGTGGAGCACGTGGCGGAAGTCGACGCCGTAGTCGAGCAGCCAGCGGAACGGGTCCGGGCCGTCGAGCTTGAGGCCGAAGAGGAAGGTGGGCGGGACCGGCAGGTCGGGGTACCCCGCGGCCTCGGCCGCCTCGATGTCGACGTAGCGCGCGTCGGTCTGGCCGGTGGCCTCGGCGAAGAAGCGCAGTCGACCGCGCTCGACCTGCGCGACCAGCGCGGGCAACTCCGTGCCAAGGGCCGACTGTGGAACCGTCACGTGCAGCTTCCCTCCCACCCCGCGGGGCGTGATCCGGCCGGGACGAGGACGTCATCGGCTCCTGAACAGCACCCTAACATGTATTCACTTAGAAGTGAACGCTGATTCGAGCGTTGCCCCTCCACCATCGTGTCAAGTGCGCTCCGCGCATCCCGATCATCTGCGATAGTGAAGCAATGACCTCCCTCGACGCCCCCGCTCGTGGCACGCGCCCGCGGAACCGTCGGGAGATCACGATCGACGTGGCCACCGAGCTCTTCTACCGGGAGGGCTACGGTCGGGTCTCGATGAGCGACATCGCCGAGGCGATGAACGTGGGGGCGTCAGCGCTCTACCGCCACTTCCCCGGCAAGGCGGAGCTGCTGGCCGCGTGCGTCAGCTCAGGAATCGACCGCTACGACGAGGTGCTCGAGGCATCCGAGCCCGACGACGACGCACAGGGTCGCCTGAACGAGGTCCTGCGTCGGCTCGCGGAGTGCGCGATCGACTACCGGCCGCTCGGGGTGCTCTGGCAGCGGGAGGCCCGCAATCTCCCCGAGCCCCTGCAGCGAGAGTTGCGTGAACACCTGCGGTCGACCACCGGGCGGCTGTCCTCCTTCTTCGCGGCCACGCGTCCTGAACTCGATGCCTCGCAGGTCGACGTGCTCGCCTGGTGCTCGATGGGGGTGCTCGTGAGCATCGGCTTCCACTCGCTGGACCTGCCTCGGCAACAGTTCGTCGACCTGCTGTTCGGCCTGGTCGGCACCGTGGCGACGCTGCCGATGCCCCACGACGAGGTCAGCAACGCGGTCGACACACCGGCCCGGGGCGACGAGAGCCGCCGTGACGCGCTCATCACGCGGGCGACCGAGCTGTTCGCGGAGCGCGGGTTCGCGGCCACCGGCATCGACGAGATCGGCGACGCGGCGGGGATCGCCGGCCCGAGCGTCTACAGCCACTTCGGGAGCAAGCAGGAGATCCTGGTCGCCGCGATCGATCGGGCGAGCGCCCTGCTCCTCGCCGACTCCGCGGAGATTCTCGACGGACCCGACTCGCCCCGTGCGAAGCTGTCCCGGCTCGTCGACTCCTACGTGCGTCTCGCCGACGGGGACCGTTTTGTCCTGCGCACCCTGCTCTCCGAGATGGGCCAGCTGGCCGCCGCGGATCGCGAGGCCGCCCGCCAACGGCAGCGCGACTACATCGACGAGTGGGTCGGGCTCCTGCGGGAGTTCGCGCCCGAGGACCCGATCCCGGCCCGCATCAGGGTACAGGCGGTCCTCCTCGTCGTGAACGATGCCGTGCAGACCCCGCACCTGCGCACCCGGACGGGCTTCGACGCCACGCTGGCGCGCCTGGCGCGGGCGCTGCTCGGCATCATCCCCGAGCGCACGCCCTGACCAGCTCCGCGTGCATCGCCGTCTGGGCGAGCGCCGAGGCGAGGTAGAACCCCGAGAAGTTCTCCCAGCCCGCGGTCCAGGTGAGTCCGGCAGCGACATCCCACACCGCGGCATCGGGATGACGTTCCAGGTGCGCGGCAACCTCCGCACTGCGACGCGCGTGGTGCGCGAGTGTCGCCTGCACCCGGGCGGTGATGCCCCGGAACGGATCCCCGTGCCCGGGGCACGCCTCGTCCTCATCGAAGAGCTCGAGCCGCTCGAGCGAGGTGCGGTAGTCGGCGAGCGGGTTGGCCTCGGAGGTGCCGCCCAGCCCCACGCCGGGGAACGTCGTCGGGAGCAGGTGGTCCCCGGTGAACAGGAGCCCGTGGTCGTCATCCCGAAGGCAGATGTGACCGACCGTATGGCCGGGCGTGTGCAGCACGCGGATGTCGCGGCCCGGGATCTTCAGCCGTTCCCCGTCCGCGACGAGCACGTCGGGGACCACAGCGGGCTGCGGATCGAGCCCGCTCCACAGGGTGATCACCTCGGCGCGACGATCGACGGGGACACCCCAGCCGGCCAGGCGGGCGTCGGACGCCTCGACCGAGTGGTCGTCCGCCGCGATCTGGAGCATGGCCCCGGCCTCGGCGGAGTGCATCACCACTCGCGCGCCGGTCTGCTCGCGCAGCTCCTCGGCGAGGCCCACGTGGTCGGGATGCAGGTGCGTCACCACAATGGAGGCGAGCCCGTCGCCGACCTCCGCCACTGCCGCGGTGACGAGTTGCCGGTTGGCCTCCGACGCCCAGCCCGGATCGATGAGGTGCACGGAGCCCGTGACATCCCGAATCAGATAGGTCTGGGTGTAGGGGGTGTGCTCGTGCGGGATCGGAACCCGCAGCGACCACGTGTCGGGACGGAGCTGCTCGATACTCACCCGAACGCCGAGATGCCGGTGATCGCCCGGCCGACGATGAGGGCGTTGATCTCGTACGTTCCCTCGTAGGTGTAGATGGCTTCCGCGTCGGAGAAGATCTTCGCCATCTCGTAGGACATGCTGATGCCGTTTCCGGCGAGCATCGCGCGGCCGAGGGCGACCGTCTCGCGCATGCGCAGGGTGCACATCGCCTTGGCCATGGCCGCCTGGTCCATCGTGATGGTGCCCTCCTCCTGCATGCGCGCGAGCTGCACCATGAGGCTGAGGGACATCGTGGCATTGCCCAGCATGCGCACGAGCTGCTCCTGCACGAGCTGGAAGGAGGCGACGGGTCGACCGAACGCCTGCCGCTCGAGCACATAGGCCCGTGCGACATCGAAGGCGGCCAGCTGGAGTCCGGTCGCCTGCCAGCCGACCAGCACCCGCGAGTTGAGAAGCAGCTGGTTCGTCCTGGTGAAGCTCGTCGTTCCCGGCAGCCAGTTGTCGAAGGGGATGCGGACATCGTCGAACACGAGGTCGGCATTCTGCACCGAGCGGGCCGCGATCTTGTCGTCGATCAGGGTCGCGCGGAAGCCGGGCCGTGTGGTCTCGACGAGGAAGCCCTTGATCTCCTTGTCCGCGGTGTCCCGCGCCCAGACGAGGATGTAGTCGGCAAACGTCGCGTTGCCGATCCAGCGCTTCTCACCCCGGATCACCCACTCATCGCCGTCGCGGGTCGCCGTCGTCTGAATCGACCGCGAGATGTCGGAACCGTGGTCGGGCTCGGTGAGGGCGAAGGCGCCGATCTTCTTCAGGGACGCGAGGTCGGGCATCAGGCTGCTGCGCTGCACGTCCGATCCGAGCAGGTCGATGGCTCCCATGAAGAGTTCGTTGTGCACTCCGAACAGGATGCCCGTCGAGAGGTCGGCGCGAGTGATCTCGGAGATGAGCAGTCCACGCAGCAGGTAGCTTGCCGGTTCCATTCCGACTCCGGCCATGGGCAGCTTCGCGAACTCGGGAATGAGGTGGAACGGGAACTCGCCGCGACGCCAGAAGTCGACCGAATCGGGACGCACCTCGTCCTGGAAGAAGCGGCGGAGCGTCTCGAAGCGGGCGCGCTCCTCGATGGAGAGCGTGTCGAGTACACCCAGGAAGTCGGCTTCCGGGTACGGGATGTCGCTGCTCATGGTCTCTCCCTGGTCAACTCACGTCGGCGTGTGTGCTGTTGATCCTAGACTAAGTGAACCGCGGTTAGCGAGCTACACCCGCAGTGCCCACCAGATCAGCAGCATCGTCACGAGGAAACCGGACACGAAGTTCAGCCAGAGGAATCGCTTCCAGCCGCGGTTCGCGCTCTCCGCGTCGGCGTCGCTGATGTTCCAGTACAGTCCGCAGCTGATCGCGTAGGGCAGCGCGAGCAGGGCGGCGAGCGGTCCCGGCCATTCACTGAATAGCAGCAGCACGGCCGCGAACAGGTAGGCCAGGACCGAGACCCGCACCGTGGCGCGGGCTCCGATGACCGTGGCGATGGAGGCGATCCCCGCCTCGCGGTCCGCGATCACGTCCTGTACCGCGCCGAAGGCGTGCGAGCCGATCCCCCATAGGAAGAAGGCTCCGAGCACCATCCACAGTTGCGGCGTGAACGCCGCGCCCGCAAGCACGAGTCCGTAGATGGCCGGCGAGACGAAGTGGGTGCTCGAGGTGAGCGAATCGACGAACGGCCGTTCCTTGAAGCGCAGCCCCTTCGCCGAGTAGGCGATGACGGCGAACACGCTGATCGCGAGCACCAGCCAGGAGAGAGGACCGCCGACCACAACGAGATAGACGAGGAACGGGATGTTCGTCACCGCCGCCGCGATGAGCGTCGGACGGTGCATGCCCGGTGCAAGCAGCGCACCCTCCACGCCGCCCTTGCGAGGGTTGCGCAGGTCGGACTCGTAGTCGAAGACATCATTGATGCCGTACATCGCGAGGTTGTACGGCACGAGGAAGTAGACGGTCCCGAGCACGAGCGTGAGGTCGATCTCGCGCGTCGCGAGGAAGTACGCGGCCGCGAAGGGGAAGGCGGTGTTGATCCAGCTCAGCGGTCGGGACGAGACGAAGAGGGTCCTAAGCACCGGTGCCTCCCGGGGTCGATGCGCCGGCGCGATAGGCGGCGCTC
>Ga0247807_10001482_pt1 | contig 13673 bp, 15 predicted proteins | sample UWRJL074202C1_FD_179931 | JGI IMG/M metagenome (GOLD analysis project Ga0247807, IMG submission 179931) | Plant litter microbial communities from Arlington Agricultural Research Station in Wisconsin, United States - UWRJ-L074-202C-1 | ecosystem: Environmental > Terrestrial > Plant litter >...
GGTGACGGAGACATGGATGGAAGGGAGGAGGATGTTTTCTATTGTAGAGAAAGAAGAGAAGGAGGAAAGCAGGATAGCGGAGGGGATACTCAACGGGATGCTTGGTGGTATCAATGAGGTGCTCCGGTTGATATTTGGAGACAAAGACTTCAGGTTGTTCTCAACATAATAGATTTCGAGTTACTGACTCGACGCTTTGTACGGAATCCGTGCCAGCTCATCCCATTCGTGATAATGGGTACTCATTACGGCGAGGACTATAGTCGGTGGACAGTGGATAGGACCCCGTCAGACCACCAAGAGGAGCATAGATGATGTTTTGTTGTCACCACACCGCTTTTCCCTTGCCCATTTCTATTCCCATTCCCATTCCCAACCCCATTCCCATACATCAAACCCCCTAAAACACCATTCGCGATCGAATCAGCCTGTGCCTCGCACCCATCCACCGCTTTCCTGGCCCCTCCTTCCGGAGACATCGACGTTTCGATGGCATCTCGAGCCAAGATCCGGGCCTGGCGGGACATGTATACAACCCCGCAGTCACAGCACATCGGTGCAGCAACTTTGGGCAGCCTTGCAGCAGATCCTATACAGTATCGCTTATATTAGCTTTACACCGTGAATGCTCACTCGCTTAGGTAGGTAGGTAGGTAGGTAGATATCTTACACCGGATCTTTCAGAGCACAGGTACCTTTTTACCAAAATTACCAGATTATATCACGAGATGCCAATTGAGTTTAATGTTGATACGGGTGCGCGATATACTTTCTGCGACCCCCGGTTTTACTGCCAATATCGACAACGGTTGAGATGTAAAAACTCTCTTCTGGCTGGAAGGGTGATCCCGCAACCCCACCACCGTAGGTTTCTTCTTATTAGTGGGTTGAATTCAGGGGCGTGAATAATAGATAGCATCACCACAATATAATTAACAATTGAAGAGTAAACCACATTTAACAATACTTTGCTAGCACGCGAGACGCACGACCGGTTTTCCCAATTAAGGACGTGCTCGATATTGTTTTTTCTTTGTGATTTTTTACCGCCAGTGTGACGTTTAGAATTGCAGTGTCTGTCCATCCATCCCCAGCCCCCCCTCTAATTCTTCCAGCAGTGAAGGAAGGCTGGTCCCGCCACAAGTCACCGCCACAACTGGGATAAGAGCTTTTGACATCTTCCTAGTGAATCCCGACAAGATCAACTTTGCGACTTCTTTTTGTTCTTGTTATTGTGATTGTTGTTGTTGTTATTGTTGCTGTTGTGGTGATTGCTTGCTTTTTTGGCGGTTCCTCCCTTTCCTTTTCGTCGCCCGTTCTTCTTCTGCAGTGTATCCGCATCACCATTCCCATCATCACCTTGGAATCAATCAATCAATCTACCACAAACAACCTTGCTTTGCTTGGCCTTTGGGATCCCGTTGACTCGCTCATCAGCCTCACACTACTGCGACCGCTGCTACCACCACCAGGCCAACCAAACCCACCAGTCCCACTCGCCAACATCATCATCCACCTACCTCGTCCTCCACCAAAACATCACCACCAACACCACCACCACCACCTCATACCTCACACCTCTCCGTCTTTTCTTGCTTCGCTTCTTCGCTGTCTTATTTCCTCGACTTATCAGCACTAGCACAGCTAGTTGTGCCATCACCGACCGGCACCGGGCAATCACCAGAACAACGTGCTCCACATGCATGGTGGACCAGCCAGCGCAAGCCCTTAAGCGCCTGCTCGACCGACTGACACCCCCTCGCAACCATGGCTCAAAAGGACCGCGAGAGCACGCTTGACGGCGGCGAGAGGAGACATCGCACCAAAGCCGAGAAGGAAGCCAGCAGAGCACACAAAGCGTCGCGAAGCTCTCGTCCCAAGACCATCGATCCAGAGACTGGCGAACCGGTCAAGTCTCGCCGCCATAAGAAGGACTCGGACAAGGCGAAAGATAGCGACTCGCAAAAGTCTTCTTCTATGGCAGACCTGCTCCCGGAATTGGGACGAACGGCGTCGGCACCGGGCATGACTTCACGCAGCAGCTTGCCATATCCAACCTTCAACAAGAACTTCAGCAAGGAAGCGGTCAATATCAGCAGGGAAGACTTCAAGACGCCGGCCAAGCATCCCTATACCCCAGACTCTACGGATGTGGGATCAGATGAGAAGAGCAGATCGAAATCAACGGACAATGCGACACCGCGAGCAGCCACGGTCACCAAGGATGGCAGACCTCCAAGCCCACCGGAGACGGATATATCACAACAGAGAAAAGCTACGCCGAGCCGGGTATCAAAACTACAGGAGGACGATGAATCTGAGAAGAGACCAAGCTCGAGAACGTCACAATCGAGTAGGCTGAGGGACAACAAGGACGAGAGATCAACAGTTTCTACAAAGTCCAAAACGTCGAAGGCTAGCACTGCACTAAAGTCACCAAGAAAGGTTCCGGAGAAGGATTCGAGAAGCAACTTGAGGGTGGAGGAGCGTACCGAGGTGGGATCTGGAGAGTCGAATCTAACTTCGGTTGCGCCAAAAAAGACACCGCCGCCAGAGATTGATACCTACTCCTCCCCTGAATCCGCAAATGATTCATCTCCAAGGACACCTACGCAAACTCCACAGTTCCCCCCGCCGACAAATGAAGATTACAAGCCCTCGCCATCGCCATTCAGTCACTTCGATGTACAAGGAACAGAGTCTAGTGCTTTCAACTCGCCACAACCACCACCTCCACCGCCGCCTCCCAATGTTCCAGTAAATATTCCTCGAGTTGACTACTTGTTGCACAATGGTGGATTACCTCGTCCGGCTCCTAAGACGTTGTTGTCGGTCACACCGTCATTTCCCTCGTACCACAATCCCAATAGAGGACCAACTCCACTCGCTTCTGAAATCGAGCGTATCTTTGGACCATACTTTAGTGTATTAGATCAATACGAGACAGTCATACACAAGAACGGATCGTTAGCTGTGGCAACGGGTTACAGATCGGTCGCCAGAAGGTTGCTTGATAGACTGGAAAATGTCTTCAACCGAGACCTTTCGTCTGAAGGTTGTGTATGTGTAATGTGTCAGAATTCAGATCAGTCGACCCACGAAGGGACTCGAGGGTTGGGATGGGGAGAAGTCTTAGAATGGGTTAGCGGTAGACGTGAGCTTCCTCTTTGGCCAGCATTTGATTTTGCCACGCTTGGTGTGAAGACAAATGAGGATCTTGCCGGTCTTGGCATATCAGGCCATCGAACCGAAGGACCTATTCGACCTGGTTCCCCAATCAAGATGGATCCGGATATTGCAGAAGAGTATCGAGAGCACTATCTCCAGCAGTCGAAGAAAACTAAGATTGCAGTGAACAAATGGCTCTCTAGTTGCCCTGAAACAGCTGCTACTCCACCGCAGGAAGTCGACGACGAGACTTTGTCATTTGCCATATTGACCCATCTCGATACCTATGATCGTCCAATCTTCAATGCGTTGATGTCGGGCTCGACTGTACTGCAACCAACCTCACGGGCTCCAACACCTTTCCGCAAACCTCGCTCCGATTTTATGATCAAGGCCGTAGGCTCATTGCAAAGACTGTACCGATTACCTGTACCACCACGAGATCCCGAAGCCGCTATTTACTTGTTGAAGTACCCGCATATTCACAACTTGATCGCAACGCTGTCAAGTATCAATGTCTCGGAATGGGAAATCCTTGTGTCTGGTCGCTTTGACGGATTCTTGTGGTCGGGAACAGAGTCGGAAAATCCATCTGCCAACCCGTCACCAGCACCATCCCGCGGTCCTACACCAAATGGCTTCCAGCCTCGTGGACCCATGTCTCCCGCTTTCCGCCAAGCTACTATGTCTCGCACGACAACACCTTTCTCTCCTATGCGTGGCCAAACCTTTTCGCCTGGTATGGGTGGTCCTTCACGTGGCCCGACTCCTTCGCGACATCCTGTATCGAACGACGAAGAAACAGAAATCGCTGTTCTGGCCGAGATCGAGCGCGAGATCTATGTTGGCATGGAAATGCTGGAAGATGCTTTCGAAGGCTTACACCGAAAGGCAGAGATGGTACGACGAGCAATGCGTGAACGCGGAGCTGGATTAGCTGTCTCCCTACAGGCCAGACGCACAAGCCATCCAGACATCATCACTTCCAGCACCCCAGGAATTCCTTCGGCGGGTCTTGGTCCCGGCTACGAGCGGCCAAACTGGGCAGATGGAGGAAGTGAGGTAGCGCCAGATAGCGAATGGGATGACGACGACATGCAAAGCGAGCTGGCACCCGACGACAGTGCGAGTAACATCCACGTCAGCAGTTCAAGACACAAGCGACCAAAGCGGAGAAATGAGCGTAGGACACCGGCGTTGGTTGAAGAAGATGAAGAGTAAATGGTTAAAGAGAGTGGAAGGATCGCTTTGCATTCGTTTGATATATGAGTTTACGATTTTGTCACGACATGAATTTCACGGCACATATCTGTGAACTTCACACAATCTCCACTTCATGGATGGAAGAAGTGTTTTGAAAACTTTCAGACATCTTTTTTCGATATCCCACAATAAGCATATCGGCAAAGCCGCAAGAGCTTTCCCGCAAGGATGAACAGAACACAGGTTGATTTTTAGTTGAGCAAGAACAATTCTGGGGGGTTAGGATTGGGTTCGTATTTGCATTGTATAGGTGTTATAGCATAGCGGCAAACTGTTTGCGGGACATATGGCGTTTGAGCGTGTGCAGGAGGGCATGCTTATGTATTTATCTGATGAATGGATTCAGGGCGGAGGTGTCCATGGAGGGACAAGTGGGCGAGGTGAGAGTTGTTACCATAGGTAGCTTTCGAGCTAATCACCAATGTCCAGTTATGAACCTGCGTCAGTCTTTCGACCTTTGTTTAGGATAAGTGTGATGTCTATATCGTGTCGTGCCGTATATTTCTGCCACCAGCGAACAGTATCCACCGGGGTGAAAACGACTGTCCGCAGGAATGGCATTGTACTCTGTTGCGGCTCGCTGTAGGATATAGTAGTATGCCCCTAACACAGCCACATTTTGGTGGTTCGGCATATAAAATGATACTCATGTTGACTTTATCACCAGGTCGAAGAGTCGTGTCTAATGCCCAGCGGCGATCAACCTCATGGCCTGTACTTTCATGATAAACAATAAACTCCTTTCTGTGGATCAATTCATAAACAAAATAACGTCTGAACAACTCGGATAGTACTGTGTCCAACATTTCCCAAGTATTCACCGGTTCTAGAGGGATCGGAACTGACTTGCCAGTAAATAGCTCCATGGTCACTGGCGCTTGCTTCCAATGAGTATCGATACCACCAGGGACAGAGTGCTGAGCGACGCCATTATTTAATTCCAGAACTGTTCGCATTTGATTTAACGACACAATGACACTGCGAGAGGTGCTTAGAATCACTGCCGACGTCTGCGCCTGGGAATCCATCTTGTTATTCAGCACCTCTAACTGAGAGACTTGTTGTTCCGCTAGACGGATCGATTCTTGCATCATACGATCTACAGCCCCAGCCCGAACTACTTGATCCTTCTCAGCAAGCCGGTCTGACTTCCTAGATAGCACCAATTAGTGCGATTTGAGCAATTCGTTCTATATCAACTCACTTCTGTGCTGCATCTGACAAAAGCATGATACTGTCACTGAATACGTGCAGTTTTCTCCGCAGTTCCACGATGTCTTCTTTCTCCCTCAACCACAACACCTTTTTCGAAGCATCCTTTAGTCGATTTCCAGAGCCGGTCGCACAGAGACTAGCGCTATATTTCTTATTCATCTGTGATCGAAAATCCATTAACACCTGTCGCCAGTCTTTGATCGCATCTTGGATGGTAGCACCTAGCTCGACGAGCTCGGGACTGTTCGCGTAATTCTGCCATACCGCAACCATCTTTGCAAGTGTCAGCACGAGCCATTGACATCAATATGACCAGTACACTCCCACCTGTAACAACGCTTTGTTGAAAAACTCAAGCTCCTTCACGAGGCTCTGGTACTCCTGGGCGGAGCCTCGTGTGCTTCTCAGGGCTTTGGCAATGTTCCAGGCGATTTCTCCAACGGCGACAATATCACCTACTGAACCAAAGGTAATGCCAGACATGGAAATGAACTATGGTATTTCAGGAAGTGGCAAAGAAGAATAGAAGGAGTAAAGAGCTCGTCCTCCATATGGTTTTGATATTCGCTACAGACGAGGCTGCTGAGCCACCACGCAGCACTGTATTGCATTGCTTGGCAGCGGCTATGTGGGATATTTGGCTACACAGAAAGAGCTGGCCCCTCTTCGCACCTAATTGAAGGATACCCAAGTGATGGGCTGGGTTGACATACAAGGTCTGAAAAGTGGATGGCCGAATGGGATTCAAGAAGTCTCGAGTAAGATTGAATTGAATATTGAAACATAAGCTATTGCTGGTTGGGTCGCGTGTTGCAGGTGTCCAATTCAATACTACTTTTCAAGCATATCGGATGTTCATCTTGATTCTATTATATCTCTTGGGTTTTGCCCCTGTTACTGTCAACTAGGGAAGCCAACGCTTGCACTAAGATCGCTATCTAAGTGCTCTATGTGCTGACCAATCGCCCAGTGCAATTAATAGTCGCCTCCATGATCTTTAAACACAAGACATCAGGAGCTGAATATTGGTACAACCACAAATTTGCTACGTATTTTTCAACCAGTCATGCTGCAGTAATTCGGCTGTTGATAGCCGCAAATCAGGCTTCAGCTGCACCATTTTCTGTACAAGATCCATACAGAGCTCCAGATCACGGCCTGACATATCTAGGGGCTTCTTCCATCGAGCTTGATGCCAGATATCACCATATTCAAAGTATTCTGGGCCATACACCATCTCATCGTACTCCTGTATGTCCAGCACGTTTCCCTTCTTGTCGATAGATTGATCAGCATCCTCCCACCGCGCTTGCATGCCAGCTTAGTTTATTATTAATAAGTGGCTATAATTTCTAACATAGGGTAAATTTTAAGAAAAATAGTAATTCAGACGATTCAAAAACTCATCAGTCACAGCTGTTTGTAAATAGACATAGTAGGGATCTTTTCTTTTTCTTTGGAGCTCCGCTCAAACTTAGCTGCAGGAGCTACTAAGACGAAACTACCTAAATACAGTAAAGAATATACGGATGTGAACATCTGCGCCGTTCTTTGGCAATCAATTTGCACCTTGAACCAAAGCCTGTATCGCTATATTGCATATTATGTAGGACTTCGAGGAGATTGAATATCTTTGAAGCGGACACGGCTAATTAGAGTCTTCGCTTCGTGGCATTTTATGTGTTAAACTAAGTTGCACTACGAAAAGACTTAGGTATTTACTTTGGACTATTGAGTCGTGCGTCCATCAGAGAGGTTATTGTGATGAATGATGTTAAATAGAGAACTGCTTGAAACAGGAGCACGTAATCGTAATTTGTGAGTGACATGCCAATGCCATTCTCACAAGTGCTAAACTCGGACAATAGCACATTAAACCTGCCGCTCACCGTGGTCTGCAGAGGCGTCGTCCAAATCACGCTGGTAGCGGATCTCCTCCATGGTCCCTAAGCGGGATCCAAAGGCCTCATCCCAAGAACTCGTTCCGTAAAAGTCTGGAGGGTTTTCCATGAGCCCAGAAAGACGTGCCTTGGCCTTTTTGCGATCAGATGTGTCGTAAAAACCTTCATCAGGAAGCCGAGCGAGAATAAAAAGATAGCTATCGATGTCTTGGTAGGTGACACCCCGAACAATACTATCGTTGTCCGGTGCTATCTGGTATTCCTCCCACCTCCTCATGATGTCGTGGACTTGTTGCACCTCGATCCAGCGAGCCACATGTGCTATAGCGTCGTTAACGGAGACGTCCGCAGCTGGCAGGACAAGCGCCAGTGCTCCATTAACTGTTACATTGCGGCAATTGTTCGTGAAAACGTTGTATCTCTGGCCGAACAGGGTCAATAGCTCCAGGATCTTTGTCTCCTCCCAGTCAGTACTTCCAATGTAGTCCCACGTGTTGCCATGCTCCTGGGCTTTCTTGTAATCGAAGTCATACGGCTTCGGGATGTTGCCAGGTTTTCCATCGGCACCGGAGCGGCCAGAACCCCAATCGTAGCGTCTACCGGTAGTTTCAACAGTTACTGAGTTTGCATCGCCCTCCGTAATCAATAAATCCCAGTGCAACGTTCTTCTACCATCACGGCTGTGCCCTACCTTTTCGTGAAAAATGGAGCGCCTAGCATAGAATATGAAATGTCAGTCTTCGTTATTATAAAGCTAGCCATAGTCACTGAAGCTCTCAAACGGGCTCCGTACCTAGTCTGCATCATATAGAAATAGCAAAATATGAAATGTACACGTAGAAGCTGCAAAGGTGTGTCGATTTTATTTCAGTTCAGACCATCATATTTATATCAAAGCTTGAGTGAGTTCATGAAGCTACTATGAGGAATTTCAACAGGTGATTCGGTCCAAGGCTGACACTTAGGCTCCTAGTGCCTTTTGGGCATCGATTACCCGAAGATTCTGCCCAAAATTCGTAATACCTTAGTAAGAAGGATCTAACTATCCCCTTTTTATAGTCATATAGTCAGCTAACTCACAAAGACTAAATTGGCTGCGTGTTGTTTTAAATCGACCATTAAAAGTTATAGTAGAATCTTGCGGAGATTCAGGCTTATTAGAGATTAATGTGAGACTTTTCTTTGCAATTTTACACCATTTTAATAATAGATAAAGTGACAGAGATAGCTTAATGCTTAAATTGTCTTTAATATCATGTAAAATATTCACTTTAATTAAATTTCAATTAGCTTAGTATATAAAAATAATAAAAATACTCGCCAGTTCTTTTTATTATCTGACTCAAAGTGAAACGATCTTTTTTCTAAGTTTTATTCTGCTTAGCTTTATAATTGTTTACGATATTGTAGGCAAACGATTATAATCAAGTAAGTCAAGTAAACCAAGGAAGGAAAAACATATTAATGGATGGACCGAGTATGGTGATAAATATGGAGTCTTGATTATCTGAGCCAAAATCTGACCTATTATCAGTATCACATTCTACTTGATGTAAATGAATTTTTACCTACATTCATAGCAAAAGTATGGATCAATTAATTATTACCGATAATGAAAAGTTGCCGCACATGGCGATCCTTGGTTCGGAAATCTGTTGACATCCGCAATTACAGAAATGTGTCTTTGGGTAAATACACGGCTTAACCATTCAATTATGGAAATACAAATCACTTGAATTCTCATCATAGCGGAGTCACCTTTATTTGTTCACAAATAGGGCCTTGGTCATAAACAATTAAAATCTTTTGGCTTGAAGCAATGTTTAAGATTCTGTAAGACGAATATTATACTTCAAGTTCGGATACTTTTAAATGCAGTCTCAATACGCAGCAAACCCTAAGTAACCATGATATTGTATGGCTGCCATTGATTATGCCACTTAATCATATCAACGATTAGAGCATATCCAAGCAACGATTGTATCACCGTAACAAGGTAAACTTCATTTATTCACCCATCCTTAGCAAGAGTCTCCTTTGGACCCGCAACTAATTTGACTCCACAAAAACGAGTAAATTGCAATGTATGTAGACCGAGCATCTTAGGTTTGAACATACTGTTCTCTAATCCTGTCCATATGTTTAAAGTTGCTAAGATAAGGACTAACTCGCTCACCACTGTAATTCATTCAATGTGGCACAGTCTGTCTTTTGATTTGCCACGGGATTGATGGATGTGCACATAACCTCAAACAGTCTCTTTCCAAATAACTCAAATGCCCCAGATATACCTCCTGCTTTGATAAGTTCTCGCTCCATATGACTGAGCTGAAACTTCCATTCTCTATCTCCAATTTTGACCTTGCACGTAATTAGGTCAATCTCAATATCAGCACCGTCGTCAGCCGCCGCGAAAAAGTCCGGATCTGTAATTACAATTCCTAGTAGACCAAGATTGGGCTGGTTTCGGCCATAGATGAATGCAAATGACTTCGCAATGACACATTGGATGCCAACACCTAGAAGTGCAGATACAGCATTTTCCCGCGAACTGCCACACCCAAAGGCTGTGCCGGCGACGACAATGTTTTCGCCGGCTCTGGCACGATTCCGAAAATCCGGATTTGTATGCTTCAGACAGTATTCCCCATATTCTTCATTAGTCTTACATACAGTTAGCGACTCAGCAGGGGCAAGCTATGTCCGTTAGCTAGGACGTGAGAATTGAAACGCAAGCTTACAGCATCTGTATCAATGAAGTCGCCAAGACGCTGAACTCTTCCCGAAAGGATATCAGACCGTGTTGAATTCTCCGAAGATTCTTGCAGCAGCGAAGTTACATTTGAGACATGAGTGTCTTTTGCCGGTGCTTGGTCTACCGATGCGACGTTACCGAAGGGTTCAAGATACGCTATTGCTTTGTGGATACGTCGCTGTCTGTGTAGTAGCTCATCAAGAAGTTCGAAGTCAAGTTCTCTTAGTAAGTCAATGGGAGAGGTGATCTTCATATCAAAAGAAGAGGCTGCGACTGTGACGGCAGATGCCAGGTTCCCGATAGAGCCTAATTTGAAGTCAACCTAAGTCAAAACAAATTTCAGATAGAATTTACCAGTGCCCATACGGTTCTTAAAATTCCTATTCTGTGATGAAAGCCACACCTCTCCATCAGCAGCTTTATCAGCTGATATTCCGACACAATAACTGCAACCTGGAACTCCTATTGTAAATCCCGCTTCTTCATATACTTCCACAAGTCCAAGTGTATTCAATCTGTGAAGTATGGGAAGTGATCCCGGTGTTACTCTTCGCTTACCACTCTCAGTTGGCTGTAATCCTTTTTGAAGTCCAACTTTGAGCAGCATACCTGCGAGAATAAGATCCTCTTCCGTTGTAGTACAAGCACCTATGAAACATCCATCCAGGTGCAATCCTTCGATGTCACTAATAAGTACCACATCATCTGGTGAAGGATAGCGCGCTACAAAGGGTTCCGCTTCATTAAGATCGATAGTGTAAGTATCTACATAGGTAGCATCTTCATCGGCCACAAAATAATTGGAGTTGGATTTATGGTGTGGGCCTTTCCGTAGAGACAAGAAGTCTTGCGTTACTTCATCAGGAGTAAAGATACCAGTAATTCCCCCAAATTCCTGTACTAGTTAGCTTGAATTCCTTGAGATAAAGTTAGAGATACAGTCGTCATGTTTGCAATAGCAAATCGAGCGTCGCAAGACAGGTGTTCGAGGCCAGGTCCAGTGTATTCAACGACTCTATTGGCTGCAACCGTGTTTCTTTTCAATTCCTTCAAAACGTAGAGGATAATATCTTTTCCACCAATACCAGGGGCAGGTTTCCCAATGAACCGAATGTTAATGGTATCTGGTACTTTGAACCATGTCTCTCCTGTGATAAGTGGTACAGTTACATCGCCCACTCCTAGACCTATCGCAAGACATCCAAGCGAGCCTGCTGAACAAGTATGTGAATCAGATCCTATAACCAGCATCCCTGGTTGCGCACGTTCACGGAAGAATTCCGTGTGCATAATAGTATACTGGGGATAATCAGCCCAAATTTTTGTGGTCACCACCAAGTTGAGCTATTGAAAAGCACATGTGGATTTTGACGTACATTCGTGCCCTGATAATCGGTCATCAGAAAATCATCCCTGGCCTCCTCACTATCAGAAACAAGAGTTTTCACTGTTAGGTGGTCTTTTACGCGTGGATCCACCACATGATCCCCAGCAAGCCAAAACCTATCATTACGGAAAATACCTGGCTTACCAAGGGAGTCATACGTACGTTTCATTCCTCGCTGTAATGAATCAGTTACATTCGATATTCCTTTCGGCAGTCTACTTACACTCCATGAAAGTTCGGAGGCCATCACCCAATCCACATCAACTCTAACCATATCACCTGGTCTCAATTCTCCCCTTCTCTCTGAGTCGTGAGATGCAAAAATCTTTTCAGTCAATGTCATTCCTCTTCTACCCTTCGGTCGCGAAGTCAACATTTTGATCTGTGCCTTGCTTCGATCCGCGGAGTTGAGGGACTCGAGCCATGCTGAAAGCAAGAACAACACCTGTGCTTCTTCCTTTAGTCCAAGATCTTCTTCTTGGACTAACCCAAGACCCCCAAAGTCTTTGCTTACACATGCCAAAGATTTCACACTCTCTAGTGCTTCGGTTTCTCTGACGTACTGTGCTTTAGACAGAATTTCAGACAGAGCTAATAGCTGACCAAGGAAGGGTTTAGGATCCAGGGCTATCCGTATTAGATTAAACAACTAGCGTAGAATGCTTCCAAAGACGATATACCTGTTGTTAAAGCGATGCCATGCCCAATTTTGACCTTTATATTTCGAATTCGGTAGAGGATGTCTAGCATTTGACGCGTGGCGGTGTCATCCACAAGGTAAGCTTGAAGTGTTGGCATGCTGGAAGTCTTGCTTTCACAGTCGTGATTTAATTAAAAGATAAACCTAAATCAAAATAATGTTCTCTAGAGAGCGTATTTGAGCTTTTCTATGTCTACATGTTTAGACTCCGCAATAAGTCTCGCTCGAGGACACAACCGCGGGAAATAAAACAACATCACAGGCGAAGCGGACGGCTCGGCACCGAAACGCAGCACTTACTAGACTGTTCAAGCGGTACATGGGAAGAATGGCTCCAACCAGAAATGTGTAGACGTTTGAAAATCGGAGTTGTCCTTAGCTGGATTAGCCGCGCCGCTGCCGCGCCAGCCTAGATTGGTCAGTAAATCCCTCCGCTACGGCCCTTTTGCCATCCAGGTGAACCAAATATCTCGGAGCTCGGTGTCGTTAGCTTTGATACTCATATTGGTCCATCAACGGGATGAAGTAGAGAGCTTCTTTCCTAAGTGAGAAATGCGCATGGTTCATACCGTACCCGTCATCGGAATATTGAGATATATAAAAGGGCGTTCGATAATATATGATAAATGCTCGCCTGCAAACGATCAAGCTGTTCTGACTTTGTAATTTTTGGATCAGAAGAAGAACATAAATTCTGAAGGCGACTTCACATTACTTACTTGATACAATGGCAGCGACTGCAAAACTAAGAGCTATGCTCACTCAGGATGATAAAATTATTGTATGCCCCGGAGTGTATGATGGACTCACAGCAAGAATTGCCTTGAGCGAAGGCTTTGATTGTTTGTACATGGTAAGTTCCCAGTTATGGCATTCTTATCCACGCAAGTTATATTTCGAGAAGTCGCCGTTAATTCTTCATACAAGACAGGTGCAGGTACTGCATTGTCAAAACTAGGCGTGGCAGATTTAGGTCTTGCCACATTGAATGATATGAGAGAAAATGCAGGCATGATTGCCAGCCTGAACCGCAATATACCACTCATCGCAGATGCAGATACTGGCTTTGGAGGTGAGAAATCACACTGCATGGCTTCCAAGGCATTTGCTTACCTAGTTCAAAAGGCCCACTAATGGTAGGTCGAACCACGGAGCAACATATACAGGCTGGTGTTGCGGCACTTCACCTTGAAGATCAAGTGATAACCAAAAGATGTGGTCACTTGTTAAATAAGGAGATTGTCGACGAAAATACCTTCTTATCCCGGATCCGGGCAGCAGTAA
>Ga0247807_10001483_pt1 | contig 13667 bp, 15 predicted proteins | sample UWRJL074202C1_FD_179931 | JGI IMG/M metagenome (GOLD analysis project Ga0247807, IMG submission 179931) | Plant litter microbial communities from Arlington Agricultural Research Station in Wisconsin, United States - UWRJ-L074-202C-1 | ecosystem: Environmental > Terrestrial > Plant litter >...
CGTTCTCTACCAAATACCAACAAATTACAAGATTCAGATTGCGTTAAAGCTAACATATGATCACTTATAAATTTAGTTTTAGATCTGATTGAGGCTGACTTCCCAACTGCGGTGTAGTCGCTTCTTAGCGGTGTATATACCGAGTATACGCCGGATGATGGCTGGATACGTACCGTACTTACTGATAATTTACGAAGCATTTTCTTTTCTCATAGCGTGCGTAAATACAAGTTCCCTTCTATCGTAGGAGATCCTCACTATCGCCGTAAACTGTTGCCTACTATATCTCGACATTAGTCATGATTGGTATAACCGCGACAGAAGTACATCGTGCAATTCAGATATTTAGCTTTAATGACTATCAGCTGTGATAAGTGCTAGTGCTTAAAATGGCGTCCAGATTTACATCATTTAGCTTACTATGCTAAGGCCTCTTATGAGTGCCAAGTTTCTGTGAAGTCTGAAAATAGAATATGGCTTGAAAGCTCTTACTTATGTCTAATATGGCGATGCTGCATGATTAATAGTCAAGCTTTGTGAACTTGACGAACATCCCGAGAAACTCTATGCCTTTAATGGAACGTTCCGTTAGGCCTTTGCTATCTGCTACTTTGCTTTGGGTTTCACTCCCATCAGCACTAAAACTTCTGCTTGATTTGGAGCGATCATGAAGGTCAATGTAATAGCGAGTCTCATTTTAGCAGATGGAATGAAAAGTAAGAGCCAAAAAATGAAAAGAGACAGTAAGTGAGAAGAGTCTATGGGGATGTATTTCGCCTCTTTTTCTTTTTTCAAACAAGCCCTTTGGTGCAAGAATTTTCGAGTCTCTGAGTTAAGATTGGGATCCAAGCCTGAACGCAAGAAATTCTATAGATGCATATATAGCGATATTCGTATGTCTGATCTATTTTCAATGCCCCTAGTGAGCTCAAGACTCTCTGGGGGGTTTGTTGATTTAGACATAGACGGTGGAAAGAAAGCGAACATGTATTCCCTTCCCAATCTCGACCTACCATAAAATTTTGCTTCTTATATTAAATGCCAAAGCTTTCTTCCAATTATGCATACCGGCCCAGTCACATTAATATCTTATTTAAGGACGATAAGACCAGGCTTAGCATTAGAAATCTCTTTGAAAAGATTAGCCCTATCATGCGAACACATTCCTACGCGGTGAAATATTCCTTCTCCTGTATCTTGTACTAAAATTGACAATATACTCTTAACCATGAACCGATTAGGTAAGTTAACTGGTCTGAGATCAGTAATTCGGCTTTCGATTAGAGGCAAAATAGCAGTAGCCTTGTCAATATTGGCACGCATAATCTCGTGATCATCGATGTGGACTTTCTGGAGTTGGATATGACTTTGTGTTATAGCAGAGAATGGCGGTTTATCTTCATCATCGGTGTTTTCTTGTAGTTTCACCTTGATAAGCCGGCCGATGCATATAAGATGAGGCCAAAAATCAATTTCCGATGCCGTATCTAATGTAGATATTTCGCAGTTGCTGGTCAAGAAAACGTGAACGAGTGGATGGAAGCGTGTCTTCACCTGCTCAGACGGGTTTTGCAAGCCCCATCGCATCCCTTTATACAGATTGGTTATCTTATTGAAAGAAATGTCTCCATCGTACGAGGCCCAGTGCCATGTAGGAGCTCGGCCGTCTTGGCTACGATGGCCGTATTGATATTCAATTGAACTCCAAAGTAAAGCTTGTGGAATCGTCTTTTGCAACATACCATGAGAATAAATATCGCCCGTAAGGGTAGCGATGTGCCTTCCAACGCCATCGATTGCTTTGAAGATGTCTTTATCTGGATAGCTTAAGCCCGCCTTGCTATAGCTTCCTAGAGTCTTGAACCAGCGCTCTTGTACGCTTCGCCGGTCGATTCGAACCCCTGTATGGTAGGCTTCTGACAGTGATATGTCAATAAAACCACTCAGATCTGGTGGCCGCGCAAGTGCCCAGAAAGGGTATTTTCCAGTCCAGTGGTCATCATTTTCTACTCTATGATATGGTAAAGTTTCACAAGCGGCCAGCTCGGAGCATTGCCAAAACAGCTGAGTTTGGGTGAAAGATAACATGCGGGGGCTTAAAACACATTCTTGCAAAACCCATGCTCGCTTCATGAGGGGACTTTCGTACAAATCCAAGAATGCACAATGAAGGGGAGACCACGATTCGCCCATGGCCGCAAGGAAGTACCAGTTGGCATCTGACCCCGGGCTCAAGCGGAACTTGAAAGGAAAAGAACATCTACCCTGCTGCTGCCGCCGGATTGTAAAAAGGCCCTCGCGGGGTCCACTCCCGTGTGCTGCGCCGATGTTGATGAGACTGTTCGAATAGACTTGACCCATCTGTTCCGATGCTAATGCCCAGTCCGCTTGTGCAACTGCATCTGTCCCCTGTATTATGCAGTAGCAATCAATCCAAAGATACCTTATCCCTAATCTTCGAACAGCTGTGATTGCTTCTCGAAATGTAAGTGGGAATTGGTCCGTAGAGATTCCAGCTAAAAAATATGGTATGTTCTTCGAGTTGAGGACAAGAAATTCTTCCTGCCCCCAACAGTGACTCAAGGTAGCGTAAGGTCCCTTAGTCGATTCAGTAGTGGCCAGGACTAAACGGATCCTGTCAGTAGATACATCTAGAAGCCTTGATGGACGCCAATTGCTTGACGGCAGGTTGTTACAGCTCATGTGCGAGCCCAGACATTCGGAAAGCCAACCAGCAGCCAATACTCCTGTATGCTCACCACCGGTCCATGGTTCGGCCAATGACCTTCTCGCTTTGGGGAGGGTTTCTGTGCCTGGTATAGAACCTTGTATCATGATCTCAAAAATCTTTTGACGAGGCCCGATGCGAAATTCAAGGATACATCTTTGGTTGGTGAGTCGCTTAAAACAATAATTTCCCAAAATTACCTCTTCGTAAGCTTCACCACTATTCAGATGTTGATTTGATATATTACTTTCAGGGTAATGTACACAAAGCCAACATCTATTCTATAAGGGCTGGTTAAGGCCCTTTCTAATGTGTTTGTATTGTTGTTTGGGCCGATTCCATCCATGACAGAAGCCATCAGTGAGAATACGGCAGCACGGTGGACAGAATATCTGGCTTAAGTTTGTATCGTCCATTGGCGTCTGGCAAGATACTGCCTTATTAAAAATTAGGAGCCGTTTCTTCTACCTATGATACCGATGCTACCGATGTCTCATTCACGGCGGATAGTGATGTAGTCGGCACCGTATAGCACCTACCTCAAAAACCCAAACTTGATAGTAAGAGATAACACGTAGTATTCTGAGAGAGAATTGGGATGCCGGTGAAGCTACTGACTCATTGTCTTATATACATGTAAATGATGAAAAGGTTTGCGGGGCGTGCATGTCGCCCTATTGCTGTTAAGCGAGATCACGCCAGGTTTAGCGCTGCAGCTCAGGCATGGCGTTGGTCAGAAGTGCATATATATATCAACAGAGCTAGGCAGTAGAATTATTATTAGCATTAGTATTAGCATTAACACTAGCAATATTATCAGCATTAAGACATAGCTTGCCCATTGAGTCCTGTGCGGAGATGATGTTTGGTTATCATTCACCATATTGAACGAAGCCTAGGACGCTTTAAGGCTTCCTTCATAGTATTGGCATTGAGTATCTCCCACTGTGCTGGATCTTCTTTTGATTCGTGCAAGAATGTCCGGCTAAGTTTACACGTAGTCACCTGTCACTTCGCTAAACATCAGTCTATGCATATTCCGCATATGCCGCATATTACTTTTTTCTTTTGTAGGTGCGTACTAGGTGCAGGAATTGATGGGTCTATGGGGCTATCCCAAAAAAAATATCTCCTCCTGAAGTCGACAGCAATCCACCTCTCATTAAAGTTAAGCTCCTAAAAGGACTGAGGATACAATGCTTATGCATACCCGTTTTTATCAATACTTTTAAACTTCAGAAGAAGCAGAAACCATTGGCTTTAATTGTGCGGTTACCTAAAATTCACATAGCTATTGCTTCGGCACGGGCGATGAAGAGATTGGAAACTGAGGCGAGCACGGGTCGCATGCATGAGATTGATAGCAAGGCAAAAAAAGTGGTGCAGAGCTCAGCCTTATCTTAATGATCTCATGTCAACACTATATATTCTCGACTATGTATCCTCGATATGATTTTTCCAGTCACTCTGTCAGGATAGTTCGCCGTTTTGCTAGCCAATCCTTTCGCTTCGCTCTTCTTCAAGGCAACTGAAACAATATCTGATTGTTCCTAACCTGTCGAATATTCAGCTGCTTGACGTCTTGATATGGACCTGAGAGATCCCAGAGTGCGCCGTTGACATTTCTAGCCAAGGTCACCAATATGTCCGGAGCCGAAGCAGTCGTAGTTCTTGGACTACTAGGGAATATAATCACTATTATCCAGGCCGTAGAGCAGGTCTCTAAGGCGTTTACAAGTTCCACTGGCCTCCCCAAGAATTTCAAAGAGACCGCAGCGAAGCTACCCTTCATTTCCGTGCTCCTCGGTGACGCGAAACGCTATATCGAGGCCATCAATGATTCTAGGAAAGCCGCACTCAAGCCTATTTTTGAAAGATGTCAATCCCGAGCAGTGCACTTGCAGCAATTGTTTACTTCAGTCGAGCGGGAGGATGGCGACACAAAGTTTGATCGTTACTGGAAGGCTGCGCGGACGATCGGAAAGGGAGGTCGTGTGGAAGATTTAATGAGGGGTATTTTAGAGGATTTGCAACTCATGTTGACCCGTTTTCCCGAGATCACAACAACGCAATCAAAGGAAGAGTTGGCAAAGGCTATCGATGAAGTGTCCAAGATGGAGCCTTCGTTGCCTGCATTTTTTGATGAAGGAGGTAGCTTTTATCACTCTGGGAGTGGTGCTCAGAACAATAATCTGGCAGGTGGGGTTCAAAACATCAATACTGGTACAGGTAATCAGAATAATGGTCCAGGCTACCAATATATTGGTACAAATCATATCGGTACGCCTGCTCCTAAATAGACATATATTGTTTTTAGCTGTTTAGTAATATAAGACGTAGCTCTGCTCTCACAACAGTCAAATGCTCACCAACTCTTGAGAACTACAAACTACGAACAACATAGACAGAGAAATCCGAGTCATGCACCCGTACTTGAATTCGCCCACGTCAGATCTCCCATAGCTTTTGGCATCGCCTGGTCGTGGCAAGTCTGTGCTTGCTAAGTTCTCGTGGAACCAGAGTTGAAGACAACAAAATCAAGGGCCACAAGCTTTTTTTTATCATGAATGACAACGAAGGACCAAAAACTGCCCTCAACAAAAGCTTTTCTCGCTAAATTGCGTCAACTATTATTACAGGAACGCCATCTACTGTTATATGTTAGTAGATGTCAATACCAGAATGGGTTTCCGTATGTTGACAACCACCACTTACTCTGCTTCACCTCAGTATGATAGAAAATTTGCCGCACATTCATTCATGGAGTTGAAGCTAAAGCTGTATTCGACGGCAATATAGTGGGCGAGTCTGGTTGAAATTTATGAAAAGAACTTTCAACTTCCATCATTCGTCTAATGCACGACTAGCAAGGACTAGCCTGTGTCTTGCTACAGCCCTTGGACATATCGCGCATGTAAGAGAGTTCATCGAAACAAGCATGGATACCAATTAGTTGAATAATATGCAAAGGTCCGCCTTACACGTTGCAGCTTACCTTAGGTGTGGTGTGAGGATACAATTAGAGAATCTCTTGTAACTCTGGCTATCACGGTGAATAGATCGCACTTATGGTGAGCAGCACTATCATCAGCCGTGATTCAAAACTTGAAAATAGAGTCAGATCGCTACTTCAGACCCTGGTGTAGAGTAAATAAAGCTGATAATTCTGGTGAGATGCCGCTCTGTCAGGCTTCTCACCGGGATAAAGAAGATGGAGCTGGAAAGCTTCCCGTAGCTCTGAGATCAGTTGAATAAGACAGATCAGTTTGGACAAATAGCACTTATTTTTCCTTGGGAGGCACGAAGTTATGATTCAAGACCTTTCCACCTATGAAACGCAACTTTGCCTTTAAGAAATACTCATCCCATTTCCTACAGTATCGTGGTCTAGTAAGAGTGTACAAGCGCATATTTTTAGGTGTTTACGGAGAATCACACTTACACCTTATCGTTGACTATCTTCAAATTTGACGACTGATTGACTTTTAAGTACTTTTACACATTGTTTTAATGTATTAGAAGTAAGTAATCCCGTAGGGCTCAAAAGGAGCAACGTCCTCCAATCATATCACTCAGGCTTTGTGAACATATCTACACCACGCGTCTTTTACGCTCCTCTCGCTTAATCAGCCTTCCATTTTCCAGCTCTAGCACATAATCTACATCTTGAATGGTCTCAAGGCGATGTGCGACCGTGATTACAGTACACTCTGAAAATGCTTCAGTCATAACAGCCTGCATCTCCCTATCTGTGTCATTGTCGACGCTACTTGTAGCCTCATCCACGAGGACGATCTTAGTCCTCATCACCCTTTTATGTAACACGGCGCGAGCGAGACAGAACAGCTGTCTTTGTCCTTGTGAGAGACCTAGAGTTGAGAAATCTGCGTCCAGGCCGCCACTTGTAGATATGTGCTCCCACAACCCAACTTGCGTCAGCATCTCTTGCATGATAGTGTCTTCAACAACTGCGTTTTGCGTTGGTGCTTCTGATATACCGAAGGGAACGAGATTGCATCTAACTGTGCTTTGAAGCTCGACAGGGTCTTGGGCGACTACTGTGATTCGAGAGCGAAGGTGTTGGCGTGTAACATCGGAGGTGTCGACACCGTCAATTGTCACTGAACCAGACTGAACAAGAAGATGGAGCAGCGTCAAAACCAGCGAACTCTTCCCACTTAATTCGCAGCTAGTTAGTACAATTCAACTTATTATGGGATAAGTAAATCTAACCTGCCCGTACGGCCGACCACCCCAATCTTTTGTCCAGGTTCAATTATGAGAGAGATATCATCAAGCACTTGTCGTGTGTCTTCAGGGCTAAGTCTAATAAGCACATAACATCTCAGAGAGCATAGAATTGATGATATGGGGCATACTTGTATCTTGAATAGACACCTTTTAGCTCGATCCTACCATGTAATGGCCAGCCTTTGGGCAATTCAGGCTCATTGCCTGGGTCCTTCTCGGTCGGTGTTTCCTCTAAGAATGACCTCAGCCTAGCAATAGCACCTAGAGACGTCTCCATTCGAGTCCATGTGCCAATAACTCTAGCCATTCCTGTGCCAAAGTTTATCACGGTGAGCATCGCCAGGCCGATGCCACCTGCTGAACTTGTGTGGGGGAGGTTTAGCGCTAAGGTAACCAAAACAACCGCAACAATCATTACATTAAGTTCCAAAACGAGAGTAAGCCACCTTTGTATACAGAACATGAAATAGTATGGTTTTTGGGAGTAGTCAAGAAGCCTAAAGCTCTCGGATAGAATTTCAGCCCGCCATGAAAAGGCGCGGATATGTTGCACACCAACTGCAGTCTCAGAGAACTGGGTATATAGTGGAGATTTAGCCTCTAGATCGAGATGACGCATTTGGCGTGATGTACGGAGGTAAAAGTGCTGTACAAGATACACTGTTATGAACAAGAAGGGAATGATGACCGCCGCGTAATCTGCTCCGGACACAATGATCCCGAGGCTGACTACGTTATCGAAGAAGACTGCCTATGTAAGTTTTTCTGGCGCGCGTATGTAGAAAATAAATCACAGTCTTACCGATGGAGAAGTTTAGCATGACCATTGGCAAGCTTTGGTTGATGATTGACATGTCTTGGCTAAATCTATCCGTAGTAAGGTGATGAGCATACATTATCAAGGGTTTCAGCATTCTAACTTACCTGTTAAGAAGAGAACCAGAGTCTGTTGAAGATAGAAATCCAAGCGTTGCACTGTGGCTGGTTAGCAGATATTTCTGGGATTTCTTTTCCCCCGGATAGATACTTGCCGCATCGTCGTCTCTAATAACATCTTGTGGAGCTTCTCCGCTGATGTAGGCGCAACCTTGAGCATATAAAAGCTGTTCTTCAGAATCAGCTCCAAGGTCTTCTAAGAGAGAGCAGCATCAAACTTACGCAAGCATTGTAGCAGAGGAGAGGCATGAAGTCACTCCAAGTGTGGCGTATCCAGCAAAATATCTCTTATCACTGGGAGCCTTACCGAGCCAAATTCGAAGGAAGATGTCTGCATGAACACAACGTTAGAAATGATCCGAATAAGCCAGGATATGAGTAATACGAGGCATCTGAGACCAAAGCATATTGATGGCAGCCATGATCATCCAGACAATATACTGCCATATCCCACTGGAGAAGAAGTAGAATCTGTAGAGTCCTATATCTCCTCTCTGTCGCTCAAGCTTCTTCACACCTTCCATTTGTATGGCAACTTTGGGCTTCTCCCGAAGCTTTGTTTTTTCATTAGAAGTGGAACCCTCTTGCTGGGAATTATCATCTATCATGACGGCCTTGGCCTTGCGTAATTCCTCGATCAGGAGGTTGTTGTCCGCCTCATTCTGTGGATTGGATCGGGCATTGAGGTTGCCTTTGCCGTCAAGTACAAGAACGTTATCTGCTAAGGCCAGGTGTTCAACTTAACAAATTAGTTTGCGAGTATAAATTTGGGACTAATGACCTACGAGAATGAGTTGCTATCACAACCGTTGTGTCGAAAGCCCGAAGAACGCCCTTGGATCCCAGTAGTCGGACCAAAATTTCTTGAGAAGTTTTGTGATCTAGTGCACTGAAAACATCGTCCATGATCAGCATAGACTTCCGAGCATACACAGCTCGAGCGAGTGCCTATAATTTGCTGGTGAGATAATTAGTCGCTTATGTGGGCAGTAGATGGACGTACCACTCGCTGCTTCTGTCCACCGCTTAAAATTGCGCCGCCACTCCCAGCAAGCGCTGTATCGCCACCTGATATCTCACGAAGATCTTCTTGAAGCAAACAGCAACTTAGAACAGTATCATACCATGCCTCATCAAACCGAGCTGGCCCGATAATATTGTCTCGAATGGAAATGTTTCGTAGCCACGAGACCTGATCACAGTATCCTGCGCTCGTCTGATCTATACCGATCGCAGTCCCATTCATGTGAACTTCGCCCAACAGGGCTCTGAGAAGTGTTGTCTTTCCAGATCCAACAGGACCAACGACCATTGTCAATGTGGAAGGTAGAATTTGGAGATTCACTCCTTGTAGAATAGGTTCAGCATCGATGGAAGGAGTAATAGATACATTTAAAAACTCAATCAGTGGCTTCTTTGTCTTAATATCTTTATTTGGCGGCGATGAGCCACTATTCAGTAGTTCTATACCAGATTCCGAGCTTACTGCGCACGCACTCTTCCGCGCCGCAGGTGGCATTTTCGTACTTCTAGGTTTAGCAAGGTTGTTGTCACACGGCCGTGGTCTTAGGAGAAGAAATTTTTGAATCCTAGAAAAACATGCCAGCAAACTCCCTGCTTGGGGGAATCCAACAAGCAAGTTGGTCATGGGTGCCGAAACTAGGCTAGTCAGCGAGAGCGTGGCGAATGTATCAGCAGCATCAAGTCCCTTAGAGGATTTCGTCCAAAACAGGCCACCGGCAATAACGAGAACAGGTGTGTTTGTCGTAAAGAACTGTGCTGTCCAAGTATCAATGTTACGGTCGTGGAGAACAGCTGCTCGAGTTTCTCACCTAGTGCATGCATGTATATTAGGATTTTCCTGAGGTCTTTCGACTTATTGATTTCACTGACACGAAGGTCTTGCAGGTGCCCCACCACAAAGGGAGCAAGTCCCGTCATCTTGATGCTTTTAACTTGTCCTAAGACGTGATTAGTAGCAGCCACGCGCGTCTGCACCGCTTGGTTCCAAGCATCGCGAGCTGGTCCGTTTTTCTTTGCCAAAAAGTGAGATGATGCGGTAGATACTGCATCACATTGTTAGTAGTCATCGGCCGAGAACCAATCCGAATTTATGCTTCAAGTCACTTACGCACTGCCGGTACTGCAACGAGGAAAGCTGCTGCTCCGACATATCTGGCTAGGAGGAAAACGCCAATGCCGAGCTCAAGCACACCTGCCCAAAGGTCGTGCATCATGACGAATCCTGCCTCGATACTGTCCACATCGGTACTCATGAGCGTGACAGCTGCTGATTTCTTAGCAGTTGCCAAGTCTAGCTCCAGAGTTTGTTTGAAAATTGCGGAGACAAGCATTCCGCGATTCATCGTTAGGCACCGGTAGACTGCATGCGTATAACACGCTCCAGTCACCTGTGCAACTATTAGTATCATTATACAACTTGAACTGAGCCCATATTCAAGCTCACAGCTAGACCAGAGTAGACCAGGCCGGTGGCTCCTATGAGACCGCCAATGATTTCTCTCGAGAGATTTTGTTGCCCAACTGCTCTTACGATGGTGTGAAGTAGGAAGGGCTGAGCAAAAGTAAAAGCTGTAAAACAAAGTCTTGGTACTATGATGGCGACAAGTGGCCACGCAAGCGCTTTTATGCTAGCGATTGGTAGGCAATATCGAGACGACTTATTAGCTGGACAAGGTCAATATTGACGAGAATAGACGAATTTGCACTGAATAGCTAACCTGCGTTCCATCTTTTCTGGAACTTGGCGGAGAGTCCCTCAGTGGAGAATTCTATCCCGATCTCAGGTAGTTCCTCGACGCAGATAGCATTTTTAAACCCAATCAGTAAGGTGTTGTTTACCCATACAAAAAGCGACCTATTCCAAAAACCACCACTTGTTTCCGGACCTATTGATGACCGATCGTGTTCAGATTGGAAAAGCGACTGCTTGGATACTTCTTCCAGGGCGACTAACACCAGCTTGAGAGCAGCGATAGCGACCTGTAACGTACCAAAGCTTTCAAGTCCTCCACGATTGAAGTAAGATCGCGCTCGCGCCACGTTAAAGAGCATGGTGATGGACAAAAAAACGCTTAGGAATGAGGAGGATCGAAGTGACCGACAATGCTCGGCATAAGTTATTGATATTACTGAAAGCATGGACGCGCACGAGAGCACGGCAGCAGCGATTGAAGCGCCATTTCGTAGTGAGGAACCATCCTGGCTGGTAAGGACGGTGTTTACTACTTCAACACCAAGCAAGAGCGCTGCGACGATCTACGATGATGAGATCAGCTGACTGAGAAGAATGAATTGAAGAGAAACAGCCTTACAAGCTTTGTCCAGAGATGCAACCCGTGCCTGAAGGAAACTGGTTTGCGCAGAAATTGAGTGAGGTAAAGGGGGCAAACAAACAGGAGTAAAGAAGCCGGTAGACTCGCTAATATTGTGTGCTCAAACAACAATGTGAAATCGAAACGAGTTCCGACCTGGGGACCGAAGCTATCACCCCCAGCCCAAACGGTCGTATTTGCACTACGCGAATGCACCGCACTCATCGTCATTAAGAAGAGCGTTTTCAGGCGTTACAACTCTTTTGATGTAAACACAAAGGTCATGCGGTATCAGCGCATTAAAAAGCGCTGTCTTATTACAGAGCTAGGAAATCCTGCGGCCTCAAAGTAAACTTTACTATGTCGGCACGTTGTCACCATGCAGTAAATGTTGGTTTTTGGTTGTTAACCAGTAATAGATGAAAATACCCAAAGGTTCTCGTCTTACGCGGGTGATCTCACCAATAAGAACAGCATCGTATATTAAATCACCGCTTCACCCCATAGTGTCTTTGACCTACTAAATGTGACGTAGGCCTGCATATAGATGCAAAAAACGCAGGGATTTTGCACAGGCGGGGTCCTTACGTGAGAATATTATGTCATTCTCTCTAATATATGATATGACGAGAAGTAAGATAATGCTCATAGTAACTTAGAGTAAAGGGACTGACGGCTTCACTTAGAGGAGGTCCCAGGTTAGGGCAGCAAGATGTACTTTAGTGTTTCTGCTCGCTGCAAAATTGCTTCCTCTAGCTACCCCAACTAGTTTTGAAATTCGTAACATAGCCGTTTACAAGCGTCAAGCATCATCTGACAGCTCCAGAGGTAAATTCGGTGTTCTCTTCAGCAATATTGTAGTGTCACTAATACTGGCTTCAGTCTACTCAGAAGAATTCGACTTCGCATTTCTCAAAGCAAACGAAATGGCTTATCTACCCATTTTTAGTAGTGATGTTAAGCATCACTTTATCAGCTTTCCAAATAGCAGACCGAATCCAATATATGATACAGGCTTGGAGAAGTAATAGCTCGATGTCAATGGCCGGCTATGAGTGCGTGCATAGCTATTCTGTTGGGTTACTCTCCATTGACCCCATGATGATCTACATAAATGGTTTTATCCGGGACGTAGAGATTGATCATCTTGTCAACACTTAGTATGTCTTCCAAACGCTAGTGATGTCAAATTAGTCACTCACGCAGTGCTCAGCTCGAACTCATTCCGTGCGTCACGAGTTTTGCGTACCAGTCTGGAGAGTAGTGTCGACCCAGACGAACGGAAATCCGAATCCGCAGAGGTCCCCCTTGAAGATCCTGTATCGCAGTGCGTTATTGAGCGTACAAAACTTTTGCTCGGCAATGTTCAACACGAGGAGGTGGAGGCGTTCCAGCATCTCCGATACGACACAGGTGGACAATTCCGTCTTCACTATGACTGGTTCCCCTTCGTTGCAAACAAACGCAACGTATCTGAAAGTGCCCCCGATCGTGATTTCCAACGTCTAGGAACAGTTTTTGTGTATTTGAATGATGACTGTGTTGGTGGACAGACCTACTTTCCTTGTCTTCCAGGGGTTTCAGATCAGGCTGATGGGGAGAAGTTTTCTCGCACTGATACTGGCGAAGGGTTTGCTGGTGAACCCGAAGAAGGGAAACGCAATTTTCTGGAATAATATGCATGCGAACGGATCTGGTGATAGTCGAGTCTTTCATGCCGGCTTGCCTCTAAAGTCGGGGGTTAAGCTAGGTATCAACATATTCACCACCCATTTCCTAGACAGTCCTCTGATAGGTTGAGCATGTATGGCAGATATCAGAGCTGAGTCTGCCTTGATGAAGTTCTGATTGCTAGATTTTGGGTTGTGGTATAATCCATATATTTGTTTGGCTATGGAAGTATTATTAAGGAGCTGCTGTATAACACGTTCCGGGATATAGAAACACAACATTTACAATTTTAAGATAAATCACAATGCCCCATACAATTCTCTCATTCTAATTGTGAGGTTCTTTGCCAAAACAGCGGCATCACGACTTCTCCAACTTTGATGATGCCTCTATATTAAACGTAGACCACTATCCTCACCCCTTCAAACGGGATTCTAACTTTCCCCTGACCTGAAAGTTGAGACCATCCTATTCTAGACTTCCTGAAGACCTCTGTTTGTGCTCAAGCAAACTACAAGTGATGTTTAACATTATCTCTCGTTAAAATTTTTTTTTTTTTTTCAAATCTTGGCGTAATTCTTATAAATGCTTATTCCAGATCTCCGATCTAATAATCCACTACAGGCTTTAACCGTAACTCAACGACTTGAGATTCTATTGTTGTCATTTCCGTCGTTTACAAAAAGCCGAGGCTCAAGATTGTAGTTTGAGCAGAGCTGGAATTTTTTTTTTGATTTTCAAATACG
>Ga0247807_10001485_pt1 | contig 13664 bp, 11 predicted proteins | sample UWRJL074202C1_FD_179931 | JGI IMG/M metagenome (GOLD analysis project Ga0247807, IMG submission 179931) | Plant litter microbial communities from Arlington Agricultural Research Station in Wisconsin, United States - UWRJ-L074-202C-1 | ecosystem: Environmental > Terrestrial > Plant litter >...
AAATAAACCTGGTACTTTTATCTCAATACTATTTTCTTCTAAATAGATCTCTGCCGGAAAAACCTTGTTTCCCTCTGAGAGCCTTGATGCTGTAAACTTCATTTTATTTGATCTGAATGTAACGGCAAATCTAGTTATTAAGCCAATTGTTTTTGCTTTTCTATTGCATTTAATAATTTTTCATAAGGAGCATTGAATTTTTCTATTCCCTCATCTTCCAATTGCTGGGTAAGTTTTCCCAGATCGATCCCTTCGTGATGTAATTGGGCTAAAATTGCTGATGCACCATCAAGGTCTGTTTCCAGCCTGTTCTCCGGATCACCATGATCGCGGTAAGCTTCCAGTGTTTCCAAAGGAATTGTATCTACAGTATCAGGGCCAATTAAAGCTTCCACATACTTAGTATCCTTAAAGGCAGGATTCTTACTGCTCGTACTTGCCCAGAGCAAACGCTGAGGCCTTGCGCCAAGAGCTGCAAGTCTTGCCCATCTTTCTCCACTGAATACCTGCTTATAGATCTCATATGCTTTTTTGGCTGAAGCTATAGCAACTTCGCCCTTTAGTTCACCCAAATGTTTTTCTTCTAATACAGGATCAATTAAAACATCTATACGGCTTAAAAAGAAGCTTGCTACTGAAGCAATATCTTTGATACTTTCTCCATTAGCAACACGTTCCTCCAGTCCCTCTATATATGCCTCAGTTACTTTTTTATAACGTTCCAGGCCGAACAATAAGGTTACATTAATATTTAATCCTTCTGAAATAGCTTTTTTGATTGCTGCCAGTCCTGGTTGAGTACCTGGAATTTTAATCATTACATTTTTACGGTCTACTTCTTTCCACAGCTGTAAAGCTTGTTTGATTGTACCTTCAGTATTCAAAGCCAATAGTGGTGAAACCTCAAGGCTTACATAGCCGTCAGCACCTTTTACTTCTTCGTTATAGACAGGTAACAGCAAATCTGCTGCCTGCTGAATGTCTTTAATGGCAAGGCGGTAAAAAATATCTTCGTTATTGATTTCTTCTTTTGATAATTCTGCGATATCGGCATCATAATCAGAACTGCTGCTGATCGCTTTTTCAAAAATTGCAGGGTTAGAAGTTAAGCCCCTCACGCCATCAATTTCTATCAGTTCTTTTAATTTGCCAGATTTAATAATTTCACGATCAATAAAGTCGAGCCATATACTCTGACCATAATCATGTATTTTTTTTACTTTATTCGCTTCCATATTGTATTGTTTTAATACTAAAAACAAGTAATAAGTATGAATGTTTATAATGCTTTAAATATATGCACTCTTATGACAAATCTCTATAAACAATTTGATCATCTCAATTTAAACAGTTTCTAATTTTATTACCTTTGAGCGATGGCTAGAAAACGTGGCAAAAGCAATAAATCAAGACAATTCGATTTCAGAAATTTACCAATATTAATAGGGAAATGTATTTTATGGTTTTTATTAAGCACTATTCTCTGGGTTCTGGCTTATCGTTTCATTAATCCACCATTTACTTCTTTAATGATCTTGCGTAATATTGAACGTAAGTCTGATGGCAAAACTTTTAAAACTGAAAAGGATTGGGTAAAACTCAATGAAATGTCTGATCAGATTAAGCGTGCTGCTATTGCTGGTGAGGATCAGAAATTTGTTCATCACTGGGGTTTTGATATGAAAGCTATAGGACGGGCGTATAGCGCTAACAAAGAAGATAGTACAAAAGTGAAAGGAGGGAGTACTATATCTCAGCAAACAGCTAAAAATGTGTTTCTATGGCCAGGAAGATCCTGGATACGTAAAGGCTTCGAAGCTTATTTCACTGTTTTGATTGAGATGATATGGAGTAAGCAGAGAATACTGGAAGTTTATCTGAATGTAATAGAGATGGGAGATGGGATATATGGTGCTGAAGCTGCTTCACAAGCCTATTATGGCAAGTCTTGCCGGGAGCTGAACAGAGCCGAAGCAGCATTGATCGTAGCTTGTTTTCCTAATCCTCTGCGCTGGACACCTTTACATCCTACTCTGTATATCAGGCACAGACAATATCTGATTATGAAAAATATCAGAAGCCTGGGGCCATTAAAGTTTAAATAACAATAAAACCAGGCTTCCGCAGATTAAAGTAAATCCGCGAAAACCTTATTATGCCAGCTATCTTTAAAAGGAACTTCCCATTTCGTCTGGAAATCTTCTAATGTTTGAACCATATTGTTAAATACAATAGAATCAGGTGTTATATTTTTAATGCTGATCAGCGTTTCAAAATCTTCTTTATTCACAACAATCACTTTTCCATCAACTTTATAAGCCATATTGAAGCGATTAAATAAATCTGCACCATATTCGGCTTCAATTCCTTTAATGATACGTACTGAAGCATCAATAGAACAGCCGGTAGCTCCGGCTGTAGCTTCATCTACAGTGAAAATTATAAAATAATTATATCTGATTTCTGCTTTTGCCTGCAATTGATGGCCATGGGCCTTCCACTGTGCAGTAAAACCGTCTAATTGTTGTTGAATTGCACTAACCTCCTGGTCACTGAATTCACGATCGCTCTGATAGATCCAAACTTTTGATTGTGGAGAAAAACTCATATCACAAATTTAACATTTTATTTAAATTGATTTACCCAAATAACAATTGAGATGAAAAAGTTTACAATCTTTTTGAAAATAGTTGCATACACTTTACTGTGCGCTGTTTTTCTTTCTTTTTCAACTGATGGGCCAACTGAGGAAGAGGCCATTTATGTCCAGCAGAAACTATACGATCATTACAATATCGAGGCCAACGGCGGAATGATTAAGAAATATGAACTGCGTGTTACCAACACTGGATTTTGCAGGTATAAGTGTTTTTTTAATAATGGAAAGATAGAATATTTCTCTTTTAATTTTTTAAAATACAAGGATATAGATTATGCTGGTACTTCAAAATCAGGGAATTTAATTTTGAGGACCAAAGGGGATGATGTTATTGTCCAGACTTATAATGATAATAAAGGTGGGGATATTGATAGTATGGCCACTTTCATGGCCATACCACTTAAGAATATTGAGCCCGAAGAGCTGAATCAGCTAATGGAGAAATTTCAACAGATGAGCCTGAAGCTCCGCCGATAGTAAATAATGGAGTTTCCATATCACGCGTGGCCACAACAATCATCGTATTTTGTGCATGTTCTTTAAACAGCGTTTCTACTAAAACGGGATTGTTATTATCTTTTGATAAATGAGCTAATAACAAATGTGTCAGGTTAGCCGGACGTGAGGTTATAAAGAGTTCTAAAGCTTGTTTATTACTCAGGTGACCATAACCATCACTAATCCTCTTTTTCAAATAGTAGGGATAATTCCCGTTCTGCAAAAGCTCCTCGTCATAATTGGTTTCTAAAAAAGCAGCATCACATTGTTTGAAGTGATGTGTAAGCTGTTCGCATACAATGCCAAGATCCGTAAAAACGCCTACTTTAATATCTCCGCAGGAAACCATAAAACTATGTGGTTCTGCAGCATCATGGACTTTAGGGAAACAGGTAATTTGCAATGATCCTATTTGTATAATCTGATTGCTGAAGAAAGAATTTACCAGATCTGCCGGTAATTCCAACTTACTATTGCCTATTGTTCCAGGAGTGATATAAACGGGAATACGGTATTTTTTAGCCAGGACAGTTAAGCCGCGGATATGATCGCCATGTTCATGGGAAATAAAAATAGCTTTGACTTTGCCCATGGATAAACCCAGGCGAAGCATTCTCTTTTCTGTTTCCCGGCAGGATATTCCAGCATCTATCAGAACAGCTTCCTGTGCATTACCTACGTAATAACAATTGCCGTTACTGCCTGAATTTAAAGAAGTAATAAAAAGAGGGTTACAACCCATTTGCTCTTGCTGTAATTTCTGCTATATCTAATACCTGGACATTTTCATTCTGCTCTTTCATTTTAACACCATCACTTAACATAGTCATACAGAAAGGGCAACCTGCGGCAATAATATTAGGGCTGGTTTCCAATGCTTCCTCAATTCTTTCGATATTGATGTCTTTGTTACCTTTTTCAGGTTCCTTGAACATTTGAGCACCGCCAGCGCCGCAGCAAAGACCATTAGACTTGCAGCGTTTCATTTCAACAAGTTGTGCATCTAAAACCTCTAAAGCTTTTCTCGGAGCTTCATATATACCATTACCGCGTCCTAAATAGCAAGGGTCATGGTAAGTAATTTTTTTACCTTTAAAACTTTCACCTCCTTCAGCTTTTAGTTTACCCTCATTGATCAGGTCCTGAATCAATTGTGTATGGTGAATGACATCATAATTGCCACCCAGACCAGGGTATTCATTTTTAATCGTATTAAAACAATGCGGACATCCTGTTACGATTTTTTTAATGTTATAACCATTCAGGACTTCGATATTAGTCATCGCCTGCATCTGGAATAAAAACTCATTTCCAGCACGTTTGGCAGGATCACCTGTGCAGCTTTCTTCAGTTCCCAGTACAGCATATTTGATGCCTACATGGTGAAGTATTTTACAGATATCACGTGTTGTCTTTTGTGCGCGTTCATCGTAACTACCTGCGCAGCCTACCCAGAATAAGATTTCAGGTTCTTCGCCCCTGGCAATCATCTCTGCCATTGTAGGTACTTCTATATTTAGTTTCTCGCTCATTATTCAGCTTGAGTAATAGATTTAAATTAATTTTCTTTTGCCCAGTTCAGACGGTCGGCCGGAGAATATTTCCATGGTGCACCGTTGTTCTCAATATTTCCAAGCATGGCATTGATGCTTGATGGTGCCTGAGATTCTTCCATTACAGCATATCTTCTCAGGTCTGTAATAATTGCCAGAGGATCTATATTGATCGGGCAGGCTTCTACACAGGCATTACAGCTGGTACACGCCCATATTTCTTCTCTGGTGATATAGTTGTCAATCAGTGATTTTCCGTCGTCGAAGCCTGCTCCTCCTGTTTTATCAATGTTTTTACCGACTTCTTCCATACGGTCACGGGTGTCCATCATTATCTTACGCGGAGAAAGCAATTTGCCTGTAATATTAGCAGGACAGACTGATGTACAGCGTCCGCATTCGGTACAGGTATAGGCATTCATCAGGTTTACCCATGATAAGTCATTTACGTCTTTAGCACCAAACCGGCCTGCTTCTGCCTCAGCAGGAGTAAAGGATGGATCAAGCATAGCCTTAACCTCATTGGTGACACTTTGCATATTGGTAAACTCACCTTTTGGCTCCAGGTTAGAGAAATAAGTATTTGGAAAGGCGAACAGAATGTGAAAATGTTTAGAGTAAGGAAGGTAGTTCAGGAAAGCAAGAATACCTAAAATGTGGAACCACCAGCAGCCTCTTTCTATTGCAGCCAGACTGCTCTCATTTGCAGGAAGTAAATTTTGCAGGAACTGGCTTACCGGGAAAGAACCAGCTGTGATATAGTGATGTGCACCTAAAGCCTGTAATTTAGCATCGGCCGCGTTCATCAGCAAAAATGCCGACATCAGCAGGATTTCTGTAATCAGGATATAATTGGCATCAGATTTTGGCCAGCCGTTTAGTTCAGGGCTGTTGAGTCTTTTTAGCTTTAAAATATTCCTTCTGATCAGGAAAATGGCACAGCCAACCCATACCCCTAAGGCGAGGATTTCAAACGAGCCTATCAAAAAGTTATACAGGCTGCCCAAACCTCCGAAAACACGATGAGTTCCGAATATTCCGTCAATCATGATTTCGAGTACCTCAATGTTGATGATCACAAAACCTATATACACTACAAAATGCAGGGCAGCAGGAATTGGACGTACCACCATCTTACTTTGCCCAAGGGCAACTCTGATCATGGTCATCAATCTTTTTTTAGGCTGATCGGTGCGGTCTGCCGCTTTGCCGATTCTAATGTTGCGGATTACCTTTTTCAGGTTGAAGCTGAATAGAGCGATAGCCGCTAAAGTGATTGCTATAAATAGAATTTGTGAAATCATTATTTGGTTAATCTTTTACAGTCATGCTAAGTTAAAATAATTAGCAGTAAAAAAATACTATGCTTGCATAATTATTTCAAATTTAGAGCCGTTTTAAATAATCCTGAGCCGTTTTTAAATTATTTTCAGAAAAAGTTTTGCAATTCAAAAAAAGAAACTACATTTGCACTCCCAACCGAGGGGAACATGGTCAAACATGTTTAGGTAAGATGGTGCGGTAGCTCAGTCGGTAGAGCAAAGGATTGAAAATCCTTGTGTCGCCGGTTCGATCCCGGCCCACACCACTTCTTCTAAAAGCTTCAGAGAAATCTGAAGCTTTTTTGTTTTAAAATATTTTTTAAATACTGTTTTTTTATTGTTTATCCTCTTGGGGCACCGCTGCCATTACTTCCACTCAGGAAAAGTGTTTGAGGATTTTGTTTAAAAGATTTTCCTTTGATCCATTCTTTACATTGCTCGTATGTAGCAGGACCGTATGATTTTTCAAAAATAATTCCATCTACTTTAAAGCTATCTGGTACAATACTATAAGAAGGCGGTGGCACAAAACCACCAATCATATTTACTACTATAAACTGATTACTTATATCAATGATTGGAATTGTTAATTGACCATTTCCTTCAATATTTACTTCAACGTCTGTATGTGTCTCATCGTACAGGTGTTTTGTAATTGAAAAAGGAATTGTATTCATGATGCAGATACCTGACTCTATATTGGTGACGACCTCAAGAAAGAGCTGAGCATGTCCAGGATCACGAACGTAAATCCTGTTCCCGGGATAAAAGTCAGTGATTACAATTTTAGTACAGGAATTTGGTAAAATCCCACTTACAGTTACTTCGACAGTTTTGCCCTGTCGAACAGCATGTGCAGAGAAGTTAATCATAATTTTTTTTTAGCTAATATAATTTTATTTGTTAAAAAAGACGTATAAAATAGTTGTTAATAATCTGATTGTCAGTTGTTAATGGTTACTAAAATGTTTTAAAATTAAAACAGGATAGTTTGATTTTGAAATAAAATTTAACCTCTTCCAATAAAAGGCACTGAATTTATTCATCTCAATGGTGAAGCCAAAGCCTGTACAGTTTTGTGGTTTTAATTCTAAGACGCAAGGGCGTTTTAATAACTTAATATTCTCTTAATATATACAAGAGTTTTCCCTGTTACTTTTGCGACCAAGAGATTCTTTGGTTAGCAAATGTCAAAAATAACAAACGATTTATCTGATAAGATTCTGCTGGAAAAATACCGTAGTGGTAACACGGTAGCCTATAACGTGCTTTTTAAAAGGTACTATCATGCACTTTTTAATTTCGCTTTAAAAAATCTGAAAGAATCCTGCGTAGCAGAAGAGCTTGTGATGGATGTTATGATGGGGTTATGGAAAAAAAAAGGTGAAATAATTATTGAAGAAGATCTTAAAGCCTATCTCTACCGCTCGGTAAAGAATGCAATCTATAACCATTACCGTAAAAAAATATTGCCTACAGTTTCCCTTGAGCTGGTCAGGGATCATCTGACTTTAACTTCTGCAGCTGTTGACCATGAACTGAACAGCAAAGAACTGGAGCATTTTTATCGTCAGAAAATTAGTCAGCTCAGTCCGCAGCGCCGCAGAGTTTATGAACTCAGCAGAGACCAGGATATGAGTTATGCTGAAATTGCCAAAAATATGGATCTTTCGGTGAACACTGTTGAAAATTATATGGTAGCTACACTCAGCTACTTTCGTAAGCAGTTAAATGAACATGCTGATTTTACACTTTTAATAGCTTTATCTGTGCTATTGTATTAATTGATATTTTTTTTCATTTCCATAGGTGGTAGCTCCGGCTAATTGTGTTTTACTCATAGAACGACAATTACAATGCAATCGGATACTATACAAAAAAAATTGATCAGGAAATACATTAATCAGGATTGTACTCCCGGGGAACTGGAAGATATGAAAAAATTAATGCTGCTTCCGGGTACCCAACAGCTTTTTGATGAGGTGCTGGCAGAAAGCTGGATAGACTTAGAACAGGAGAAGGATATTGATCAGCCTGTATTAAACGAAAAGCTTCAGGCTTTTTATGAAAGACTTGAAGCAGAAGAAGAATCAGCCCTGCAAAAGAAAAATTCAGAAGAAACTATCATGCGTAAGCTGAAAAGGAAAAACTATTTGCAATATGCAGCTGTGCTGGCCCTGTTTATTTTCAGCCTTGGAACTTATAGTCTGTTGAAATTCAGAAAAACTCCTGCCCGGGGAGTAATTGTCATGCGCCAGATCGTCAATGGTAACGGACAGCGCTCAACTGTGACTCTGCCAGATAATTCTGAAGTTTTCTTAGGTGCCGGCAGCAAGCTTGTTTTTCCAGAGAAATTCGCACCTGGCAGCAGAGAAGTTAAGCTGGAAGGGGAAGCCTTTTTTCAGGTGACTAAAAATCCGCAAAGACCATTTATTATTCATACCGGTAATGTGCAAACGAGAGTTCTGGGAACCTCCTTTAAAATTGAAGCCTTCAGGAACCGGCCGCTTACCGTTTCTGTAGCCACAGGGAGAGTAAGGGTTGATGCTTATACAGGACACCTGGTTAAATCACTTGCCATATTAACACCCGGGCAACAGGTAACTTATAGCCAGGGGAATGCTGTTACCTCAAAAACAGCTATAGATAATGTGAAGTCATGGAAAGATGGCAGGCTGGTATTCAACAAACGTACTTTGAAGGATATCACTACCGAGCTGGAACGCTGGTATGATGTGAAAATAATATATAAGAATAAAGCCAAAGCTGATGAAGAGCTCAGTGTTGTGCTGCAAGCCAGTGTCCCTTTGCGTAAAATCATGGAAGTGTTAAGTGCTACAGGCCATTTCCATTATAAAATAAATGAAAAAAATGTTACGATTAATTAAAGAAAGGAAATATATGTAAGTTTTTCTACACCCATAAATGCTCCCTGCCTAAAAGGCAGGGAACAAATTTAATGACCATAAACCGTGTGATTTCGACGTCCTCCGGTTTATCAAACAGATTATCGCCTCGCAGCGAATAAACCCGTAATGTTCAAAAATATGCAAAAAGGATTAAATCATTATCCTTCAATTCAATTTATTATGAGATGCTCTTTTGTAATCATTGTAGTCCAGCTTACTTTCTTAAGTATTCTTGTGGCGAATAGTGTAAAGAGCCAGGATCTTGATCATAAAATAAGCCTGCGTTTAGAGAATGTTACCGTAGCAGAAGGCCTGTCTGCCATTGGCAAACAGGGTAACATCAAATTTTCACTCAGAGAACAATCCATGAAAATGGTGAAAAAGAGTGTAACATTAGTTTCTTCTCAAATTACTGTAAGAGAAGCTATCAACCGACTTTTAATTCATACAGGTCTGCAGTATAAAATTGTAGAGGGATATGTTGTCGTGGATCAGAAACCAGTGCCCATTACAATCAGCGGAACGATTACCGACGAAAATTCAAGAGAAACCCTGATTGGCGTAAGCGTGAAAATCAAAGCAACAGGAGGAGCAGTATCAACTGATGCGAATGGTAAATTTCATATTACTGTACCTGAAGGAGGCGCTGTACTGGTGATCTCTTATATGGGGTATCAGACTCGTGAAGTTAAAGTAGATGGAAAGTCAAAAGAAATCAATATCAGTTTAAAGGCATCTTCGACCCAGCTGGGTGAGGTGACTGTACAAGCCAGGAGAAAAACCAATACTGAAGTTGCCGTATTAGACGAAAGAAAAAAATCAGCTACAGTACAGGATGCAATATCTGCGGTACAAATAGAGCGCACTGCCAGTATTACGACTACCCAGGCTTTACAGCGGGTATCCGGTGTAACTGTAACTGATGATAAATATGTTGCGATCCGGGGATTAGGAGACAGGAGCGTAATTGCGCAGCTGAATGGTATCCGTCTTGCTTCTTCAGATCCGGACCGCAGTGCAATACCCCTGGACCTTGTTCCGGCTTCGCTTTTAGATAATATTACTATTTATAAAACGGTAACGCCAGATAAACCAGCCGATGCTGCTGCGGGTATTGTGGAGTTAAAAACCAAGTCTGTACCAGACAGTATGGTCTTTGACCTGATTGTACAGTCAGGTTCTAACTCTAATATAGGGGCAGGAGGAAAGTACAATAGTTTTTATAATAGTGATATGGGTTTTTTGGGTAATAATATCAATAAAAAGAACCTGTCCCCGGATTTCTTAAACCTTGCACAGCAGTATAAAGGAGGTTTACCACAGATTCAAAAAATGATTGCCAATAGCGGATACAGTCCTGCGGTTAAACAGGAAGTTAGCCGGATTAATGGAATTATGCAGGGTTTTGACCCGGTTTTAACTACCGGTTATAAACAAGCCCCGTTGAATCAGTTATATTCTGCCACTTTTGGTAACAGTTATAAATTATTTAAGAAACACAAACTGGGTGTAATAGCAGGTGCAAATTACTACCGTCGTACCACGGATATTTCTGATGGGGATATTCAGCAATATAGTATTTACCAGGGAGTTGTAACTGGAAATCCTCAGGTGAGCAGTCCGCGGAATATTCCAAATTATATTACACCCAATAACCTGTTTATGGGCAGGTACCAGACTTATAAAGAGAATACAGGTACAGAAACACTGAACTATGGTACTTTATTGGGTCTGACTTATCGCTTTAGTCCGCAGCATGAGATCAGTATGCAATATCTGGGTAGCTGGGGTGGCGAAACGCAAGCTACAAACATGAGAGGTAAATATGAATATACTGGTTTGCCGGGAGATGTAAACAGTACTATTTATTCCTTAAAACAATCTTACCGTACATTGAATACTTTCAATTTACAGGGAGAACATAAATTTTTAAAAGGAGAATATTCCCCGAGATTAAGTTATAATGTGGCTACTTCAAAAGCCAGCCAGAATGATCCTGATTATCGTTTTGTAACCCTTGCAGATTATACGCCGCGTGGCGGAGGATATTATCAGCGGCCTCAGGTTGGATCAGTTAGTACGACTCCGGAATATGTATTTACCAATCACCTGTATGCACTCTCTTCTGGTTATGTAAATGGATTTGGTGCTTATGGTATTATCCAGGCAGAACCTAACGGTCGCCGTTACAGAAATCTGGATGAAACAAATTATAACTACAAAGCAGATGTAAGTATTCCATTTAAGCTCTTTGGACAGAAACAGGAGTTTAAAACAGGAGTTAACTATTTGAACCGCGACCGCGTATTTACAGAGAATGTACTTTTCCTGCCAGGCTCTAATTTCTCTTCTCTTGGTGCATTGCCATTATATGCTGTAGAGGGAAATCTGAACCGTTTGGTAAGCCCTGAAATAGTAGGTATTCATGCTATGGCTCCTGGTACAGGTGAAGGTGCCGGGCCAGTTGGCGGTTTTTTGTATAACAGTCAGAAATCACCTAATAATTATACCGGGTTCTTTGAAACCAAAGCAGGTTATGCTATGCTGGATTTAAAACTAACCAAAGATCTGAGAGTTACAGGTGGATTACGTTTTGAATCGACCAATATCCAGTCCAAAGTAGATACTTCAGGCGTTTTTCTTGATCCTTCTTTAACTACTCCTGGGGCAGGTGGTGTTCGTATCCCTTTATCGCTGACAAGTCCTAACTCTGTTTATAAGACTGGTTACAAGCCATTTTATTCTTTAAACATGACTTATAGTTTTAAAGATAAGATGAATTTCAGAGCCGGATACAATACTACACTTGCCAGACCGGAACTCAGAGAAATCACCAATGTATTTGAATTTGATGCTTTCCAGATGGGATTAGTTGTGGGTAACCCTAAACTGATTAACCAGTCTACTCAGAACATTGATTTCCGCTGGGAGTATTTTCCGAATAACGGAGAAGTAATCGCAGTATCTCTGTTTGGTAAACGGATCAAAAACCAACTGTACAAAGTATTCAGCTTAAAAACCAGTGGTCTTGCTGCAACTTATCCGGAATACCCGACTATCAGATTCGAGAATGATCCGAATATTGGTAAAGTGTGGGGAATAGAGATCGAAATTGTGAAAGATCTGGGCAGAATCTGGGATCCGCTTCATAATTTCTTTGTTGGCTCAAACCTTTTACTGGCGCAAAGTGATATTAAAAAATCACCAGAGCGTTTAGAGGCTAACCGTTCTTTAGACAGGCATACACCCGATAACAGCCCACTATTTGAACAAGCTCCTTATTCCATAAACGGCTGGTTAAATTATAACAATAAACGTTCAGGTACAAGTCTGACAGGAACCTTTAATATGGTAGGAGAGCGGTTGGTGCAAATTAATCTGACCGGTGAACCTGACCTCTATACGCGTCCTGTACCGGTACTTGATTTTGTATTCAGCCAGCGCATCTTAAAGCGGGTGATTTTTAAAGGTTATATCAAGAATATGCTCAACCCAGCTATCCAGACTGTATATGCAAATCCCGGAACCGGTGGTAAATGGTATGGTAACCAGTACGTAAACCGAAGCTTCAAACGCGGTACCGAATTTATGATGGGATTCACTTATAACTTGTTTTAAAAATGAAAGAACTAAAGAAATATCTTAAAGTAATTCCTTTTATGCCGGTTTTGCTACTGGTTCTGGCTGGATGCAAAAAGGAAAAAATAGATTCCGGATATGATAATCGCAGTATAACCGATGCACGTAGAAGTTCATCTGTCAGAATTATCAATCTTGCAGACTATAATCAGGTACAGGCAAATGGAGATACGCTGACTAATTATGTAGTAAGGCAGCCTAATGATCCAATGGGTTCAGCTTTTCCGGGAACTGTTTATTTTCCGGAAAAAGGGCGTCTGGAGACCACATGGAATATCCAACAGAATTTTTTCAAAAATGGGACTGCTAAATTATTGGTAGAGCATGTGGCTTATCAGATGCAAAAAGACCCATTGCAGCTGGAAGTGAAGGAAGATACCCAGCCAGCAGATTACTATTTGCTGCCTACACAAGCGTATGCGCAAGTGACCGGGCAGCCTGCCTTTGTAAGAGTACCAAGATCAGTTGCCGCAGCTGCTAACCCATCTCATTTTAAGGTGAGAATTCTGAATCTTTCAGCAACAGTGATGCCCGAACAAGGAATGGAAAGTATTAACGGGCCGATGAGCCTGGCCTGGGCAGATGGGACATTAGTTAGCAATCAAACTAACAATATTCTTCCGGGGCAGTATTCAGATTATATCGAACTGCCCTATACTACGGCTCAGCTAAAGGTACTTACCCCTAACGGTATTCAAGTGCCGGGGTTTGGGGATTCTCAGATTCTGAATCCTTCAACATCAACCATAGAAGGTTTAACACTTACTTATGTGCCTTTGAAAACTTATGTTCCGGGTGGGGTTTATACCATAGTTGTTGCTGCAAGAGAATTTGTGATTCCCTATAGAAGTTCTAATAACGGAGAAACAGTCAAAGGATATCAAAACAGTTTAAGAGTGATCAATGATGTTAATGAGCCTGTAAACTTAACTTATGGGCGTATACAAGCTGTAAATACTATTCCGGGTGCTAATGGGATGAAGGTTCTGGTGAATGGCAAAATTTTGGGGGCACCAATTAATTATACTGCACAAACAGCATATGAGCCCTTTATTACCGGAGATTATAAAATTGAAGCAACAGA
>Ga0247807_10001486_pt1 | contig 13651 bp, 20 predicted proteins | sample UWRJL074202C1_FD_179931 | JGI IMG/M metagenome (GOLD analysis project Ga0247807, IMG submission 179931) | Plant litter microbial communities from Arlington Agricultural Research Station in Wisconsin, United States - UWRJ-L074-202C-1 | ecosystem: Environmental > Terrestrial > Plant litter >...
TATCAGAACCCAGTAAGTATAGAAGCTGTGGTCCAGCTTGCTTTGTTGTTATTTTTTGGACTCTCTTTTACACAATGCTAATTCCAGAGCAGGCTATCCAGTGCATCGTCCCGGAGCTGAAGCAGGGCCGGCTGTTCCTCCTCGGCCACAAGATTCTACACAGGAAGACAATCGACCAAATACACCTCCTCCATATTCAGCTCCAACAAGCCCTCTAACAACGCCTGTACCGCCGCAACAACCTCCATCCGAACACCCTGGACTACCCCGTCTCGACTATTCCTTATACTCACCACCATCATTTACCCGATCTTCAGATGCTATAACCTTAACTTCACAAGATCCCACGCTTAGTATCTACCCAGCGAAGCTACTGAATCTCATTCAATCACTCGCAACTGTCCCGCCAAAACCTCAGATAAAAATTGAAGGGCGGGATAGTGCTGGAGGTATTGATTTTAGTGTCTGGGTAAACTGTATGAATCTTATAATACCCGACGACACAAAAAGACGTATGAATTATGTTCGGACCTTACAGCCAGGCGAATCAGGATTTAGAGGTGATTGCAAACATACGACGGTACCTACCGTTACAGGTGGATTAGAAGAGTGGACCAGACGATTTTGTTCAGATAATGGTGCCATAAAGCAGTAAGTTTTACAGGGTGTGTGTTGAGGCGGAGATTTTATATTTGATTGTACTCAGACTTCGAGAGATTGTGATTATAGAATATCCCGTCAAGTTGACATTGCTTGTCGGCCCTACCTAGTTGTCTTCAATGGTCATAGTAAATGCTAATAATTCACTTAGTTTTGTCCTTGAGCGATGCGTAACTAATTGGGATACGTCATACTTGGAAGGACGTCTCCTTTCGCTCGTGTCTAGCACTGGATATCCAGGCCGAGTCACGGTTACCTTTCCACTTACACATTCGAAAGTTGTGATCCGTAATCCTGATAAAGTCAACAAATTCTTCTCATCTGTTACGAAAGTGTTTACAGGTATGTTGGTGGCATAGACGCACTAAAACCCAATGTTTTCTAAGGCTTGCCCGTTTTTTTTGCCTGACTGATCATCAATTTCACTGTCATATGAAATCGTTGGCTGATTGGTCCTTGCAGGCACGAATAAGTACGAGGTGGTACAGTCAATATGGCCGTACGCTGATGTGGCAAGAGGTACGCCTGGTAGTGAGAGAAGGGTAGCTGTTCAGGACGAGGAAAGGTGGTTCGTGGACTGGAGGGATAGTATACGGCATGCGGTGTTGGGGAAACGGACTGGGTGGGTGACAATTGAAGACAAGTTGGAGTTTATCATGGAACCCTTAAATAGCGAACAATCGTCGAGGGGATGGGCTGCGACTAGCGCTTAGAATATTTAATACCCAAATTTAGTTACTAATTACCTTCATACAGAGTCTTTTCTCGTGTTGCATTGAGATTTGCGGTACAATGAGGTTGCACACTTGCTCAACTATAAATTGATTGGTGTTATCTTTGAGATTATCTAGGAAATGTCATATATTATATAAGACAGCTGCATTGAAAGGCTACCTTTGAAGTGCTTAAACGCGTGCTTCGTCAGTCTATGGAGTTCCTTGCCAAATTGTGGTACAGGAGCTAAGCCTTATCAACCAATCACCAAAACTTTGATTAGCATGCAATATATTACAAATAAAATCACACTATGCCCAATTCAGGGAACTTTCGCGAGTACTCCTCTTGCCATCCAAAACTGCAGCAAAGGTACAGAAGAATCAGCTCATGGTATGTTGAATGTTGACATGTGCACACCGAAGGAGTTCGCATAGTAGCTACACGAGATTATCCTTCTCCAGTTCTAAGTTGATTTATGTTTCGCGAATACTAAGGGTCTGTATACATGGGTGCTCGTAGCAAAGGCTGTATAGTTTGCAAATCGCGAAGGGTCAAATGTGATGAGACTCGCCCGTCATGCCGTCGATGTTTCCGGGCAGGTATGAAATGTAAAGGCTATGAATCCGCCCTAAAGTTCATTGACGAGAACGCACGCATTAAGCATACCCAAGTTGTTGCTCAAACTCAAGAACGCGAGTATAGAATCCAGTACAAGCACCGCCAACTCTACCACTCCAGTCATTTATCGCACTTGGCAGCCGAGCCTCCGGCGGAGATTCCTCTGGTTGGCTTTCAAGAAGAGATGACCATAGCTTTTCTCATGGACAAGTTACACCAAGGTAGAAGTCATTGTAATAAACTCCCCCTTGGATCAAGGAATGGACCTCCTTTGATACTGATCGCGCCTCGAACTCGTGTTAAATGGATCGGTGCTTTCGCAAAGGTTCCACATGCGCCATTGAGTGCGCTTGCGTCCCAGTGGTTTGGCCCAGCACACGGCTTACACGGCATGACCGTAGACTCCCTGCAGCTCTACGGCCAAGCTCTGATAGATTTAAGAAAGAACCTGCTTAGATCTGAATCCGTTATGGACTTTAGTGTTCTTGCTTCGCTAACCTCATTTTGCATGTTTGAAGTAAGTGTCTCGACTCTCTTCTACCAATACTTAACAATTGATTACTAATACAAAATAGTTGACAACATATAGTACGGAAACGGGATGGATGAAACATGCTGAGGCTCTTGAGCGGTTGATGGAGGCTAGAGGTCCTGCAAAACAGAAATACGATCCTGAGAAGAGCATGTTTCTCGAACAGCGAATTATCATTGTGAGTTGCAAGTCGTTCACTTTGAGCAGGACGCTTTCCTGATAATAGCAGGTATCCAAAGCACTCATAGAGCAAAAGAGAACAATACTAGGCCACCCAGATTGGAAAAGGATTCCATGGGAGGATGACATCCTACCAAAGCCGTCCTTTGAGTCTTTAATAGATATCATGTGTGATATCCCCGGCCACCTCGAAGACATGAAAACTATAAACAAAGAACAGAGAAAAGTGACACCAGAAGAGCTTGCAGGCCGAGTAGCTTTAAGTCTAGCTGAGCTTGACGAGTGGTGGCATGGATGGATAATTGAAGATCCGCAAGCATGTTACGAGATCGAATCTACTATCGATTCTACCGTTATAATAGATGAAGACGGCCCCTTGTTTCCAACTGTTTTACGGTATACTAGTTTGTCAGCAGCTTATCTTGCTTGCACTTATGATTGTGGTAGAATTATATTATTATACCTACAGCGTTGTTTGGACATGTTTGTCGGCGATCAACTTGATATTGTCAGCGACAGGGTTAACGAAACATATCTATCCGCCAACGACAATGAAGGGCCACTACTGGGCCTTTGCTATGATCCCACAAAACTTGCCCATGAGATTCTACGCTCTTTCGACTACTGCTGTGAGCAAGCTGGGGGTTTCATGGCATCGTTCTGTGTCATGGTTATCGAGAACATTGAATATGGTGCCCTGAAGCCTGATTCACGAGAAGCTAAATGGTTGAAGGGAAGGAGTATGCACTGAGTGGCAAAGGATATTTAAAACAGCGAGAGTCTGTATTTGCTTTCTGGCCTCGTTTCTTATGTATCAACTTTTTCCAGATCTGTGCCCTTCTTTAGATCACCTTCAAACGATTTATCCTTTGCTCTAGCTTCCCACATCTGCCCCAGCATAGAAGCGTACATCCTCACTAAATCCTCAACATGTTGCGCCGGTGTCTGGATATACCATCTTTCCTTCTCACCATCCGAAATATACTTGTTGTCTGGATGTATTCCACATAGCAAAGCAAATTCTGGCCGCAATCCAATTTGAAAAGCCGAATTGACATATCCCTCTATCAATTCAGCACGTGTCAGTGAACAACTTTATTTTATGCAGGTTAACTTTGATGCTTTCATACCGAAGCCTTCAGATTCATCACCATCCCATTCCCCACCAATAGTACGCAAGAATGCGCTGCATAGATTATTCACCAAGGCTCGTCCTTCTTCGTTATCCTGTCTTTTTGGGTCATTGGCGATTTCTTCCTGATATTTCTCTAGCGTGGCTTTCGATGCGGCTTCGTTGATTCCCAACCATTTTAGAATACCTTCCTTGTCGTTGATCTCCGGGAACTTCATGCTCGAGTCGTAGATTGCCTCCCACTCCACCACTTTGGTATCGGATTTCATGGTAGGGTGAAGCACCATGCCGGGTTCTCGATCAAGAATCTCTTGAAGCTCGGGCGTCATCTCGAAATCGAGCTTCGTTACAGACATTGTGAAGATATGTGGAAATATGAGTTGAGGTGTGGTTTGGAGAAGATATGCAGGATGTGAACTGGGGATTTATATCTCTTTGTTCCATATAAGTGGGGCAGGCAACGATGCCTGCTGTCGTTGTAAACTTATTTTAAGAACAGCATTTTAAGCGCCTGTTTTATCACCCGAGCCGCTCGGGAATCCAGCGGGCTTCAGGGGCGGCTAGCACAAAGTCGGGTCGGCGGCACAGCTGTACACCCGAAATTAACCGCCAGAGTCACACAAGGCCATGTTTTACTAATGAGTATGTCTTACCCAATTGATTTCTAACCGCTGATAGTTTTATACTTAATAAAAGCACTCAACACTCAAGCTCTTATGCCTTGAGCATATGTTGGTGTTTGATAATGAGAACCCTGCAAGCGGTAATACCTCGACTAAGCCTTATCTAGTTGTAGAAGATAGAAGTCCAACAAGAAGAACTTTCTTGGCATTGTTGGACAGCGAGCATATCTAAGAATTTGAATTATATATAAGTCCCTATTTTATTCACAATTACTTCTCATAATCAGATCTTTCACACTTTCAACTATTTCCTCACTCTTCATTTTGCATTTCTATCTCTGTCCCACTCTCTATCTACTTACATCTTGTTTGTTCTGCTTTATTATTTCGCATAAAAGCTTTATAATAATATGTCATCTCGTAGTTATCGGAGTGAGAGTGCTGCTGAATCCGATTGGAAAGCAAGAAACGAGCAAGCCTATCATCAACAGTAAGTCAACCTGTTACCGATTCCCCAATTCCTTCTATCTAGCAGAGTTACCAGTAGTTTAATTGGTAGCGAGAATCTATTATCCTGTCATGTGTATACAATGACTGATTTGAGTTATTTCAGACAAAACAGGACCCAGAATATCTATCGTGGCACCGATCCGAAAAGAGCCAATGATTATATTGCAACCGGCGACAGAAAGTATATCGAAAACGCCAACCCAGGAGACTTTAATCGAAGAGGTGAAGCAGCAGCGTACTTTGCGTACGATCCCAAGTATGCGGTTCAGTACGCGGGTCCTAGAGGCCGCGTAATTCAGCAGACAGTACCTGTGTCTTTTCTTCGAGGACCGAACGCAAAAGTGTATGAAGCAGAACCAAACGACGAATGGCAGCGAGTATGTAAAGTATATTTCTACAATATTCGTGCATATGTTAATATTTAGCAATAGCGGGTTTATCATGATCGTCGAGGTGACATTCTTCCTGGAAGAGAAAGGAGAGATCAGAAAAGCTATGTTACCTCCGGTCCGATTGCCGATACTCATAGCAGTCATTTCCAGAGCAGTCATATGCCGCCACTCGAAAGATACCGCCCTGCCAGAGATCCTTCCGGGAGCTATTATCAACAAGTTGCTATTAAGGGGGAGAAACTCGATCAGATTGGAAAGTATCCTCGCGAGCTCTATAGAACAAGATGAGAAAGAACTATTAGTATCGGATTTAAAGACGACTAGTAATCGGGTTTGGGGGCGTTGGAACAGAAGATAGCCGAATGGGTAAATAGTAAGAAATTTGGAATCATGTATATTAGTTGTTCAGGCTTTGCATTTGCGTACTTTCAATATATTGGATTTGGATAAATTTATTGCATTTATGGAGTAGCTTGCAATAATCATCACAAAGCATGGCATAAAACCACACTGCAAGCATAACTGCTCAAGATGACAGTCTTGATCATGCTTCAATATGTTGAAAAATGGACATGTCTCCAGTACTCATGTAAAATTATGCCAAGTGAACCCAGATGTGCATGCACAGTATTAGAAACTGGTGAAAAGTGCTTACTAATTTGGCTGCTCGCACATGTTCCATGAAAAGGGGATCGCGCACATGATTCCTCATATTTGCCCTCAATACACATTATACAAGAACTCAGATTCAATTAATTAAAACTACTTACCAATGAGCTTAGCCAACTCTTGCACTCATCATTGTTAACAAGTCACAGCTCATTGACATCATTGACCAGTATTTATGACGGACGACTACAGTTGCCCAAGTAGCGCAAGCCAAACCCCCGTGCACAATGAAAATTTTGACAAATCTAGTCATTCAAATTATCTTCAATATCCCTTAGATAGGTTTTAGTCTTGCCATGTCTTTATGTTGTAAATGTGGCATATGGCTTGGCCAATTGTGTGAGCTTGACATATCCATATTCTTTCATTTCGGTATCGCTCGCCATTTTCTGGAAGAAGTTCCCTAATTCCTCCCCAAAGAGTTTAACATCATTTTGATTGCTTAGATCTATAGGCTGCAGATCATTCCCTACTTGCTGCATTTGCGTCCCTGCGGCAAGGTTTGTAAGTCCGAAGTCATCCTCATTTAATAAACCTTTGATGGCTCCAAGTACGGACTGCTCTAGTCTATGACCCTGTTGTCAGTACAATAACTGGAAGAGAAATTCTGTGTTATTCTCACATTTTCTTTGGAAGATCGAATTCCTGGCAGACGGTGCGTCCAAGGCTGATCCCGTCAACTATATTGAGAGCATGGACCATAGCGCCCACAGTCCGAAAACCACCTGTGACATATGTTTTTGTCTTCCTGAGATTCTTTACTATATCTTCAGCAAACTCCAAAAAGAATGCCTCTCGATTTTTAGTACTTTCACGTTAATGCTTGAAGGCGCTCTTCTCGTATGTACCACCACTCAACTCCACAAAATCAAATTGAGCGATTTCAAGCTGCTCAACCAACGTCTGGGCTTCTTCGGGAGAAAACCCGCCTTCTTCAAACTCAACAGAGTTAATTTTGATACCGATAATGAAGTCCTTGCTCACGCGTTTGCGGCACTCGTCAGCAATTTCAACAATGAAGCGTAGACGATTTCGTAGAGTTCCACCATATTCGTCTGTTCTCTTATTTGTAGAAAGAGCAAGAAATTGGCCAAGCAAATAGCCATGCGCAGCATGCAATTCGACACCATCATAGCCAGCTTTATACAGAAACTCGGCTGCATGTGCGAAACTATTTTTAGTATGTGCCATTTCTTGGGTAGATGCTGCATGAGGTTTTGCAAATTCCATACGCATGGCATTTCCTATGAGTTGTACGTCAGAAGCTGAAATTGGGTTTTTCTGTATGCGAATATCAACCTGACGGCCAGTATGACAAAGTTGAGCAACGATTAGCGAACCGTGGGCTTTTGCAGCCATGGCAAGCTTTTGGAAGGCATCGAACCTTGCCCCAGAGAATTCATTTTTGGAAGTGATGATCATGTTCCCCATGGCTTCGAGATGATCATACTCGATCATTATATTTCCAGTCAGAACTAGCCAACTAAATTAGTACGGAGTTTACATAAACAGGATATCATACTTTGACCGAACCCGCCCTCGCCCCAACGCTTATAGACGTTAATCAACTCCTTGGAAGGGATTCCTCGTTTCTCGAAATCTCTAGGGTCCCAAGATGACATTCGCTCAGTCATTGCAGCCTTCAAGAAGCGGTTTTGGGCAATCTTGCCGGAGAACTCAAATTTGAGAGGCTGCCCCAAGGATGAGGCATCTGTTCCATCTGATTCATAGCGTAGTGGTGACATGATCATTTGAAGAAAATTTCAGTAGAGGTGCAGGATGTCAATTTATTTGTTTGTTAATCTGAGTTTTGGGAGAGTTTGGTTAGATTTATAAGAAATAATCACTGGATGCATTACCCCAGGCTTAATGTAAGTCTTCGCCGATACTTAGTAATTGCCTCATACTGCTTCTACAAATGGCAAATAATCCACGAATAGAAAAGACGAAGAAATGGAATCCTAGCTAGTCTACATAAGTGGCCAAGTTTAAAACCTTGGTTGTTCTGCCCTTAACAAGTATAACAAGTATCTGCCTTGTTAATTGACAATATCCAGTGATACCACCGGCATATGAGTTATTCTGCTCTTGAACACCCACAAGACAAGCTAAACCATGCATTATTGTTTATGTTTTACCCAAAGAAGATTAACCCTTAGCTATTGCTGTCGATAGTTTGGAAGATTGGTAATCTATCACACTAACCTATTACGTGGAACTTTTGCGAGTGCTACACCACCGAATGCACTTACCAATACTTATACATAGAGCAAATCTAGTATAGCATACCTCAAGCGAGTTTACACGGCTAGGAACGTTAGAAAATGTATAAGTACTTCATTATCGGGAAAAGTTAGTCTTTTGTCTTCTCACGCCCGTACTGAATAATTTAACGTGAGCGCAAGAGATATTCACGCGAACAGAAAACACAATTCAATCAAACCTTTCACATAGACATCATGAAAGGTGTTATAGTACCCCATGCCGGTGCGCCATTTGAGGTTGTCGATACACTTGTCAAACCTCAGCCCGGCCCGAAAGAAATTCTTGTCAAGTCACTTGTTGCCGGAATGAATCCAATGTATGTCTTACTTATTTGTTTCGATACCAATACTAACCTGTGGACCATCTAGGGAGAACTTTATGCAAGGTGGATTGCTTGTTGAGGGATGGCCCATTGTCCTTGGCTGTGATGCTTCTGGCGTTGTTGTCGATGTTGGCAAAGATGTTACGATGTTTAAAGCTGGGGATGCTGTGTTTGGATGCGTGCGAGTCGGGTTTCCCGGCTATATGGCATTTCAGGAATATGTTCGTGTCCAAAGTTTTCCACCTGAAAAGCATACAGTGATTATTTGACGACTAATGTTTGATAGTTCCTTATGGAGGAGGATTTCGCTTGCCGGAGACCAAGCAATATATCGGCTGAACAAGCTGCAACTGTTAGCATTGGGTATCTGGTAATGTTTGCTCAGAAGAGCCCCCAGGTCAAGCAAGTACTGAAGGGTAGCAGACAGCATCTCTAGCACTTGTTTCTGGACTTCATCTTAAGCTACTAGAGAAAAGTGTGCATAGTATCGACTCAAAGGAATGGGTAGTGGTTCTTGGAGGGGCAGGAATTGTCGGACAATGTGCAATTCAGGTAGGTATATATCTCTTCTTGAAGCTTAAGTCTGACGCTTAAAGATCATCAAACTGAACGGGCTCAAAGTCTTGGCTTCCTGTTCGGCAAGTAATGAGGCTGTGAGTAGGCCCATGTTCGATTGAGTTTTGATTCAATAAATTGATGGTTGTATAGCTGGTAAAGAAATGTGGAGCCGATGCGACATTCAACTACAGAACTTCAAGATCAGAGCAACTGGAAAGTATCAAGTCTATCACTGGAGGATACTTCTCAAAGGTTTTTGATGCTAGTGCTCAGTCTTTTGAGGTTGGTGTGGAATCCCTGCGCGAAGTGGCCAAGTCAGGAGATAAGTACTTCGCAACAACCAATGATTGGTGCCACTATCCAACTTTTTTTTAGGATAGATAAATGCTGATCGTTTCATTAGGACACCTTTAGAAGTTTTATCGGGCATCAACACATATGAAGTCCATTTGGGACAACTGGGACGTCAAGGAACTGCAATTGCGGACGAAGTCCGTACAGGAGTAACCAATTTCCTACCAAAGATTGGGAAGCTGCTTGAGAGTGGTGGGCTAGTACCCTTAGAGTTTATATGTGCGGCTGAAGGGTTTGATGGCGTTTTGGACGGATTGAAACTCCTAAATGAAGGAAAGGCAAAGGGAAAAAAGATCGTTGTTAAGCTTCAGGAGGAATAATGCCAGCTCTGGCTAGTCTGTATGAAAGTGCCAAGAAACGTCCGGTTTACTCCTCAGAGTGGGTAAGCGAGACTGAGCAGCACGCTTTATGCTAGAAAAGAAGTGTTAATCAGAGAAAACCAGCCTTCTCTAATCAACGAGTATCCTAATTATACCAGAAATCATTGATGTTGTGGTTATATTCTAAACGTCTTGATCCCAGCTTCACGAGTCCCTTCTACCTTTCTTAAAGCACATCAATAATCCAGCCGTACTCGGCGAAAACAACGTGCCATAAGGAAGGAATGAAATTGGTATGCAAGGCAACGCTAGAGGCATTGTGCCTAAAGCTTACTGTTTTTACAAAATGGCGATGCACATGATGCTCTCAATTTCTATCTAGGTCAAAATAATACAAACGGGATATGACAATTTCGATGCTTCCTTGTTTTGAACTGTAATATACTAAACAATATCAAGTTTCAAATCAACTCTTACTTTAATCAACAAGATTCTGCTTCTAATGCTTAGTGGCTGCTGGATCATCTTGACTTGTGCTTCTGTCTGGACGGTGTAAGACTGCAATCTAGGCAGATTTTGACTCGAGTGTCTGTTAAAGGGTTTAATCTGTAAATCATGAGTGGCTCCATATATCGGCGTAAAACGTTCGGCCCATAATAAGATATGCACTATGTAATAATCCAGTCGGTTTGATTACTCACTTACATATATTAGGTTTAGTAAGTTTCTCAAGGCATTTACACTTATTAGCTTGTTGCCGCCAAGCCTCGGAAAATTGATTTCTACCATTATCTAGCAAGACAATTTTTAATTAAATAAGCAATAGTAAAATTGCAAAAAATAATGCTCTTACAAAGCTCGATCCGATCAGACCTTAACCTCACTTGTACATAGACTTCCCATGAAACGTTGCTCATCTTTGTCTATCTCAAAAGACATACGTGTTTGCCCCCCGCCCCCAGACCCTCGATATTAGAAGAACCCCAATCTATTCTCTGTTGTTTTGCTGTTCAATTGGTACTGTTTCGATCATCGAGAAGAAAGATTGAAAGTCTCTTCTTCAAAAGAAACCTTTCAACCAGAAGCGTCATGACTTTCTACTCTGCATTCTATTTTTCGAGCCAGAGATTTCAGTCTTCGTGGGAGTAGTTGCCCCTGGCCCAAGTCCATGTTGTCTCTGCCATAAAATCTCGTCCCGTCTCTCGGCTATCTGTATCGCTCTCATCTTCTGCCACAAAGCCAGGCTATCTTCATCGATCGCATAATTGCACATGCCCGCATCCTCTTCACATATACTATCTTTGATCTCAGCACGTGTTTTCCAATGGGGCTGTTGATCATCCAATACAGCTAGATTTGGGTAGCATCTAAGGAGAGGGATGGTTGTAAAGTTTATATCTAGGGGCATTTAAGCGAGCCAAACTCACTAGCGTACCCCGAGGTCAGTATTCAGATCAAAGCAGCCACAGCTCAGGTCTAAAGACAGAATGGAAATTAGTGGGCGGAATAGTCGCCTAAGATAATATTGGAACGAAGCTGAGCCTCTTACACGGCCGGAGTACTCATGATACTGGCTCTTTAAGCTTGGTAAAATTGTATTATTGATCGAGATTGATAATGTCTTCCGTCATGTAAAAGATCATAAATTAATCTGTTAGCCTTAGGCATAAACGCCGAAAGCAACAGGGGCGGAACGTCGTACCTGGTGCGCCACATATTAGTAGTAATAAGGTTGATGCCTCTGTGCCTAGTTTAATTCGCATTCAAGCCAACATCAAACCATTTCACATTTTCGAACCTATCTCGCATCTGCCAAAATATCGCATGCTAGATGTTGTAATTCTAAGCACGCTGCGAAGTGGCAGTAAGGGCTGACTCGGACCATGCCTACTACGATCAAGCTAGATCACTAGAAACTTATCATGTACGAGTCGACCCTTGAGAAAGATACAAAAGGTCATTAGTCAAGCAGCATATATTCAGGCAGCGACGCAGCTATATCAGTCGCTTTGGGACCAGAGACAAATCATCAAAGCTCTTGTTAAGTACCACTTGAGGCTCAGCGATCGAGGTATTTGTATTGTTAATATCAAGGACCGGTGGATTCGTGGCAGCTTCAATATCTCTATATCCATCAAGATATAATCGACCTGCTTTCACAGTAAGCTTATCTTTCGTTGTCTTATGCCACACAAGCTTGCTGAAGCCAATTACCCTCGTACAGTAGACGAAAATTAAGCTCTGAGGTAGGAATATATGCACGGATCATTGCCCTAACATTCGCATTCCACACTTGTATGGTTTCGGCTTTTCTGACCACCGCCATGTGAGCTACTATACTTACGCTTCAATAATTCCTATGCTTACCGTGCTGTTGGCTATAGTTTGTCTACAAATAACAAAAACCATTTTACACAGCCTTTGGCGCATGTTCCAACGCCATCTCTGCATTCTTCTTCGATGCCATATCCTCTCGTCCTATACCGCTCACCCAATAAGTCAACAATTTTCTACTGCATATATAATACTTGAGTATATCGGTCCTAGCACAGATCAGACGCTCTCTACTACTTGAGAGAAGCACGCACCGGAATGACCCGTCCACAGGGAGAACCTTTTCCGAGACATGGCTCGCTTGATGCTTTCTTTACCTAAAATTCCTCAGCCTCAAATCGGCTCATTTCAGTTCTATACTAACGAAATAATAATATTAACCAACCGGCCTTTGCCTTGCTCTGTTAATATATCAGAAAATGACGGAGTTTTGAGAATAATATAAAAAAATGAAATGTGTATCTATACTAAGCTATTTGTTGCAAATATGCTTTCACTTCATGAAATAGCTTTCTAAACAATTTATCTACAGTTTATAATATCAAAGACTATCAAAGTTAAATGGCGGTCGGGATATTACTTTGGATATTATTACATCTTTTTATTAAGTAGAAATATTATAATAGACTCTACTATCTCTAGTTTACTGATCTTTATAAAAGCAATATCTTTATTGATGAATATTAGAATATCACTTATATAATAGATCTTGAGTAGATCTATGTTTTACTTCTAAAGATGCTTGCTATATCTTATTAGCTTATGGAACATAAAATCGATAAGATAATGGACAATAACTTCTATGAATTCGACAATTCTCGCCGGGAATTTATGAAAATAATTATAGCCTTGAATTTAAAAGCCTATGCTAGCAAGTAGCATGTATAAAAGCTAGGTGTCCGATAGAGTATAGTTTTGGCATTGTCTCATATCTACAAATGCTATGCTTTCTCTTGTAGAACATTATATCTGCCCTAAATCTCCTCTTCTATCTTCAAAGGCTGAGGAAATCCTTTCTGAGTATTGGTGCCAAGGTTCTGCTAAGGTTGTTGAGAGGAAAGTCGCTGACTAAGAAGTGTACAAAAAGCAATTAGAGATCCTATTCAGTGAAAAACTTAAAAACATAGTAGCCACTATAAGATTATATTAACACTAAAGGCAAGATAATAAACAATTTTATTTTATTTTAGAGTATATTTAATATAAGTAGATTCTTAGTTTTTATATACTAAAATAAAAGGGGCCTGTTACGGCTGACATTGGCGCATAGGCCATTTGGACTGCCGGTTATTTTGTGTACCATGAGGCTCCCTATTGGACCTCTCATTTATGCTAGTGAACCATCACACTTTCCCTCTACCAAAAACAAGCAACACTTTCTCACGCTCTGGTACCACGCCAGCAAGATTCGCAAATGATCGAGGATTCGCCGAAGTCATGGATGACTCTTGCTCGGTGTGTGGTG
>Ga0247807_10001489_pt1 | contig 13630 bp, 8 predicted proteins | sample UWRJL074202C1_FD_179931 | JGI IMG/M metagenome (GOLD analysis project Ga0247807, IMG submission 179931) | Plant litter microbial communities from Arlington Agricultural Research Station in Wisconsin, United States - UWRJ-L074-202C-1 | ecosystem: Environmental > Terrestrial > Plant litter >...
TGACAGAAGTAGAAAAGAAATTTTCTATGAGGAACGTGACAGAAATCAAGAAAAAAGTTGATATCTCTATCTGGGGAAAGATGAATATAACAGGAGAAAAATATTATTTTAACACTGGCTTATTCTTAAGCCCGCTATCGAGTTAGGCTATAGTGTTCTATTTTAAGGAAACACTGAACTAATTTACATACAACACCCTCTATAACAAACCCGTTACAATACAATAAAGACTGTTTATGCTGGACAATTTCAGATTATTTTTTTCAGCCTGATCATTAATAAACAAAAAAAAAGACCCTATATAAGCGCTAAATGAAACCGCCATTCTTTATGGCAGCTTCATCACCACTAAAAATATAAATACTAGATGAAAAATATATTTTACTCCTCCAAAGACGAAATAAGAAATAGAATTTTAAAAAATGCACTCGATTACTGGGGTATAAAAAACACAAATGATTTTGATCCGCTGGTTAAATTATTAATTGAAGCTTTAAGCACAGAACTCTTCAATGTTTCCAATGACGTAAAAAATCTGGAAAACAGAATCCTGGATCGTATATCCCGTATCCTTGCCTCTGATACTTTAACAACTGCGTTGCCTGCGCATGCTATCCTGCATGCACGCGCCATTGAGGCCACTGAAATCATTGAGACCAAAACCCAGTTCTTTTTCAGAAAAAGGCTGAAAGATAAAAATGAAAACAGCGGAGAAAACACATCAGATATCTTTTTTAGTCCATTAAAACCTGTAAAAATATTTCATTCAGAAATAGCTTACCTGGCTAATGGAAGCAACATATTTAAGATTGATGCACAACACAACAAATCTCTGCTTACTCATGGCAATCCGGGAGAAGGACTGGATAAGAACACACTTTATATCGGTATAGAAAACCCACCTGTACTGGCGCAGCTGCCGGGCCTCAGTTTCTACTTTGACTGGCGTAATTACATGGTAAATGACAGCGTATATGACCTCCTTACCCTATCCAAATGGTTTTTAAATGATTCTCCGGTTAACCTTTCACTCAACAAATTCTATATAGAACCAGAAAAAAACATACAGTCTCCCTTTGAAAATCAGGACGTTTTAAATCTGATCACTGACGATGTGAATGCGTTTTACAGTAACCGGTTTCTGACGATAGATGAAGAAAATATATTCCTTCAGCAATCTTATTTACAGCTGTATCCAAAAGAATTTGAGACTGCTTTTCAGGCAGGCAGCCTGGGCAGCTTCAAAAAACCCATACTCTGGCTAAAAATTGTTTTCCCTGCTGCGATTACCGAATCCATGCTTGATGAACTGCATGTCTCTATAAATGCTTTTCCGGTAGTCAATAAAAGGATCCATGATTTTAAACACCGCCTAAAAATGATGACTAACATTATGCCCATTAAGCTGCAGGATCACGATCAGTTTTTATGTGTTGATTCACTGACTGATAAAGCCGGAAATTATTATTCGGAGATTCCGCATAGCCATGATGACGATTCTAACGCGGGCTCATTTTCAATACGTTACGGAGGATCAGAAAGATTTGACAACAGAAATGCCAAAGAAATTGTAGATTATCTTTTTGAATTGTTAAGAGATGAAAAGGCTGCATTTTCTGCTTACGGATCTGATTTCTTAAACAGTTCATTAAAGGAGCTGGAACAAAACATATCTGTTATTGAGCAAAAAACCAAAGCACAGCTGATTACAATTAAAGAACTGCTCAATTATATCATTGTAAAACCCTTAAACAACGCAGATATACTCTTCCTTGAATTCTGGTCAACAAATGCAGAAATGGGTAACCAGATAAAATCAGGCAGTCATTTACAGTCATTCGAAAGCAGTAAAACAATACCAGAGAGCCTGTTTTTATTGAGCAATACCAAAGGTGGAAGATCAAGGTTAAATGCAACGAACAGGGTTCAGGCTTACAAGTATGGCCTCACTACAGGCAATAAATTAGTCACTCAATCGGATATTATTAATTTCTGCTTCTTTGAATTAGGCAACAAAATCAAGACCGTAAACATCAGAAAAGGACTCATCCCTGCACAGAATCCAAAAGAAGGATTTCTTAAGACCACAGATATTATCATTACTCCCGCTCAGCAAAACGGATTAAATGAAGAAGAATGGAAATCAATGCTGAGTCTGACCAAATCAAAACTGGAAATCCGCAGTACTATGAATATCCATTACAGGCTTTTACTGAGTTAAAGTTCAGCTGCATTGATTTAAAGATAAACTGTATAGCCCAAATAGGAATTATTGCTCTCTGCACCCAGTGAACCAACCTGATTCTGCGGGGTGGCAACTAAATTAGTAGTCACCTCTGTTTCAACAGGTACAAGATAAGATACAGCAAGATCTATCAGATGTGAATGGGGTGTACCAGGCATAAAATTAACCAGTTTCCTGATATCAGCAGGGCCTACATTGATATAAATATGTTCTTCATCACTTAAAAAGCTGCTGCCAATAATAGAACTGATCCCCAAAGCCCCATGTCCCAGCCTGAATTGCAAACCTTCATCAATCGGTGAGGGCTTAACATTTGTACTTTTTAAAACAGCTTCAACTGGCACTTTAAACAGTACCGTTAATAATTGTCCAAGAAATTTCAGGTCATTGCGTTTCTGATGAATAACCGGCAGAAAATGCATCCAGATTATACTTTGTTCCTTATCAAGCAATTCAAATTCTTTCCATTCGGCCGCAAATATATTTGTCAGATCATTATACGTGGTTCTTTTATCCAGCCTGTTCTCATAAAGCTGCAATACCGTTTTAAGATAATTGACCTCTGCTTCAAAAGGCATAAAGAACTTCCTTGCATCTTTTTCTTCTGCTCTTCTTAGCTGTACATCTTCTACCATTTCCTGCTCAGACATGCCTGAACTTCCTGTTGGAGGGGTATGAAACAGTCCTTCAGGAAGCATATCATAGAAACCTTCCTGGTTAACCTCTATATTTAAACAATCCTTACGTTTACTTTCAGAATAATAAAATGAGTAATTGCCAATATCTTTCGCATAAGCTCTTTGTTTTGCGCCTGCGGGAAGTACAGCAATCTGATCAGAGTGAAAATCACCATTCTCAATCAGCTCTGCAACTTTGGTGATAGCTTCAAAATCAGTATTGAGATCGTTCTTTAAATACAGTCTCTGTTTCATCTGTTTATATTTATTGTTTTTCTTTGTCAGATGCATCCTTTGATGATTAAAACAATCATCAAGGATTCATACATTTATTTACGGTATAATTAAACTAATATACACTAATAACTATACCATTCTTATTTTGATAGATTTAAGGTATTATATTTGTTAACAGTTAAACAGAAAATCAAGTACAATTTAATGGACGTTCAATCATTCTTTATCCGATATTTATTATTTCCACTAATCTTTATCGTATCCGCAGCTTTACTCTCAATTGTAAATAAGAAAAATCAGTTTCTTAATAACAAAAGACTGATTATTGGTATCCTGATATTAAGCATAGTACTTGCATTACCTGGCTTTCTTGGGTTTTTGAGCTTTGATTTTATGCCCTTTGGATATATTATCTGTCAGATCTATTATGTAATGACAGGTACGCTGTTTGTCTATCTGTTTACTAAAAAACACCCGAAAGAATTACTGGACAGAAAGCTTTTTATAATCTTCGGTATACTGGTGAGCGCACTGCTTAGTTTTTATTTGTTTCAGCTTGCCTTTAACTGGCTTAGTGAAATTCACTTTGGAATCTGGGCGGCAACAAGTATTATGACGTTTATCGTTCCGCTATTGTTCTGGTGGGCTTATGTTGCCCTGATCAGCATCCCTACTGAGATTTATAAAATCTGGCAGTATCCTTCAAGCCCGATCAACATAGATATGGATCATTTAGATTTTGACCGTATGCTTGTTCTGGAACTGGAATTATATAAAAACACAGATGATCCTGAACCTTTAAGGGTAAAAGCTAAAGCACCGGAAAATATCATATTTGGTAACTGGTTCTACAAATTTATTGAAGATTATAACCTGAAATTCCCTAAAAGCCCTGTAAAATATATCAGCGAAGACAACGAGTCTTTTAAATGGATATTTTTTATCAAAACATCATTTTTCAGAAAGAATATTTTTATTGACCCGGATCATGATATTATTACAAACCGGATCACTGAGAAAGTTACCATTTATGCAAAAAGGGTATCTGAAAATGCCAACAAGCCCGAAACAATCGGAGACGAATCTATTTTCATATAATTAAAACTACTATGATTTCACCATTAAAATACAGACCCGTTAACTGGGTGGATGGGATGAAACTATCCAGCAGTCATTTCGTGGCTACAGATCAGTTTAACCAGGACTTTGTAAGAGATGCGAACTCAATATCTTTGAATAACTTTAACTATGGTCTTCTCCCTCCTTTTGCTGGTGAGCGTGTATCACACGATATAGAAATCGCTGAGAAAGCGACAAACCATATTGAAATTAAGGTGAGGCATTGTAATGCCGTTACTGCCGAAGGCTGCAGAATCGATATTGCGAATACTTCAAGTTTTGACAATCAGCTTTCTTACAGTCAGTTTTTCAGCAATGAAAACACAGATTACGCTAAAGTTGCAGTCTATAATATCCTGTTAATGGTCAATCCCTTTGACAGAGTACCTTCAGGCAGCCCTGATCCTCAGGATAATCCGCCAAGGTATCCTGATATTTCAAAGAAATACAGCATTGCAATTCTCCCTGCATCAGAAATGACACCGAATGCAACTGATAACTATCATTTAACTATCGGTCAGTTTGTGCTGGAAAATGGAAGAATAGCTATTAACAACAATTATATTCCACCGAGCAGTTCTATTGTCAGCCACCCGGGCCTGATCAGATATTATGAACTGTTCAGCACCTTAATTAACGATCTGCAGTTAGCGGCCTTTAAAATCATCGACAAAACTTCTGCTAAAGACTCGATCACTCCCTTGGGAAGAAACATCCGTTTGTTATCTGAGAAATTACTGGACTATATCGCTCAGATATTTTTCAACTACAGAAATCTTGGTTATCAGCAATCACCTGTCCATATCGTAGGTTACTGTTCAAATCTTGCGCATGTATTTTTTACTGGTATCAAATTGATCGAGCCCAGGGAAAGAGAAGAAATGCTGAAATATTTCTATGAGTGGCGTGACGTAACTCCCGGGAACTTTGAAGAATTGCTGGCGCGTAATATCGAAATGATCTATGATCATCAGAATATTCATGCTTCGATGTCTGCGATTGAAGAATTTTTAAAAGTAATGGTAGCGCTTTGGAACAAACTAAGCATGCTTGAATATATCGGTCAGCGTAAAGAAAACATCGTTGTTGCAGAACAGCAGATGGTTCAGCAGGTTCAAACGAAAAGAACCTGGACTTTGCTGGATTAGACCCTTAAAAATAGAAGGAGATGATTTTTACGTCATCTCCTAAATTAACTTATTCTAGTTCTATCAGCAGGGATCCACCTTATTGACAAAATTCTTATTCGTCCCTTAAACACGCTACAGGATTCTTTAGCCCGGCTTTTATAGCCTGTACACTGACCGTAATCCATGAAATAAGCAGTGCAAGAAACCCGGCCCCGGCAAAATACCACAACTGTAACTCTATTCTATAAGCAAAGGTATCTAACCAATGTTTAGTGACGATATAACTCAATGGCAATGCGATTAGAATCGCTATCAGCACCGGTTTAACAAAATCTTTAGATAAACTGTAGATAATCCCCCACTCACTTGCTCCCAAAACCTTTCTGACACCAATTTCTTTAAGTTTCCGCTCTGCTGTAAAAGAAGCCAGCCCAAATAACCCTAAGCAAGATATTACAACAGCCAGAATTGCAAAATATCTTGATAACAATGAGATCCTGTTCTCTGCAATATATTGCTGCTGGAAATCCTGATCTAAAAATTTGTATTCCAGGTTAGCCCCCGAATTAAAATCCTTATAAAGCTGCTGAAGCACCGCAATGGTTTCTTTTTCATGTCCTGCCTTGATCTTAACCATGATCCGGTTCGTATTCTTAGCATTGTATAAGAAAAACATAGGTTTTACCACTTCATGCATGGATTCAAAGTGAACATCCTTCATCACACCTACAATCTGCAGTTCCTTACCCCATAAAGTAAAGATCTTACCTACAGGATTCTTCAATCCCATAATTTTTATTCCGGACTCATTAATGATCACTTTTGTACTGTCAGCACCAAACTGACTGGAAAATGCGCGGCCACCAGCCATTTCCATTCCCATAGTCTCAATCAGGCCGCTATTAATCCCTGCAAACTGGAATTTAATCACCCGTTTCGGATCTCTGCCTTCCCAACTGAAATCACCAACTGTTCCTTTGATATCTCCGATGAATCGTTTATCCATACTTGAGGCATTAACTACCCCAGGAACTTTTTTTACCTCTGTAATAAAAGTCCCGGCATTGGTTTTAAGCTTTCCTTCGGCTTCAATATACAGCACATTGTCTTTTTTGTAGCCCACCTGAGAGTTCTGGACAAACTCAATCTGTTTATAAACAACCAATACAGATACAATCAGGATAACCGAAAGTGTAAATTGAAAGATCACCAGCCCCTGACGCGTCCATAACTCTCCGGCACGATGAATTAACTTCCCTTTTAATGCGGCCGCAGGATTAAATCCTGATAGATATAAAGCCGGATAACTGCCAGAAATTAATCCGGTGAAAATTGCTATTCCCGCTAAAGCCAAAACAAGCTTCAGGTCAAAATGTAAAAACAAAGATTTTCCAGTAATTCCATTGAACTGAGGAAGCAGAAGTTCTACCAGAAGCAACGAGAAAAATAAAGACAAAAAAGTCAGAAAAAGGGACTCCCCCAGGTATTGCAAAATCAATGATTGGCGGCTCGCCCCCATTACTTTCTTAATGCCAACTTCTTTCATCCGGATCGAAGCTCTTGCAGTGGCCAGATTCATAAAATTGACACAGGCAATAATCAAAATGAATACAGCAATCAGAGAAAACAGTTTAACATATTCAATCCTGCCCCCTGCCTGCTTACCATTTTCATATTTATCGTATAAATAATTATCTGTATATGGTCTAATCAATAATTCTCTTCGGGCTACGCCCTTTGACTTCATAAAGTCTTTGATTTTAGCCCCAAAAGCCTTCGGGTCTGCATCTTTTTTCAATACTATATAGGTATTGGGACCATGATTTTCCCAGTTCACTAAACCAGATTCCGGGACCAGTAATGGTTCAATAGAAACGACAAAATCAAACCGGCTTGAAGAACTGGCAGGTATATCTTTGAATACACCAGAAATCAGTGTATGATTTTCATTGACCATATCCGAATTTTCCCATGTCATTTCTTTTCCCAGTACATCTGTGGTATGAAATAATTTCATGGCCATTTGTTCTGAAATAACAATCGAATTCTTAGCCTTTAGAACCTGGTCTATGTTACCGGAAATCAATGGGTACGAAAATACCTTAAAGAAGTTTTTTCCGGCAAAAAGCCCTGCTCCATTAACACCCGTATTTTTCCTGACCGAAAGCTTACTTAACGCAATCCAATAAGCAGGTGAAACTATAACTGCATCTTCTACCTCTGGCATTTCCTTTAAAAGAGTTTCACCCAGAAGTCCTGCAGTCTGTTCATTAGTTTTAATCCCGGCTTCGGTTGTCTCATTTTCCATCACCTGGTAAAGCTGATTGCCTTTCGCCTGAAATTTATCCATTCTGAGTTCATCGTTTACCCATAAATAAATCAACAAGGCGCAGGTAAGCCCGGCAGTAAGCCCTATCAAATTGATGAAGAATGAACTTTTATACTTTTTGAAATTTCTGTAAATCAGTAATAAATGATGTTGAAACATAAGTTTTTAATTTCCTGATCTATTGGTTAGCCATCCTGATGCCATGCGTTAAAAGCACCACACAACATAAAAAAAGGACATTATCAAATAATCCACTGTGCGAAAATGAACATCAGGTGTCCGTTAATGGTCTGTTTTTATAATCTTCGCCTCATCCAGATCAAGCTGGCTTTCCTGTTTGCGGATTTCCTCATCACTGTAAAAATCCTCAGTCCGTAAAACATGCAGCTCACGACGCTGTATATTATAAATATGCAGTAAAACACGATTATAATGCTCAACTTCTTCTCTTTTCAAGTCATCGCACTCTAAAGATTCCAGGCGCTCGGCCATCACCGCAGCATCATTCCCTAACTGATCTCTCAAACAGCTTATCAAAGCATTGTCTCTCATATCAGCTGTATATTTCTCATCTAATTCTTTGATCGCAACATTCATTAACCTCAGATTGATACCCGCTTCCTGTTCTTCCTCAGGCAGAAAATCGCGTGTATCTTTGATTTTTACCCATTTGATAACCAGTGGCAAGGTTAATCCCTGAAATACTAAAGTAACCAGGATCACCACAAAAGTGATAAACAGGATCAGGCTTCTGTGCGGAAAAACCTCTCCATTATTCATCAACACCGGAACAGAAAGTGCAGAAGCCAGTGAAACCACTCCTCTCATTCCGGCCCAGCCTACAATCAGCGGTGCTTTCCATGTTGGATTATAATGATCTAATCTTTTGGTACTTCCCATCCATTTAGGTACGTAAGCAAGGGAAAGCACATATATAATCCTGATAATGATCGCAATCAGGCTAATGACCAGTCCATATTTAATCGCTTCTGCAATAGAATATCCACCCATATCGGCCATGATTACCGGAAGTTCCAAACCGATCAGGATAAAAACCAGCCCGTTCAGTATAAAAATAACTGTAGACCATACATTGATAGTCTGCAAACGTGAATTTCCTGTGGTGAACAGTTCATGTGAACGATAAGAAAGAAACAGTCCGCCGCTGACTACTGCCATTACCCCCGAAAAATGGAATTGTTCTGCAGCCATATACATGATATAGGGAGTTACTAAAGTCAATGCCGCATCTATACTGGGTGTAGTTGGTAAAAACCGGTGTACTACATACATTACATGGGCAATTACAAGCCCAACAACAATTCCCATCCCTGCGACTAAAAAGAACTGGCCCGTTGCCTGTTCCATGGAAAAAAAACCAGACACTACAGCCGCTAATGCAAAACGAAAAACAATTAAACTGGATGCATCATTGATCAGGCTTTCACCTTCTAAAGTTGCTGTCAGACGCTTAGGGATCTTTACATTTTTAAGTACTGAATTTGCAGCTACGGCATCGGGTGGAGAAATAATCCCTCCCAGCAGAAAACCTAATGCTAAAGTGAAGCCGGGAATCATCGCGGCAGAAACAAATGCAACAATCGTAGAAGTCAGAAAGACCAGTCCGAATGCGAGCATACCAATAGCTCTTCTCCATTTCCAGAAATCATTCCACGAGGTGTACCATGCAGCTTCATATAAAAGTGGCGGCAGAAATAAAAGAAAAATCAGGTCGGGTTCTATTTCAATACGTGGAATACCAGGAATAAAACTTATTCCCAAACCGGCAAGTACTAAGAATATAGGATAAGAGATATTTAGTTTTTGTCCAAGCATAGTCAGGATAAAAACTGCAAAAAGTAATGTTAGTACGACTAAAAGCTGTTCGTGAAACATATTAGAGAGTAGAATAAAGCAGATAAAAAATAAGTGGTCACAAATTACTTATAAATTCAGATAACCGCAAGATCTGCTGTATTACTGGTGCATCCCTCCGCTTTTGAATAAATCATAAGCAGTTTGATAATTCGCAATCGCCTGAGCAGTTACACTCTTAGATAACTGAACGGGAGTCTGTTCATTCTTTAAACTGTTATATAAAAAGGTATCCATTTTTTGATGTGGCCCAAGGATCACCAGGCTATCCTGTTTCAGATACGCCAGTTTCTGATAAGTCCCTAATACAGCACGCGGCTGATAAGAAGGATCAAAAAGATTTTTTCCATATAAATTACTTTCATACTTCCAGCCAAGCATGCCGAACAAAGTTGGATAAATATCAATCTGGGAACACATTTTATCCATTACCTGTCTTCCTTTTTGCGGCAGGTTCAAAATGATACATGGAATATGATATTTATTAATATCGATTTCATTTCTCCCGGCACTGCTGGCACAATGATCAGCTACGATAATAATCACCGTATTTTTATACCATGGTTTCTTACTCATATTTTTCAGGAATTCGCCAATAGCATAATCGGTATACCGCACTGCCCCTGCTCTTCCTTCTCCAGAAATATATTTTATTTTACCAGCCGGAAAAGTAAACGGACGGTGATTAGAAGTGGTCATGACAAAATTATAAAAGGGCTTACCCTGTTTGAATTCTGCATCAGCACCTCTGATCACAGCAGCAAATAAATCTTCATCACTAATCCCCCAGGCATTTTCAAAATGAACCTGGTTATCCCCGATAATTGTTCTTTTGGTGTTATAGGAATCATTTAACCTGATGTTTCTGCCCCTGTCAATAATATCAAATCCATTGCTTCCGAAATATTCGTTCATATTATCAAAATAGCCATCACCACCGTAAAAAAAGGCTCTGCTATATCCTGCTTTTTCAAAAATATGGCCTACAGTAGTCAGCTTTTCATTTCCCTCTCTCCTGACTATGCTGCTGCCTGGTGTAGGCGGGGAGGCTAATGTTAAAGCTTCCATTCCTCTTACCGTTCTGGTTCCGGTAGCATACATATGTGTAAACAACAGGTTATTGTCAGCCAGAGAATCTAATACCGGCATCAATTTCTGAGTATTACCAAAGTGTTCCATAAAATCAGCACTCAGGCTTTCAACCGTAATCATAATTACGTTTGGCTTATATTCGGGTCCAGGATTATTAATTAATCTTTTGATAGAATTCCCGCCAGCTATAAAATTACTGTTCGATTCTTTCAATTCATTTCTGATCAATTGAAAAGCCTGATTTTTGGGCAGTAGAGCATAAAAGTCATTATAATCCAGTTCATTATTTTTAAAGGCTGCAAAGAAAGAATAGATCCCTGCTTTTGACAGTTCATTCTGATAACGGTTTGTTCCTTTTTCAGCAAAAGAATTGCGGACAAACAAAGGATATACTATAGTCAGGACCAATAATGTCCCTGAAATCATTAACCTGGTACTGAATGGTGTATGAGATTGAAAAGCATGGTTAAATACTTTCCTTTTTGCGAACAGGAACATAACCAGAAAAACCAGCATTAACACTCCTGTGATTAAAATAGGGAGCGGATAAGATTCATTGATATTGTGAATTATTTCATAAGTATAAATCAGATAATCTACCGCGATAAAATTAAAGCGGCTTTCAAATTCCTGCCAGAAAGTAAGCTCTGCAAAGAAAGAAAAAAAAGAGATCAGCAGAATTAGAAATAACCAGCTATAGGTAACGACCCTGTTGGTTCGGGTATTTGTTAATTGCTGTGGTAAAAACAGCAGGTAGATACTAAATAAGGCAGTAAGAAAAAGTGCTACTCCAAAATCATAGAAAAATCCAACTGCATAAAGCTGAACTACAGACAGGAATGAAAAATCCGCTTTAGTTATCGAAACTACCAGTAAACCAGTTCTGATTAAAAAGGAACTAAATAGAAAAACTGCAAAAAAGGAGAACAAAACACTATACCTGCCTTTGAATATTGATTGGAACATATCTTGAAATAATAGCTCCCAAACGTATCATTAAATAACGGTTTAAAAGAATTACAATTAACAAATTTGTTAAACAATACCAGATTAAACTATCTGTATAACAAATTAAGGGATAAGACATTGTGATCAGTGAATTCAACGAGTTTGAATGGTATTAAATTATAAGACAGGAGAGGTTTTGCAGGGGTTGTGGCTAGGTTGTGGTATAGGTTGAACTAGCCTTGAAGTAGCATTCAACTACCCTTGAAGTACCTCAGGCTACTTCAATCCTTCTTCAACCCTACTTCAATACTAGTTCAATGTATGCCACAACCCCTACAGTACTATACCAAAACCATCATTGTAATTACTGTTTTTACTTTACCTGCACAGACAGATTCTATCCTTGAAAATATTATTTTACACAAATTATATAAGTACTTATATAATTACTTATATATTTAGCTATGAATTACTATCAGTCATTAGGATATTTAGTTTTAGGCAGCCGTTTAAAACGGCTGAGTGAACTTTTTCTTTCAGAAATCAATAAATCATATAAGGCGGAAGGCATTGTATTCGAGACCACGTGGTTTCCTGTATTTTATTTACTCTCTGAAAACAAAACCCTGACTATCCAGGAATTGTGCGAGCAGATTGAGGTTTCCCATCCTGCAGCAAGTCAGCTGGTTACAAATCTTAAAAACAAAGGTTTAGTGATCAGTACAACCAGCCCTGATGATGCACGCAAACAGTTAGTTACCCTGAGTGATGAAGGAAAAGCGCTTTTAGAGCGTATCCTTCCGGTTTGGGATGCTATCACCGCAACTATGGAAGAGGTAGCTGGTGGCAATCCCGAAGGAAGCGCCATATTAGATACGCTGACTAAACTGGAAACAGCCTTCAAATCTGTAGATATTGTTAAGAATATTCAAAACAAAATACATCATCCTGTTAAATCTCAAGCAAATGCATAACTCTTTTTTTTATGGAACTGACCACCTGACCAGTGGGATCTGTCTTGCCATTGCAGCAGGCAAAACAAAAGGTCAGATTAGTCCTGAAGCAGCAGCAAATATTCAATCCTCATGGCAGGAAGTGCAAAAAATTGTCCGCAGCCAGAAACCTGTCTATGGTGTAAACACAGGTTTTGGCCCATTATGCGATACTCATATTTCTGAGAAAGACACTTCTCTTTTACAAAGTAACATCCTCAAAAGCCATAGTGTGGGTGTAGGCAAACCTATCCCCCTGGAAATTGCCAAAATTATGATGATTACTAAGGTTCAGGCCCTGGCAAAAGGTTTTTCTGGTATTGCACCGCAAACATTAGCACGTATTATCTGGCATATTGACAATGATATTATCCCTTTTGTGCCTGAAAAAGGTTCAGTAGGTGCTTCTGGTGACCTTGCCCCCCTGTCTCATTTGTTTCTTCCGTTAATCGGTTTAGGAGAAGTGTTTATCAGCGGGGAGAAAGTACCTGCTTCAAAAATGCTGGAACAGTATAATTTAAAACCAATTGTATTAGGCCCGAAAGAAGGTTTAGCCCTGATTAATGGTACACAATTTATCCTTGCTTTTGCTGTCAAAGCGGTTCAGCGTTTAAATGATGCACTCGATCTGGCTGATTTAAGCGGAGCAATGTCACTGGAAGGATTAACTGGTTCTACCCGCCCTTTTGATGAACGTTTACATAATTTAAGACCTTATAAAGGTACTAAACTGGTGGCCCATCGCTTATCGGCCATATTAGCAGGTTCAGCAATTGGCACTTCACATACCAATTGCAGCCGTGTACAGGACCCTTATTCGATCCGCTGTATGCCACAGGTACATGGTGCTTCGCGTAATGCCTGGTTACATTTAAAAGAATTAACAGAAATAGAATTGAATTCGGTAACTGATAACCCGGTTATTTTTAATGCTGAAGATACAATCAGCGGCGGAAATTTCCATGGCCAGCCTTTAGCTATGGTTC
>Ga0247807_10001490_pt1 | contig 13629 bp, 12 predicted proteins | sample UWRJL074202C1_FD_179931 | JGI IMG/M metagenome (GOLD analysis project Ga0247807, IMG submission 179931) | Plant litter microbial communities from Arlington Agricultural Research Station in Wisconsin, United States - UWRJ-L074-202C-1 | ecosystem: Environmental > Terrestrial > Plant litter >...
CGACTCGCAGGGCTGCGCGTTCTTCCTCCGTGTCGCACCGGGCCAGTACACGACCAGCATCTCCAGCCCGTCCGGCTTCAGCTACGTCGATGTCGACGGAAACGCCTCGCCCTCGAAGACCGCCGCAGTCGCTGCCGGCACGTCGGCGGCGGTTCCGTTCTTCTACGACAAGTCCGGCACGTTCACCGCCTCGTACACCAACACGGGTGGGGCGGTGCTGCCGACGAACATGCCGACCACCCTGCTCAGCACGCGCGACCCTTCCGTCTTCGCATCGACGACCGCAGCCAACCCGAAGACGCTCGCCGTCTACCCGTGGCCCGATGGATACTCGGTCATCGCGGGCAATGTGCCGGCGTGCGCAGCCGCCGACCCGGGCCTGTGGGCGGCCGCAGGCGCCAAGGGCGAGGGCACCCGCCCGAACCCCTACGCCGCCCTGTCGGGCGTCAACACCCCGGTCGCGGTCTCCGCCGGTACCGTGCGGGTCAACAACCTCGGCTCCGGCACGAAGTACGTGCTGATCAAGTCCATTTCGGTGCCGACGGCAGGCCAGCCCGGCTGCGCGACGGAGCAGATCTATCGCTACGCCTCGACCAACTCGAGCAACCTCACCATCACGATCCCCTACGGCACGTGGGAGATCCACAAGAGCACGGTGTCGGGCTTCACGCCGACCGTTGCGACCCGCGTCGCGAGTTCGAACTTCGTCGTCGGACTCCTCACGGCGATCCTCGGCGGCAACAACACGATCACCGCAGACCCCAGGCCGGCGGCGTAGATGAACATCCGACTGCGGCAGCTGCTCCGATTCGACAAGTCACAGGCGCGCTCTGAAGCCGGCGTCACGCTCGTCGAACTGATCGTCTCGATCGGCCTGTTCGGCATCCTCGCGACCCTCATCGTCTCGTCGTTCACGATCTTCTCGCAGACCCTGAGCAAGGACCGCATCGCGACCGAGAACATCAATGTGGCGACGGTCGGGATGAACCAGCTCACCCGCGTCGTCCGCGCGAGCACGTCCGTGCCGCAGCCCGGCTCAACCGACAAGATCCCGTTCGAACTCGCCGAAGCCGAACAGCTCACGCTGTACGCCTACATCGACACGAACTCGTCGACGCCCAAGCCCGTGAAGATCCGCTTCGCCGTGAACACCACGACCCGCGAGCTCACGGAGACCCGCTGGATCGCTCAGCCGCGCAGCGGCTATCCCTCGTACTGGGATTTCCCGGCCACGGCGAGCTCGTCGAAGGTCATCGCCCGCCGCATCGTGGTGCCGGCCGCCGGCGAAGCCCCGATGTTCAGTTACTACAAGATCAAGCCTGACCTGACCGAAGAACTGATGGTCATCCCCGCGGGGGGTCTCGTCGCCCTCGACCGCGCGAAGATCGCCGTCATCGAAGTGCGCGTGAAGGTTCAGTCCGACGATAGGAAGCGTGCTGCTCCCGCAACCATCGTCAACCGGGTGGGAATACCCAACCTGGGCATTTCGCGATTGGGGACGTCGACATCATGATCGCTCTGCTGAGAAAGCGCATCGGAGGAAGAGCCAACGAGTCCGGTATCGCGATGATCATGGTCATCAGCGTCGGTGCCGTCATGACCCTCCTGATCGTGGCGGCGGTCGCCCTGTCCCTCAACACGTTCAAGCGATCCGCGACGGATGACAACTGGAGCGCCGCCCTCGCCGCCGCGTACGCGGGCATCGAGGAGTACCAGAGCCGACTCTCCGAGGAGCCCGGGTACGTCAAGTACGGCAACCCGGCGTCCAAGTTCAGCAACCCCACCGGTTCCGCATCCCCCAAGGTGCAGCTTCCCCCCGCCGCCAAGACGAACCCCGCGTTCGGGCTCGGCCCGACGGGAACCTGGGCCACCGTGCCCGGCAGCATCGACGACACCGCGCAGTTCCGGTACGAGGTCGACAACATCAACTATGCGAACACCGGCACGATCCGGGTTCGTGCCACCGGCCGTGTCGGCGGGCAGATCCGAACCCTGGTGGCGGACCTTCGCCAGAAGGGCTTCATCGACTTCCTCTACTTCACCGACTTCGAAATGCAGGATCCGGTGATCTCGAAGGACACGAACTGCCAGACGGCGCGCTACATGTGGGATGGTGCCGGGCGTAACAGCACATGCGTCATCCAATTCGCGAGCTCGGACACCATCGGTGGCCCCGTCCACTCCAACGACACCCTGGTCATCTGCACCGGCACACGCTTCAAGGGAATCGTCACGACCGGGCGCCCGACCGGCGGCTACACCAAGCCCGGTGGATGCAGCGACGCGACCTTCGACCTCGGGCCGCCCATCTACAGCCCGGCGCTGCCGATGCCGGCGACGAACACGCAGATCCAGAAGGAGACCCGTTCCGACCTGACCGGCGGAGACGTTCCCCGCCCGGGCTGCCTGTACACGGGACCGACGGAGATCACCTTCATCGGCGGTGGACAGATGGTCGTCAAGTCCCCCTGGACCAAGTTCGTGAACATCGAGGGCGACCCGGTCACCGCCGGCAGCAACGCCCTGTCGGCGCAGTGCGGAACCATCGCCGCCCTCAAGTCCACGGCCGGTGCCACGGTCCCCGTGCCCAACAACAACGTCGTCTACGTGCAGAACATCCCGCTGACCGTAATCAATTCGGCGACCGACGCGGAGACCATCACATCCGGCACGACGAGCACGAAGCGCTGCCGCTCGGTCGCGGGCACCACCCTGCAGAGCGCCGCGACCAGTGCCGCGCCGACCGGATACTCCCAGAACGTGGTCGGCTATCCCCGCAACACGGAAGTGCCCCTCGTTGTGGGAACCGCCGCCGACGCCTCGTACGGCTGCCGCAACGGTGACGTGTTCATCTCGGGAACGCTGACCGGTGGTGCACTCACGGTTGCCGCCCAGAACTACGTGTACGTCACCGACGACGTGAAGTACGGCAGCTCGGAGACCGACATGCTCGGACTGATCGGACAGAACGCGGTCTGGGTCTACAACCCGATGACGTCGGGCGAGGTTCCGCTGCTCGGAGTCAACCGTCGCATCGATGCGGCGATCCTCTCCGTCGCGCACACCTTCATCGTGCAGAACTACAACAAGGGTGCGAACAGCCGGGGGATGCTTACCGTCAACGGCGCCATCTCCCAGAAGTTCCGAGGACCGGTGGCGACGACCGGCGGTACCGGCTACGGCAAGAACTACGTCTACGACGCGCGCTTCCGCTACATGGCGCCGCCGAAGTTCCTCTCACCGGTGACCACGACGTACGGTGTCAACGTGTGGGTCGAAGTCGCGCCGGCGATGCGTGCTGATGGCTCCTATCGATGATCGTCTTTGCTCCTGAACTGACCGTGCTCCTCATCGTGCTCGTCGGTGTGTTCGGCACGATCATCGGGTCGTTCCTGAACGTCGTCGTCTGGCGCCTGCCGCGCGGCGAGTCGCTCAGCCACCCGGGGAGCGCGTGCCCTCGGTGCGGTCACGCCATCCGCTGGTGGGACAACGTGCCGGTCGTCTCCTGGCTCGTGCTGCGTGGCAGGTGCCGCGACTGCGGCGAGCCGATCTCCATCCGGTACCCGCTCGTCGAGGCGGCAACCGGCATCTTCTTCGCCGTCGTCGCCTGGTGGAGCCTCTCGGGCGGACTGGGCACCTCGAGCGACCTCTCCGGGATCCTCGCGTTCGTCGCGTTCCTCTACCTCGCCGCGATCACGGTGGCTCTCGCGCTGATCGACCTCGACACGCACACCCTGCCGAACCGGATCGTGCTGCCCGCCTACATCGTGGGCGGTGTTCTGCTGGCGGCCGCGTCGATCGTCGACGGCGACGGGGATGCGCTGATCCGCGCAGCGATCGGGCTCGCGGCGATGTTCGTCGCCTACCTGGTCATGGCGCTCGCGTATCCGGGCGGAATGGGCCTCGGCGACGTCAAGCTGGCGGGAGTCCTCGGCCTGTACCTGGCCTGGCTCGGCTGGGGCCAGCTGGCGGTCGGCGCATTCTCAGCATTCCTCTTCGGTGGAGTTTTTTCGGTTGCGCTGCTTGTGCTCCGACGCGCGAATCGCAAGAGTGGCATACCATTCGGACCGTGGATGCTCGTCGGTGCCTGGTTTGGCGCCCTCCTGGGGGGCACCATTTTCGCCAACTATCTGGCATTGTTTGATTTGGGGTTGTGAACGGATGAACTGTTCACGACGGGGGAGTAGGAAATAGCGATGGCTACAGGAATAGTCGGCGTCGACATCGGGAGCACGACGATTCGTGCTGTCGAGGTTCTGGACGCCACAAGCGCCAAGCCCTCGGTGGCTCGGTACCACGAGGTGCAGCTGCCCGAGGGCGCTGCCGCGAGCGGCGAGGTGATCGAGCTCAACACGGTCGCATCCGCACTGCGCACCCTGTGGAGCGAGGGTGGCTTCAAGAGCCGCGACGTGGTGCTCGGCATGGGCAACCAGCGGGTTCTCGCCCGCGACCTGACCATGCCGAAGATGTCGATCTCGCAGATCCGCGAAGCGCTTCCCTTCCAGGTCCAGGACCTGCTCCTGGTCCCCGTGGCCGACGCGATCCTCGACTTCTACCCGGTGTCCGAGGGAGTGAGCGAGAACGGTCCGGTCGTCAATGGACTCCTCGTCGCCGCCGTCAAACAGGCCGTGCTCGCCAACGTCAAGGCCGTCGAACTGGCCGGGCTGAATCCCGCCGGCGTCGACCTCATTCCCTTCTCCCTCGCCCGTGTGCACCTGCGCGGCGGTAACGCCAAGGGCACCACGGCACTCATCGATGTGGGATCCACCACGACGAGCGTCATCATCGCCACGAACGGCATCCCGCAATTCGTGCGAATCATCCCGGCCGGTGGCAACGACATCACCCGGGCACTCGCCACCCGACTGGAGGTGACCCAGAACCAGGCGGAGCAGATCAAGCGCGGCCTCGGCCTCAGCGCGGCCGGCGTCGCCCCCGAACACCGGGTCGCTCTCGAGGCGATCTTCGAGTCCGCCAACCAGCTGCTCACCAGCCTGCGCAACACACTCAGCTACTTCGTCAACGCCCGCCAGCAGGAGGGCATCGGACGTATCGTTCTCTCCGGCGGCGGATCGCGACTTCGCGGATTCGACGCAGCGCTGGGTGAGATCACCAAGCTCCACGTCACGACCGCGCGGGGCTTCGGAGAGATCAACGTGAACAAGTCGGCGGTCAAGTCCAACATTCAGGATGAGAGCATGTCCGTCGCCCTCGGGCTCGCATTGGGGAGCAGGGTATGAGCGCCAACAGCAAGAACGCAGGCCCGCTGGTCATCGGCGGTGAACCGCGGATCGACTTCCTCCCGGTCGAGATCAAGGAGCGCAAGAAGAGCCGTCGCGCGCGGCGTTCGCTCATCGCGCTCGTTGTCGTCGTGGCGATGGTCTGCGCGACCGGCTACGTCGGCTCGGCATTCATCGCCGCCCAGGCGCAGATCGCCCTCGACGCCGAACGCGGCCGCACCCAGGCTCTGCTCAAGGAGCAGGGCGAGTACTCCTCGGCCAGTACCATCGCCCAGGAGCTGCAGGCGACGAAGGACGCTGTGACCGTGGGCCTCGCCACAGAGATCCTCTGGATGAAGTACATGCGTACGATCATCTCGAAGCTCCCGCGGGACATGACGATCGTGCAGTTCACCGTTGACTCGCAGAACGCCATCGAGGGTTCGCTCGTCACGTCGATTCCCCTGGACAAGACGAACAGCACCACGTCGATCGCCCTGGTCACCACGGCGAAGAGCCTGGTCAGTGCGGCCGGCCTGATGCAGAACCTCAAGTCGCTTCCCGGTTTCGCGGATGCCACGATGACCAGCGCGGATCGCGATCCCGAGACCCGCCTGTACAAGATCAACGTGATGCTGCACCTGGACGCCCGGGCGTTCGAACGACGCTTCCTGACGCCCCTCGAGGTGGATCCGAACGCGGAGGAGACCGAAGAGGAAGCCGAGGAGACGCCCACCGACACATCGACCGGCGTTCCCACGGGAACCCCGACGCCATTGCCCACCGAGGGCGCGACTGAGGACGAGGGCTGATCATGAACGCCAACAGACTGTGGAACATCGGCGCGGCCATCATCATCGTCGCACTCATCGCCGGTACCTGGTTCCTCGGGGCCTCGCCCCAGCTCGCAGCGGCGGGAGCCGCGTCGGCGGAGCGAGCGAGCGTCGAATCGCAGAACCAGGCGCACAAGGCGACGGTCATCGCACTCAAGAAGCAGTACGAGTCGATCGACCTCCTGACGAGCGAACTCGAAGATGCACGCGAAGGCGTCCCGCTCGGCAAGGCGCAGAAGGAATTCCTCATTCAGATCAGCGCGGCGGCGGCCAAGGCCGGTGTCATCGTCGTGACGACGAGTGTCGCCGACCCGATCCTGTTCGCCCCCGTCCCTTCGGTGGAGCCGGAAGTGAATGCCGCGGTCGCGTCGCTCTCGGCGGGCAACTTCTACGTCCTCCCCACCGACATCAAGGTTCTCGGTGCCGCGGAGAAGATCCTCGTATTCACCGACCTCCTGCAGAAGGGCACCCGTCTCTTCCTCGTGCACGACCTGACGATGGCCGAGGGATCGTTCCGATACGGCACCGAGGCCGAGGTGGTCATCACCGGAGAGGCATTCGTTCTTCTGGATGCCGCGAGCACCCCGGCACCCCCGGTCGTGGAGACTCCCGCGACCACCGAGGGCGAAGGCGAAGAGACCGTAGACCAGTAGTCACCATCCGCCGTTCGGGCGTCCGTTGGTAGAGTTCTACCCGGATGCCCGAACGGGCCAGGAAGAGGTGCTCGTTATGGCTACCCAGACCCCCGTCACGCCCGAACCGGCCGAAGACGACAACGAACCGGTCATCGCGACCATCGACGAGACGGGCCAGGTCGAGCCCGTACGGGATGTCGCCGTCGTCGAGGCCGATACCTCGTACATCGACGAGCCGGCCGCCGCCCCCGCACCGCACGTGATCTACGTCACCGAGCCTTCCGCCCCCGCGCGCAAGGGCAACCGTGGGCTCGGATCGCTCATCGCCCTCGGCGCAGCCCTTGTCTACGGAGTGCTGCTCTCGATCGTGTTCCTCATCGTCTCGGGCGCCATCAGCGGTCGACCGTCTGTCGCGCTGCTCGCGAGCCCCGCCCTGTTCTTCCCGGTGCTGTTCTTCGCCATCGGCCTCGTGCTCCTGGTGCTGATCGTGAACCGCGCCGGCTGGTGGAGCTACGTGATCGGCAGCGTTGTGGTCGCTCTCGTCGTCTACTTCGGCACGGCAGGGGCGCTCGCCCTCGCCAACGGCATCGTGCTGGAGACCCCCGAGGGCGCCGGTCGCCTGTTCGGTGCGCTGCTCGCCAATCCGCCGCTGATCATCGCCGCGATCCTCGCTCGCGAGGTCGCTGTCTGGGCCGGCGCGATCATCGGCTCGCGCGGCCGCAAAGTCACGGCTCGCAACGTCGAGGCGCGTGCCACGTTCGAGGCCGAGCAGGCTGCTCGCCGCCAGCAGGCACAGCCCACCACCATTTGACCGCCGCCCCCCGCGGTACTAGTATTTTCTGGGTGTGCGCTTTGTCGTGCGCTCCCGCCGTGCCCGCGATCTGATCGCTGGCAATCGGGGGCCGCAGTGGCCACACATCGGGTGCGTTCGACGAACGCCCCCCACGGCATACCTGGCCGGATCACAAAAACTCCCGTAATGGATAGTGTGCGTGCTCGGCCGGGTCCAGATGAACTCGACACTCTTCTATTACGAAGCGAGTCGAATGCTAATCACGACGCTGTCACCGTGCAGCAAATACAAGGAGTCATTTAGTGCCCACCATTCAGCAGCTGGTCCGCAAGGGTCGCAGCCCCAAGGTCGTCAAGACCAAGGCGCCCGCCCTCAAGGGCAACCCGCAGCAGCGCGGCGTTTGCACCCGCGTCTACACGACCACCCCGAAGAAGCCGAACTCGGCTCTTCGCAAGGTCGCCCGCGTCAAGCTTTCCAACGGAACCGAAGTCACCGCCTACATCCCCGGCGAAGGTCACAACCTTCAGGAGCACTCGATGGTGCTCATCCGCGGCGGTCGCGTGAAGGACCTCCCCGGCGTGCGTTACAAGATCGTGCGCGGCGCGCTCGACACCCAGGCCGTCAAGAACCGCAAGCAGGCTCGTAGCCTCTACGGAGCAAAAAAGGATAAGAAGTAATGCCTCGTAAAGGACCAGCACCGAAGCGTCCCGTAGTAGCGGACCCGGTCTACGGAGCCCCCATCGTCAGCCAGCTCGTCAACAAGATCCTTCTTGATGGCAAGAAGGGCCTCGCAGAGCGCATCGTCTACGGCGCGCTCGAAGGCGTCTCGGCCAAGAACGGCCAGGACGCAGTCGTCACCCTCAAGAAGGCGCTCGACAACGTGCGCCCGACCCTCGAGGTCCGCAGCCGCCGCGTCGGTGGCTCGACGTACCAGGTCCCGGTCGAGGTCAAGCCTCACCGTGCCAACACCCTCGCCCTGCGCTGGCTCACGAGCTACGCGAAGGGTCGTCGCGAGAAGACGATGACCGAGCGTCTCACCAACGAGATTCTCGACGCATCGAACGGTCTCGGCGCCGCTGTGAAGCGTCGCGAAGACACCCACAAGATGGCCGAGTCGAACAAGGCCTTCGCGCACTACCGCTGGTAACACCTTTCCGGTGATCGAGCCTGTCGAGATCTGATCTCGACAGGCCCGGTCGGCGGGTTCCAGCTCCCCACCCACAACTTTTCGGAGGAACTCCGTGGCACAAGACGTGCTCACCGACCTGAACAAGGTCCGCAACATCGGCATCATGGCCCACATCGATGCTGGCAAGACGACGACGACCGAGCGCATCCTGTTCTACACGGGTATTACTCACAAGATCGGCGAGGTCCACGACGGCGCCGCAACGATGGACTGGATGGCGCAGGAGCAGGAGCGCGGCATCACGATCACGTCCGCCGCGACGACCTGTTTCTGGAACAAGAACCAGATCAACATCATCGACACCCCCGGACACGTCGACTTCACCGTCGAGGTGGAGCGTTCGCTCCGCGTGCTCGACGGTGCCGTTGCCGTCTTCGACGGCAAGGAGGGCGTCGAGCCCCAGTCCGAGACCGTCTGGCGCCAGGCAGACAAGTACGAGGTTCCTCGTATCTGCTTCGTCAACAAGATGGACAAGCTCGGTGCCGACTTCTACTTCACCGTCGACACGATCGTGAAGCGCCTCGGCGCGCGCCCGCTCGTCATCCAGATCCCGATCGGTTTCGAGAACACCTTCGAGGGTGTTGTCGACATCGTCGAGATGCGCGCGCTCACGTGGCGCGGCGACTCCAAGGGTGACGTCGAGATGGGTGCCAAGTACGAGATCGAAGAGATCCCCGCTGACCTCGTCGAGAAGGCCAACGAGTACCGCGCAACGCTGCTCGAGGTCGTCGCCGAGACCGATGACGCGCTCCTCGAGCGCTTCATGGAGGGTGACACCGACTTCTCGGTCGCCGAGATCAAGAAGGCCATCCGCAAGCTCACCGTCAACAGCGAGATCTACCCGGTTCTCTGCGGTTCCGCGTTCAAGAACCGTGGCGTCCAGCCGATGCTCGATGCTGTCGTCGACTACCTGCCCAGCCCGCTCGACGTGCCGGCAACCGAGGGTCACGACGTTCGGGATGACGAAAAGGTCATCGAGCGTCACCCGGACTCGACCGAGCCGTTCGCTGCTCTCGCGTTCAAGGTCGCCGTTCACCCGTTCTTCGGTCGCCTCACCTACATCCGCGTGTACTCCGGTCACGCCGACTCGGGTGCGCAGCTGATCAACTCGACCAAGGGCAAGAAGGAGCGCATCGGAAAGATCTTCCAGATGCACGCCAACAAGGAGAACCCGGTCGACAGCGTCACCGCCGGACACATCTACGCCGTCATCGGCCTCAAGGACACCACGACCGGTGACACCCTCTGCGACCCGAACAGCCAGATCGTGCTCGAGTCGATGACCTTCCCCGAGCCCGTCATCGAGGTTGCCATCGAGCCGAAGACCAAGGCCGACCAGGAGAAGCTGGGTATCGCTATCCAGAAGCTCGCTGAAGAGGACCCGACCTTCCGCACGGAGCAGAACCAGGACACCGGCCAGACGGTCATCAAGGGAATGGGCGAGCTTCACCTCGACATCCTCGTCGACCGTATGAAGCGCGAGTTCGGCGTCGAGGCCAACGTGGGCAAGCCCCAGGTTGCGTACCGCGAGACCATTCGCCGCGTCGTCGACAAGCACGACTACACGCACAAGAAGCAGACCGGTGGATCCGGCCAGTTCGCGAAGGTGCAGATCTCTCTCGAGCCGATGGAAGTCACTCCCGAGAAGATCTACGAATTCGAGAACAAGGTCACCGGCGGTCGCATCCCCCGCGAGTACATCGGTTCCATCGACCAGGGTTTCCAGGCGTCGATGGCGGTTGGCGTTCTCGCCGGCTACCCCATGGTCGGCGTGAAGGGCATCATCCTCGATGGTGCCGCTCACGATGTCGACTCGTCAGAAATGGCGTTCAAGATCGCCGGTTCTATGGCATTCAAGGAAGCGGCCCGCAAGGCGCAGCCCGTGTTGCTCGAGCCGCTGATGGCCGTCGAGGTTCGTACCCCTGAGGAATACATGGGCGACGTCATCGGTGACCTCAACTCGCGTCGAGGACAGATCCAGTCAATGGAGGACGCTACCGGCGTCAAGGTCGTCACCGCGAAAGTTCCGCTGTCCGAAATGTTCGGGTACGTGGGTGACCTGAGGTCGAAGACCTCGGGCCGCGCCGTCTACTCGATGACCTTCGACAGCTACTCCGAGGTGCCCCGCGCGGTCGCCGACGAGATCATCCAGAAGAACAAGGGCGAATAGCGCCCGTACGCACGGCCCTCCGGGCCCGAGTAACATAAATACACACCAATCCGCGAAGCATCCGAGATTTCGGATGCCCAGCATCGAGTCCTGAGGAGGACCCACTGTGGCTAAGGCCAAGTTCGAGCGGAGCAAGCCGCACGTAAACATCGGAACCATCGGTCACGTCGACCACGGAAAGACCACGCTGACTGCAGCGATTTCCAAGGTCCTCGCCGACACGTTCCCGTCCGCAACCAACGTTCAGCGCGACTTCGCGTCGATCGACTCGGCGCCGGAAGAGCGCCAGCGCGGTATCACGATCAACATCTCGCACGTCGAGTACGAGACCGAGAAGCGCCACTACGCACACGTAGACGCCCCCGGCCACGCCGACTACATCAAGAACATGATCACCGGTGCCGCTCAGATGGACGGTGCAATCCTCGTGGTTGCAGCGACCGACGGTCCCATGGCGCAGACCCGCGAGCACGTTCTGCTCGCGAAGCAGGTCGGCGTGCCGTACCTGCTCGTTGCGCTCAACAAGTCCGACATGGTCGATGACGAAGAGATCCTTGAGCTCGTCGAGCTCGAGGTTCGCGAGCTCCTCTCGAGCCAGGGCTTCGACGGCGACGAGGCCCCCGTGGTCCGCGTCTCCGGCCTGAAGGCCCTCGAGGGCGACGAGAAGTGGACCAAGTCCATCCTCGAGCTCATGGAAGCCGTCGACTCCTCCGTGCCCGACCCGGTGCGCGACAAGGACAAGCCCTTCCTCATGCCGATCGAGGACGTCTTCACGATCACCGGTCGTGGAACCGTCGTGACGGGCCGCGCCGAGCGTGGAACCCTCGCGATCAACTCGGACGTCGAGATCGTCGGAATCCGCCCGATCCAGAAGACCACGGTCACTGGTATCGAGATGTTCCACAAGCAGCTCGACGAGGCATGGGCCGGCGAGAACTGTGGTCTCCTGCTCCGTGGTACGAAGCGTGAAGATGTCGAGCGTGGCCAGGTTGTCGTCAAGCCCGGTTCCGTTACGCCTCACACGAACTTCGAGGGCACCGCGTACATCCTGTCCAAGGATGAGGGTGGGCGTCACAACCCGTTCTACGCGAACTACCGTCCGCAGTTCTACTTCCGTACCACCGACGTCACCGGCGTCATCACGCTGCCCGAGGGCACCGAGATGGTCATGCCCGGCGACACCACCGACATGACCGTTGAGCTGATCCAGCCCATCGCCATGGAGGAGGGCCTCCGCTTCGCTATCCGCGAGGGTGGCCGCACGGTTGGTGCAGGAACTGTCACGAAGATCATCAAGTAGTCACTGACTGCTGATAGCAGGGCCCGCGGCTTCGGCTGCGGGCCCTGTTTCTGTTAAGGCTCCCTAGACTGGGGCACGCTGTCGATGATGGGGGTTCGGGATGATCACGCGCACGCTGGCGGCGGCCGCATCCCTCGCCCTGCTCACCGTGGGCCTGTTGGCCGGCTGCACCGCCGGGTCGCCCGCGCGAGAGGGCGGGACCCCCACGCATGTCCCGACGAGCGAGGCGGTAACGCTGACCGGTGAGGTGGCGATATCGGGCACGTTGACCGAACTCTCCGAGCCGGGTGGCCCCGGGGAAGAGAATCTTCGCCTGCTGAGAATTCTCGGTCAGGGATATCTGCCCGTTGTCGTCGATGACATGACCAGCTCGTCTCCGATTCCCCGGTCCGTGGTCCTGGCCGTTCCCGAGAACTTCGACGGCGGGGCGGATGAGGGCTCGCTGTACCGCGCTCTGGCCGACTTCGCGGAGTCGACGGGCGAGCCGTTGCGGGTGTTGCGTGTCGCGGATTAGCCGCGGTCGGTGACCCTCCCGGGAGCGCAGGCGTACCTGTCGACGTAGCCCGACCGATGTCCCCCGTTCGGGAGTTGCCGGTGCTCGTGGCGCTACGCCATACTTCAAGGAATTCTTAGCTTTTACCGGGGGGTATCGACGTGTTCACTCACGCCAGGATTCGTAGTGTCGCCATGCTCATCAGCGGGGTTCTGCTGGTGGGAACCCTCGGCAGCTCACCGGCCTTCGCCGAAGGAACGACACCCGATCCGACTCCGACGGCGACGGAGAGCCCGATCCCGACCGCGGAGCCCACTCCGGATGCGGTGGCGCCTTCCAGCGGTGCGGCCCAGGAGGTGACGCTCGCCGGCTCGATCGTCGACATTCCGGTCGAACCCGGCAGTACCAACGTCATCCCGAGCAACGAGAAGATCTTCCGCACCATCGGCCTCGGCTACCTGCCCATCGACGTCAGCGGAATCGATCCCGCGCTCCTCGAGCACGCGGCCATCGAGCTGACGGTGACCGTGCCAGCCGGACTCGATCTGGGCACCGGCCCCGAGGAGGAATTCCGAGCACTGCAGGCGTTCTCGATCGACCACGGAGCCATTCCCGTGACGTCCGTCGCCACGAGCGACCCTCGCCTCATGGGCGCGACCAACCAGACCCCGGCGACCGCGGCAGTCCACAAGGTGTACGCCGTGCTCGTGAATCCCTACAACTACGCGTCGGCCACCGCGCAGCCCAACCAGACGGTCGCCAGGGTGCAGGCCGCCGTCACCCACGCGAGCAACTATTGGAGCGCCCAGTCCAATGGCGCGATCACGTTCGAGTACAAGGGAACGGTTGCCCACTACAAGGCGGCCGCGGGCGGCGTCTGCAACACCCAGACCGGCTCCTCGGCCCTCTGGGCCGAGGCGGCAACCAAGGCCCAGCAGCAGCTCGGCTACAAGGACGCACTCAATACCCACCTCGCTTTGTTCTTCCCCTCGGACAC
>Ga0247807_10001491_pt1 | contig 13624 bp, 12 predicted proteins | sample UWRJL074202C1_FD_179931 | JGI IMG/M metagenome (GOLD analysis project Ga0247807, IMG submission 179931) | Plant litter microbial communities from Arlington Agricultural Research Station in Wisconsin, United States - UWRJ-L074-202C-1 | ecosystem: Environmental > Terrestrial > Plant litter >...
CACTAACTTTAGTACATATCGTCATACCAGTAGAACTCACCTTTTTAGTCACTTGCTCTTTCATTGGGTAACGACTGAACGCCTTCCCCGGATTGATCGACACCACACTGGAGGTGATGAGCTCTGGTCCACAAATTTCTCCGCAAAGATGTCCACAAACCGAGGCACCTCCTCGACAGTTGCCTTTCTGGTTTCAATTATCAGATTTACGATTTGCTTATGCCACTTAGACCACAAAAGCCGCACAAATAACCACTATGCGGTCCCAATGGCGATGTGATCGCCGTTCATCTAATTGGTTATTGCAACTTGAGGCACTATTGATGAACGGAACACAGGCTTTCCGAATCGCGAGTGATGTGGTTTTTACTTAGCCTACTACTATTTTGAGCCTATAAGTAGATCGAAGTAGAAATAGTCAGCTGGTTCAATTACATATGTGCCAAAGAGTATTCACATCCTTACTTCTTCATCCGTCGGGCAAATATTTCTTCACAATACAGCAAATTCTTTACCATGAAATACTCTTTATACCTTACAAGTTTTGCCTTTCTTTCAGCAACAAATGTCGTTGCCTTTCCAGCACGCATGTTTGACTTATCAATGAGTGATGAAGAGAAGCGAGCACTCGCAGCTATCTCTACAATGATTGAATCTAGCTCCAATGACGAAACTCGAGCCTTAAAACGTGCCCCTGGGTTTTCTGCTTCTCAACAATACGTTTCCAATACGGACGACCACGCCTTTGTTCCTCCAGGAAAGAATGATCTCCGCGGTCCTTGTCCTGGTCTAAATGCTATGGCCAATCATAATTATCTCCCACACAACGGTGTGGCTACCATTTCGCAGTTTCTCCAAAGCACATATGATGGTACGTGGTCTTATGAACTGAATATACTCAGATACATTCATTGATTACCCATAGTTTTTGGAATGGGTTTAGACCTTAGTGCATTTCTCGCAGTGTATGGCGCTGTCATCAGCGGTGACCTTGTCTCGTGGTCCATAGGAGGTCCTCCATCATCGAGCCTGCTGAGCTCGATAGGTCTCTTAGGTACACCTCAAGGAATATCTGGTTCTCATAACAAGTACGAATCAGATGCATCACCTACACGACCTGATCTTTATGAATAGTATGTTGTTAGGCTTTCCAACTAATAAGAATCTAGAATACTAATAAGATATTAGTGGGAATACCTATAAACTAGTTCTAGATCAATTTAAGGAGCTTTTTGCCCAACCATTAGGACCAAACGGCTACGATCTTAGTACCATTACGCCATTCCGTGCAAAACGTTTTCAAGAAAGTATAGATAACAACCCAAACTTCTTCAACGCGCCATTCACTGGCGTTGTGGTTCAACCAGCAGCATATACCTTCATTTACCGCTTCATGGCGAACAAATCGGCTGAATATCCAGAAGGCTACCTTGATGCTGATGTCCTTAAATCTTTCTTTTCTATCACTGGTGATACGCCCGAAAACTTCCAGTGGAAAGAAGGGTACGAGAAAATTCCCGATAATTGGTATAAACGCGCAATTGGCGACGAATATTCAATCCCGTTTTTCCAGACCGACCTCCTTGCCGCAGCTCTTGAGTATCCACAGTTCCTTGATGTTGGAGGCAATACAGGGACGAAGAATTCGTTCACGGGTGTTGATGTGCAGGACTTGACAGGAGGGGTATATAACTCCAAGACCTTATTAGAAGGCAATAACTTGGTGTGCTTTGCGTTTCAATTTGCCCAACAGGCGGCACCGGATATATTGAAGGGACTGTTTAGTAGTGTAACGAAACCATTAGCTCAACTAAATACAGCTCTGGGTACGGTCTTAGACAAGCTTAGTTGTCCAGAGTTGGAGAAAATCGACTGTAATCAGTTTAGCAAATATCCTGGGAGCAAGGGTTCTTGTTGAATATAGATGCAGCAGTATATACGCAATACATACACAATTCAAAAAACGCCGAAATTTTAAATATTGATGGTTACAACCGGAAAACAACCGGATAAATGATAGGGCTTATCAAAAGTACTCACCCCGTTGCTGGAAGTAATTTCAGCCGCTGGGTAGATACCACATACAAGTCAATACAAAGTTACAACTGGAGGCCCAGGCCATATACTGCTACTACCCACATTGCCAGATATATATATATTGTGACGAATAAGTAAGATACTTTAACAGTTTTAGAGCCAAAGTTTCCTGGCGCTTTAACTTGAAATCTTTGAAGTTGCAGCCTCTGGATAAGTTCTGGCTCACCACGTTGCCCCTATATTCTTAGCCGAGACACGTGATGTACTACTACCCACAAGAGTATAGCTTCTTTATCTTCAAGGGTTTTAATTTGCTATACAGACAGCCTTTCAATCTCAATCCCTTATTGTAACACTCAAAATTTTGTAATTAGCTCCCAGATTAGAGGTCGTTTATGGTCGAATCAGGCGCGGCGGTACGGAGGACCCGAAGGCTCGGCCGTGCTCACAACCACCTCACGTAATATGATGAACGAGGTTAACATTATGGCCCGCACGGCACAGTAGAGTCAAGTATATCAGTAGCAAATGCTCATGAGCTCAAACATCATTTTCTTGTGCTACACTTTTCCGAGTGTGGACTTACCAGCTTCTCGGGCTCAGGCCATTGTGGGTTTCGACAACATGCTATAAATGAATGGAAAGTAACACTCAGTGAGTATTGCCTGAGACTGAGAGAAAAAGAAACTGAGTAACTTGATTTGTATAAACTTGAAGGTCGAAAATTCTATGCTAAAGAAGGATAAATACCTGAAGCAAGCTCCAGTCTAGGCTACGGGATCATCTAATGGTTATGATCGAGTCACTAATCACGTACTTCTTGTGAATGTGCACTTCCGATTCACCATCATCATTCAAGTGGAGCCATGATATGCAACGGCTAGAAGCTGGCAATGGACTCTGACGAGGAAGAAAGAAGTCTGTATTTTCCTGGCGCTATCGTGGAATACTTCAAGGCTTTCTTCCCGGGAGCAGCCAAAACTCTCAGCTTGGCAACTAAGGCTATATTACAAACGCTTCATGTTGTTCCTGTTATCATCCCAAAGAGTCTCAAGCTACAATTAGAACGAGGTACAAGGTGGCTGAAAGCTATTTCGAGAACACTGACACAACATATAACATTTCCATGATTTGGAGTGAGATATTATGTAGGACAGTGTCAAGACAACGAAAACGTGCATCCGAATCCCGCTGTACACCCAAGTCGATCTAATACCACCGAAAATATCCCGCGTTTTGAGGAGCCCACGAACACAAAAGACGCCAGCCCCTTGAATCTTTTCACCTTTCACCTAACACATATTATGAGTGTAATTGAAGAAAACTGTATGATTACAGATTGGCAGATATTGGAAAAAGGCAACACATGACGGACAAACGATCAATGCTGGATATTGAGTGGAGGAAGAGTCTCACTCACGCTGCGGCCATCCGTAAAAGTACATAATCCTTCAGAACTTGATATTACGATGCCTTCAATTGCCAATATAAGATGCAAACGAACACCGGAATGTGATTCCACTTATGTTCATCATGCATGTCGAAGGAATTGAGTCCCGTCAATGGGAACTGAAAACGGCCAACCTGCTCCGATGGAGTGATTATAGCATCAGCCTTTGTTTGATCCTATTCAAAATGTACCGGATCATGTTTACCTTATATGTGCTATCGACCGATGGCGCTTAGGGCACAGTACACCTATATGGTGGTGGCCCTTTGAGGTTTGTCAGCCTCATACAATTCATCCGACTCCGACTTTCTGGCCCCCACTTGCCAAAACCAGTTGACCCCATACTCGGTTTTGTGCTACACCAGAACACCCCACACTGAGCCTATTTGGAGCTGACAGTGTGGCGTGAATCCAAACTCCCACTTATGCAAGTCTGACAGAGATCTAGCAGTATGGACTCTATCTACATCGCTGGGCGTTCAAGATGTGGTAGCCACCATTTCATATCAGATTAAAGATTAAGCACGGTTCATAAGTTGTGATAGATCATATATAGATCGTTAAGTAACATAGCATAGTCATCTTTCTACTATACTATACTTCGATTTGGAGTATTTCACGATTGAATGGCTTCATCAAACCGATCATGGACTGCTCTGCCTCTTTTCGCTCGCCTCCAAATTGAAAAAGGCACTTCTAGTATCACGCATCGAAATACTGATCGGAACAACATTTTGGAAGAAATATTGATACCAAGCTCACAAACTAATACAGAGACCCGCTCTGCTGTCCATGTACCAAATCTGCCATATGCCGCAACCACTGAGTCGCAAGATTCACTTGTCACCCGTCAACTACCTATCCCCACAACAAGGTCCTCTACAAATTCTTTCGCGAATTCCTTTGAGATGCATAACACGTTCACAACTCTTGAAAATGCACAGTGCAATCCTGTTTCGCCAATGCTACATCAGCACACAGCCCAAGAACACAGTGCGGAGCATTTAAATCCAACTACAAGTGATGAGATCTCGCCACATGTAATGTCTAAGAAGAGTATGTCAGTTACAACCTCTTCGAGTCAGCAGCCTGGTCTAAATCCCCTTGAAGAATATGGGATTCCGCTGCACAACTCGTCAGTTTCGGTATCTAAAGCGTGGTGTTGTGGATTTCCTGGTTGCAATTCGCAAGTAATATTTACCCGTGCTTGCGACTTACACAAGCATTATAAGCGGCATTCGCAGCGCTTCTACTGTCGTAAGGCGAGCTGCTCGCGGTCCGCAGAGGGCATTACGGAAGGCAAACTTTCACAATCTGGAGCTTCTGGTCCCTCAAACACTACCCCCCAAGACCAAGTCAGCGGCAGTTCCTCAAGAGCTAGACACAGATGGTTTGCAAGTAAGAAGGATAGGGATAGACATGAGGCGAAACATAGCCCTAGGATACAATGTACCTGGAGAGGATCAGATGGCGAGCATTGTTCGCGTGTATTTAGTAGGCTTGACAACATGAAAGACCACATTCGAAGGGTTCACAAGCCAACGATGGATCATCATATTAACACTTAGATCAGAAGCACTGGTACATCCCCAATCTGAAATGCTTCTGCCAAATTTTGAAGTGGCTGTCCCGTGCTACGCCTGTTCCATATATTTTCTAATACTAACAGAGCAAGAGAGCAGCGATCAAGAGTTGGCTGATCCTGGGAACTGATACTTGCCCGAGTAACTAGGTCTCTAAGTCTATGCTCATGTTCTGGTTCTACAATACAACCTGTAATGCAAAACGGCCAGAAGACATGGGGTAGAAGAGTCTGTGGGTTGACAATAGCTTCAAACGCAGCAAGCGTGTTGTGTACGCTTTGTCGTATTTCTGGGAGTGACGAGTTGAAACCCGAGACCACGGTATGTAGATAGGTCAATGCAGCTAGTGCAAAAACATGTGTAATATACAATATTTTCTCCGTCTTACTAATCAGCTCCGTCGTCATTCCCAATGGGCGGAAACGATCTGTTGTCATCGAAAGAAGTCGATTCTCGATTGTCATTGAGCGACTCACAAGTTCGCGCACGCTGAAGGAATTGACCTGTTGCATACTCCTCTTCCAGTGATCAAGCTCAGCGATTTCACATATGAGAGATACAACCCAGTTTTTGCATCCCATAAGCTGGTCAAGTTGAACAAGTGGTGTAATCTGAATATCGAAGAGATTGAGATGCCTGTAACCGTTGAAAAAGGGTGATTGAGGCTTAGATGCTACAGAGATTCTTGAAAGAGCATCGATCCACATGTACCAATTCACCACGAACTTAAGAGCTGCATAACCTTCAAAGGAGAGCATCTCACCGTATTCCAGCAATGGAATTGGAGAGACAGTCCATGATTCGCTTATCTGTGTAGGGGCAGTCTCCGAGTCGGTTCCAGCCGAACCGGGTCCAATAGGGCACGTTATAGATAAAGAATTGACCAGGGAATCAAACAATGGGGCGGCCATTTTCAAGTAATCAAGCGCTCCATAGCTCATATTCTCCACTGTTCTCGGATCAGACTGTCATGGCAATTAGCGAAAACGAGTTCTTGGCTGGAACTTGAAATAAACATGGCCGAAGTAATGCCAGAAAACTATCCCGTACCTTTAGAGTTGTCATTTGCATAAGACATGCTAGTGCATTGATGGTCCCACGGACGTGGCTCACTCCCCCACAGAGTTTAAGCGTCTGCATATGACCTTGGAGCTCTTGCTCGGCAAGTAAGCCAAACTTTTTGGGATCCCCTGGTTGACTTAGACTTCTGAGACCATACTGATTAGGATATAGAAGCTCCCAGAACGTAGCACTGAGACTGAGAGTCGCATAGTAAACCGGCTTGGTAGATGTCAGCAGCGCGAGGAGCCAAGTTCGTCCTCCCAGTGATAATGGAGGTTCGAAATTTGGGAATTGAAACCGGAACCCATGATCAAGATAAAACATGAGAAGGCTCGTTTCGTGCTCGAGATCAGCATCAGGTAGGGTGAGAGGCTCTGGGTCTGGATCATCGGAAGTTGCGGTATTAAAATTGTAGGTCAAATCGTTCATCTGAGAACTGGAGCTTGCTGAGTATGGGTTGGAAACCTGTGCGGGTGTATGAATTTCCTCCGATTGAGTGTAATGAAGGGAGCTTGGCACAAAGGTATTTACTTCGAGGTTATCTCTATTACCATAAACGAACTCTCCATCAAAGGTGAGCTCGCCGTCAGTCGGCCAAGGATTCATCGTCTTGAGTTTCAAAAAAAGAACACGGAGCTTGCACCATATTGGAATAAAGTCATCTAACTTCTCCTATGTATAAGTACTCAATGTAAGGAATATATGTAATCTGGAGAGCATCATTACGTTCTCCTCAGTGACTACGCCTGATGTTCTGCTGCCCCCAAAGTTTGACTTCGATAGCCAGCATCGGGGATTACTGCTAGACAAGGAAATAAGAAGAACCTCAATCGAGCGAATTCATCCGCTCGTTAAGTTAATGCCATATCTCATGGCTTTGCCTATGAGAATCGTCTAGTAGCCTTGCATTTACCGCGGCTATGAGTGTATGCTTATTACTACAAGACTCGTGGGGATCGGTACGATTTACTCCGCAGGGCTGAATCTGACGCTCCCCTTTGGGTACATTAACCGCGATCAGACGCCAAACATGGTTGTAGCGCGCCTTCCACCAGCGTCAAATACTCTCGAAACAATCATGACACGAGCTTCATATTGGAAGAGGAGAGAAGCTTAAATAAATATACTGGTCTGGGATCAAGTGGTGCTTTTTTCTGTCCTGGTAATTAGCCCTCGCGTAAATGGTGATTCGCCCCTATTATGGGGCTGGAGGACACGTGATATTCTTTAACGCTACATTTAAGAAGATTATGGACAAAGAGCTGTCTAGGGACAGGTTGAATACTCCTTAATCTGGTTCTAGATAAGCATGATCAACTAGAGCGATAAGCTTACACTGGACTTGAGCCCCTATATACCTACCAGCAATATGACTACGTGAAACTGAAACTCTAGCCAACAAGAGTACTGGCTTCGAGCGAGTGAATTTTGCGCAAATGCATGTTTCCGGGCCCAAATCATAGAATCGTGGGAAAGATGCTTGCATTGTGATGATGTAGGACTGCAGCTGTATCGGAGGGATTTGCCGAAGTTTTCCTATTTAGGTAGAATGCGTCCGGGGGATGTGGCTTGAGGAGATAGCGGACTCATCTAGGAAGAGTATAGCACCGGCACTCCTTCAAGCCTCAAGGCACACTTTTTCTCTGGACCTTCTTTCTTATTTCTTCTTGCAGTAATGTACAAAGTAAGATACCCGACTCATTCCAAGCCAGTTATCACGTGATTATTCTTCAACAACATCATCAGAACATCTTGGATATGCTAAAATGGCTGACATGAAATTATTGGTGCAAATTTTTTTTACTTTTACTGGAGAGGTCAAGCACTAGCTTCTTGTCAAGCTTGACCAAATTCATAGAAAATGGCACGATATTAGACACTTGCATTTAGATGCACTATCCATTGACACGCGTGCCAAAGTAGAATTATATAAACCGAAACGAAAAATTTCCGATTCTTGGCTTGTTACACTGGCTATGAATGAGTATAACCTGTTCATTATTGCTTAGCCGTTATCAACGAATAAGGTATATATGGCCGCTGGTAACTATCGAATTGGTTTAGGACATCCCTTGCTGGCAAAGTGACAAGCTTAGCATGATACAGGGCTCATTTGACAATACATATAATACTCTGTAGTCGAATCAGGATTGTAATTTCATAATATGCCAACAGGCGCCTGTATGGAGAAGCCTGTACACTCGTTCGCCGCCCTTCAAGACAACCAACGCTCCATGACTACCATTATAATCTTAGGCGACAAGTTTTCCATCGAGAGTCTACTTTCATCTCTGGACCTGGGCAGTGACTGTTCTAATCAAAGCCGCAGAAGACCGAGGCTTCCATTCGTTAAAGTTAATTTTAAGCAATCATTCGCCCACTCTCTACTCTCTACGGGAAGAACTCATATTAAGATGCGATTCTAACGTCTGTCCCTGCGTGCCGAAACGCACCCCGAAACGAGACAAATCCATAATTTACTAATCACAAATTTTATATTAGCAAGTCTATGAATTTGTGCTTATTAATATAAATTAGCCTGGTTATATGAATAAATCCGGGCTCGCTATATTTTCCTCAGCCACTACTTTTAGGCTTGGCCATGTGTTAGAATGTCACGCGTGTGAGGCAGTAGCAATATGCAAGGTGCGCTGGTGCCTGCAAGAGCGCCCTTTCACAACACCATCACCACGATAGGAAAATATGGACAGAGCCAGTTGGGTAAGAGAGCAGTGACATTCTTTTTTCTCCTGCAGCAAATGGATTCTCCATAACTTGCACTTAAGATCAGATCATCCGTGCCACTTCTGGCTCTGGCTCTGGCTAATCTACCTCTTACGCAGCACTCTTACGCTTCTGACCACGTTTTCCTTTGTCGTTCATGGCATCTTTCGCAACGCACTCCACTTTTGGCTCTTGCTCATCTGCCTCTAGTGCAGTACTTTTACGCTTTCGACCAGATTTCCTTTCTATTTGATGACCTCCTTTGCCAGGCTATAACAAGATATCGTTCTACGGAGAATAGGCGAGGCGCAATAAGTTGCATTATTGTCAGGTAGACACCTGCTGTACCGACAAGTTGAGCAGCACTGAGCTTTAGGACCTAATCCTAACAAATTAAGCATAAATAAACAATGTCTGAGCGAAAGCAAATGAAGTCAAGACGTCATCCTAACCTGCCAAGTAACAACAGCCAATGCCCCAAGTGAAACAAGATACGCAGCAACTGTCCAAGCACTCTGCAAATCCCTCTCCACAACACTCCAGCACACTCCGAAAACAGTCCCGAAGTCCCGACTACCACTACTATCCCAAACAGAAATGTCACAATGACAGATGGATCAGGAGTCTCTACAAATCGAAGTCCGTAACCGATATTGATATCTTCGTTGTGAGGGTCATTTGATATAAATTTGAGCGGCTTGTCCCTCTTTTTAGGCAATTGTTCCAAGTAGAAGGAGCCAGATTGGAGAGACGCGGTACATTCTGCTGTTAAAAGATAGACGAGGTGGTCGGCCGCTATTGGGGGGGTTATTTCCAGGGGCGGGGCTGGGGCAAAGTCGTAGTGCAGAGTATTGGGTGGCATTGTGTCGGCTACCATGCGATCTACTGAGTCGTCTGGGAATGCTGTGAACTAGTTTGGTTTGGTAAGAATAATCTTGTTGCCTGTGCGTTATCTCTCACCTTAATGAATTCAATGCGTTTTAGCTTGAAAAGTATCAGATCTGTCCAAGTTCGTTGTGTCTTCCATGTTTTATGCAGGAGTTGAAAGAGCCCCGCATCTTTCAGCTCGTTTTCTTTTTTATCTTTGCAAATGTGAATCGGCTCGAGTTTTGTCACTTTAGTATTAGGTCTTCTCTTGATACAGAGATGAAGCCACCTGCATCTCACATCAGGGGTAGGTGAACACTGAATCGTAGCAAACCTCCTTGCCTTCGGCTTCAACTTTTCTCCATTGTTGTTAGGTTTCGAAGTCGAAATGCTACGGCCAACAGCTGCTACTTTGTTTCCAATAGCTGTCAGAAGTACTCGCGATATTCCAGGTTCAGTTGTCGTTGGCTGGGCGTGAGTTACATATCCCGATCTCAGAAGTTTCTCGGCGTATGTCGCTACAGCACCAGGTCGAAATTTCCGAAAGTCGTCATGAGAAGCGTGACCGCAGATCTGAAGTGGTTCAGTGGAAACCTGGTAATAGATAAGTTTTTTATATTTGGGGAACATACACATGTCCATTCCAACCTCACATATCCCGACCCAAAAGGTTGTCTTAAGTTATCCGTCAAATCTGACAAGACTGAGGGATTATTGACAAAAAGGATTTCTGTCAGTATCTGGTCCGGAGTTGATTCTGTAAGCGGACCACCATGGCTGATAATATCTTTACCTTCGAACACGATTTGATGTTCTTCTTCTGCGAGAAAGAGTAGCACCTTTTCAGGATTGTCGGCGGTAGTTTTACTTCTAGGATTAGCTTTCTCAGGATACAGAAATATTCGGAGGCGATCCTTCAAGTTCTGCATAGCATTAGATGCAAGAAGCCACTCTCTCAATGTACTCATATCAGGGCGATCATCGGGATCACCATAGTCGTCTTGCTCACTGTCTTCCTCCGCTTGTGGTTGTAAACTTTCTTGTGTGCAGATTGGTTGATGGCCTCCGAGGAAATCTCGCAGCCTTTCTTCGCGCAAAGCATCTTCATTGTGACCTGAGAGCTGCAGGGGGTCACTCGGATGAATTTTTTCGCGAAGCAATACAGATACTTGTCTTGATCTTTGCCCAACAAACTTAGCAGCCTGCTCTTGTGGTAGTGTTTGCGCTTCGAGCAGCAGCTTTGCAAGCTTCACAGCATTGGAATCTGGTGTAAAAGGTTAGAAAGTAATATGAAATTCAAAACGTCCTACCCGTGACTAGCCCTTCTCGTCTCGACATGGTCGACAAAATTTCAAGACTTTCACGCACATCGATAAGCTTGCCGATCTGGATACGATGACCAATTTTGACCTCCGTTGACCGCGTTGTGATGATGATCGACCCATGATCTGATTCAGGAATAAATTTTCTGATATTCACCGCCGCAGGATCCGTCTTGCCAGATAGTTTAGGATTGTCGTAGTTGTCGTAGATGATCAGCCATCGTGTGTTATTAGGCAGACTTAGCCACGCCTTGACAGACTCAACCACTTCGTCAAGGTTTTGGTTCGTTTCTCGATTCCTAACCGGGATGGCCGACGGGTGTTCTCTTGATATCTGCTTAGCTAGCTTAGCAAAACTCTGCTTTAGAGAGTGCTCGTCCTGGATGTTCAGCCAGAATATTGCCGAGTAATTATCCTTATGCCGCTTCGCATATGCAATACTAAGCTGTGTCTTGCCAATTCCGCCTACACCGTAGAGAACTACTACTCGGCGGAGCCATCGCCACTGAGTGTCTTGTGTATTTTCGAGAGCTCATCTTCCCTAGCCACGAAGTGCTCGACGTCGAAAACATCAGAGAGGCTGAAGGTGATTGAGAAGTCCTCGCGCTTGAAACCTGATCTAGTCAGCAACTTCGCAATACCCAGCTGTATTTTTAATGTGTGCTCATGATAAAAGATCAAGACTTACCTTTAAAAGCCTCATCAGTCTTGTCTCGAAATCGTTTCATCCCCTTCTCTATTCCTTCACCATACATAAGTGGCATATTGATGTCAAAAATGCGTGGTAGCGAGTATTCTTTGCCTTCCAGGCGAGAAGCCTCACGACCTACTGCCCACGACATTCGCTCAGCGATGCTAAAGTCAGACAAAGGATTCCCTCGTAGAGCACTGGGCGGATTGCCTGTTCCCTTGCAGATGTGCCGTTCTAGGGAGGCCTTATTGCCTAAAAGCTGCCCCTCCTTGTAGAAAAATTCGACTGATGCTGGCGCAATAAGCCCTTGCAAAGTCCAGCCTTGTGTGAACTATTTGATTTCCCGAAATGTCGATTCCCAGGGCTCGTTGAACCCGGAGGCGGAGCTGGTTCGAGGCCACGAAACATCTGACATATAAACATAGCACTTGGTCGCCTTCTGGTACCAGCGAAACGTAGAGGCGATAGCTTCCTGGAGCTCGACGGAATTGGTTTTGTCGATACAGCAGATGTCCACCCAAAAGTATTGTAAACCGTCACGCTTCGCTTGTTCTCCGCAGAACTGTATCTTGCCATAGCCAGCCTTGCTCTTGCTCGTACTTTCCATCAGATCCTTGAAAGTGACCTCCTCCGCTCCCCAAGTGTGCGAAAGTATAGCATATTTAGGTATGTCGCTATCAAAGAACTTGGTCAGGCTGAAATCGCCATCTTTGTTAAGCTGTAGCAGGCGCATTATTCCGCATAGATTCGAGGCTCCATAAACGAAAAGAATGATTAGCAAAGATTCGCGGCCAAGTTAGTTGGCGAGCCGAGAAAGAACGTTGCACTGAAACTGGTGATCAAATGGACTCAAGCTGAACGCAGCCTCGCCGGAATGGTGGCATCGTTGTGCATCGCAATAAGCGCGCGCAAAGCGAGCCAACCGCTAGGCATTCATCGCAGGAGATCATGTCTATATCCTTTCATCAATAGGCACGGTTAGGGTCACAACTTGTTAAGGGATCTGATGGCGCTATGAGGGTGCGGTGTGTTGATAGGAATTGAAGTTGGTTATCGTGGTTCGGTCGTTCGTTGAACATTCCGTAGCCACGTGCACAGCATTCCCGTTCTTGCCGAACCACACTGCACTCTTGTCTTCCTTCCACAACACTATCACGACGGTGAGCTGGTATGGATAGGGCCAGCCAGGTATTGGCGCTATGCTTTATTATTGTGCTCGCAGACGACTCTCGAGGGAAGAGAAGGCCCAAGGGTAATAGTACCTCAGACTATATGAAAAAGGGGTTATCATTTAGTTTCTATTTCAAATGGCTAACCTTGGTTATCTCATATAGATGAAGTTCATCTCTTCGCTAGTCTATAATTGTGAGGCCCCGAAAGTTATGAGGCTCGGAACTCTGACATGTGGTGATGTAGCTCAAAACCAGGGGTGATTACCACGCGAGGGTAGCGCCAGGAGGGCGCCGGAGTATATAAATCGAGGAATGGGGGTTAATTGTGCGATATAGATTATCTTCTGTGACTATTAGAATACGAATTCTAAGGCTTGTATCACTCTGTCTATTACTCCTCACAAGTATATAATTTTATGCTGTCCTGTCTAAGCGAGCCATCCTTGCACACGCTAGTTATCGGCTGCCGGACAAGGGGACAGCTGACTAATGGGGATTTGGTGCCTGAGGCCACAACAACTCAAATCTGTCAGTATGATTAAGTAAGCTGGCCTGGGTCAACTTAGAGCCAACTTGGCAGTAGAGAGTCACACAGCTTGCCGTCTGATTTTTGGCACACCGTGTCTTGAATCAAATGCTGAGCAGTACTATAAATATCGTTTGATAAGCCAACGATTTGAATCGTGCCTATACACAAGTGGAATAAGCCTCCTCTG
>Ga0247807_10001493_pt1 | contig 13617 bp, 8 predicted proteins | sample UWRJL074202C1_FD_179931 | JGI IMG/M metagenome (GOLD analysis project Ga0247807, IMG submission 179931) | Plant litter microbial communities from Arlington Agricultural Research Station in Wisconsin, United States - UWRJ-L074-202C-1 | ecosystem: Environmental > Terrestrial > Plant litter >...
TTGTCGGTGGCTGTGAGATCGTCGAACGTGATTATTTTCTTCGGGTCCTCGACTTCAGGCGACTTTGATATAATTGGGAAGCCCGTATTTTCCCACTCGTCAGGTACATCGACGCAAGGGCGGATACCAAAGAGGGGGTCATAACTATTAATAATATCCAGGAAAAATCTATCAGCACTTGATTTGATCTGTTTGACCATGGCTTCGTCATAGCCGAAGTCAACCGAATCATTATTATCATCATTATCATTTTCATTCTCAAAGACCGAAAGATCCCAGATGTGATAGTTGCCGAAGTAATGTAAAAATTGCTGATCTCGGCTCTTTTCATAAGCCATATGTAGCTTCTGTAGACGACCAGATGAGCCATCTCCCTCGCTTATCATGCAGCGGCTCCCGTCGACTATATCCTTTAAGATTGCCCCTTCCGGGGCTGGAGATTCTGTTGTTGATATCCAAGCTGGATCAAAATGGTCATTAATCTTTACCAAGTCGTCATTGGGTGCAAAGGTCGAAATGAGAGCCATGTTCGCCGCCTTTTGACATTTGGCGACTTTTTGCGAGACTTTTTCTTTAACAGAGCGCGGAGGGAAGGATGAGGTTGGCAGAGTATTGCCCAAATGCAGAGGCATCTGTGGGCCTCTATTTATGCTACCAAAGGACAAATCTCCTTCTGGAAATGGGATAAATTCAAGGTCAGGTGGGTTTGCTGGTATACTATCAACAACATCTAATCCGTCCGGTCCTAAATGTATTCCCTCGCTCAGATCCCCATTCTTGCCAGCGAATGAATCAATAGTAAGATCATCCCTGGCAAAAGATGTAGCTGAAGGGATGGCGCCTGAGAAGTTTGCCAAAAATCGAGTTGTTCTAAATGCCAGGCGCGGATCGGCCGAGCAGTCGTAAGCTTGATAAAGTGCGGTTGCTTCGTCTACGCAAGATGTTGGATCCATGGCAGTTGTCCAAAGAGTGTGCTCATTGCGGCAGGGGATTCCACAATAGGTATCAACAAACAAAGAAATACCAGAATCAAGCGCACTCATAGAGTAAGACTCCCATTCATTGAGCTGGGCTGTGGTGCAGTATTCCTGCAAGACCGGTAATCTTTCTTTCGTTTCTTCAAGTTTTGATTTAAAGTTCTCCTTTGAGAGAGTAAGACCAAGGTCGTTGATATATCGTAGGTAATTGGCGTAAATACCTTCTGTGGCAACTTTTAGATCGTTATTATTAATAGGTCCAGCTAGTAATTGCTCTGTACGCAGAGCACGTTCTGCAAGGACCGCCCAGACCTGGCTGCTCTCTGCAAGTGGTTGACCATTTGCAACTTTAATGTACTTATTAAATATAAAAAGACACGAAAACACTAGAACGGTAAGGTAGGGAGAAGTATTAAACATGTCAATAAGTACGTAGTCAACTAGGCTACCTCCTGAACGTCTTTGGTAGTTACAAAGTAATTGGAACAAAAGTGCAGATGTTCCGTTTATAAGTAAAAGTTAGGATGTCAGGTACTATAAGACTAAACAAGCCGAACGTGCCAATTATGTATTCAGCTTGCTGTTTTCAGTCTAGCAACTTCTAAAGCTGAAAGCCACAACAGCAATCTCTAGGCCTATCCTTTTAGATATTAACCTGGTCTAGGCCTAGATTAGGGTTAGAGTTTGAGTCTAACTACTAAGCGAGACCAGTCAACCATCTGTATTTAGACCTACTTAGGCTTAAATAACCTTATTTATATAGACAGCGCACCCTATCTGTCAACTCTAATATATAAGAGGGTTGAGAGTAGAATGCTGACACCATGTAAAGTAAGAGTAGATAGTTGACTATAAAATGCTACTATTTATATAGTTTAGGATATAAGAAATGATCAAAAGTCACATAGTCAACAATATATGTTATAGAACTCGAACTCTGGAAGCCTCAGGCATTGTAAGAGTCTCCTTTTCTTTGCTAAGGGTCATATATAACATTATATAACCTAGAACTAAGGCATTTGACAGCTTTCTTTATTGTATTTAGATATTCCAGTGAGGCCGCCGTAATCACGAAACAGCACGATTCAATGGCGATCTAGAGAGTGCGAAGGAATATGCGAGAAGTACCGTCATTTCCAACAATCACCACCCATCGTGTTCCTGTTCTATGTTGCCAAGGGCAAGTGGGTGGTAGTTGATGAGCCACTACGGGTCTACGGGACAACAAACCTCCGGATTGTTGACTCTAGCGTGATGCCTCTTATTTTTAGAGGCAACATTCAGACCACGGTATATTCAGTAGCTGATAGGGCTGTTGATATTATGAAAGAAGATAATTTTAAAGCTTTGAACTGAGCACGTCAATTCTAATTAGTTCCCATGACGGCATGAGAGGAAAACTGGTGGCAAATTTATTCTAAGCTAGTCTCAACACAATAGTACGTACTACATAGGGTATCTTTTAGGCACAACGATCCTTCCCTAGCTATGTCCTCGAGATACAAACATTCACTCTGCCCTCTAGTTCCCTGGAAATGTGTGCCATATTCTCTTGGAATTTACAGTGGGATGAATTTATGTTTCTATATTAGTCTCACTAAGTTTTTTTAACTGCTAAGTCAGGTGGTTTTTCTACTAAGTCTAATTGTGCTGACAACTAGAAGATAATTTTGCTTCAAGAGAGAATGCCATTCGTAAAGATGCGGTCATTCTAAGATGCTCGAGCTAAACACCCACATATTATGAGTATCATGAGCGATGCCAGGTATCATCCCTCTTTCTCAATGGCGGTACGATTGTAAAATGAAGTAATTTCCATAAACGTTTGATTTCTTGATAGTTCCTGAGGTTTTGTTTTATTGTACCATGCTTCTTTTACTTACTCCACCAAAACATTTTACGATGAATTGGCCTCTACCAGTATGTATTTTATATGCAGAGAACGTTACGAGATATGTGGTGGCGCGTAGTCTAGACATCAGCCAGCTATTTTTGGTAGGGTAAATACATGACAAAGGAAATAATCTAAATACATAGGTAGGTTAATAAATATATTCGACCAGATGAAGTTCAGGAGATAGCGGCACAATTGCCACTATAGTGTCTCGGTTGATCTTTGCTCTTCATTTCCATATAATTTTTGGTTTTTATAATTTTAAAAAGCTCGCGCTGATGAAATATGCAGAGGATATATGTTACATCAGGTTAGTAAAGGACATTTGGAAAACAACATGGTCTAACATTTATTCAAGCTATCACTGTAGTCCTTTTCAAATACTGCCAAGACAGCCTCTACCGTTCCTTATGCCCCTAAAATGCTTCACCAAACCCGTTTCCTGTTTTATATCCGCTTAATATTTCAATATTCAGCTCAGAAGATATTTGCTTTTAGTCTGAGATTCATGATCCTATCCTCAAGGTATATAATCAGATTCGCGAGACTTTATATCTGATTGAAAACAATTAGTTGATATCATCTGTTTGGGCAGTAAATTGGGCCGAGATGGCTTGACTTAAAAGAACGAACGAATTGCTGGAAGATTCTGGTATAGATCGTTACGGCAATTGGCTAATGGATCTCAGGAATATCGAAAAATCTTCAACCGACACGAAAGCTTCAACTTGTTGGTCCGAACGTATTCATATCCAGATTATACATTCCCTCAAATTCGTGGATTCATTTCCTATTTCCCTGACTCGTGGCCATCTGATCAGTCAATTGGAACGGATACCGGAGAATACAATATGACAGATACCATGCATATAGTGTATGCTGAAGGAGAAATAAACTCATCCAGTCAAAGGTATTCCCACTAATATGAATATTATGAATGAAACGAGAGTACTTCAGTTGAGTCCAACCTCCGATGTAAATCCAAATTCTGCAAAGAACTTGCGACCAGGCACTTATCCCTCGTGTAGCTAGCAAAGTAGCAATTTACGGGACAATGAGCTAATTGAGATTGTGGAATGAGTTAAATTTTCTACATTTACTTAAGAGAGTATTATTGATTGAATCGCAAAGGCTGCCGTCTCCTTGTTGGGGCAACACCACCCTATAGACCAGAGTACTACTATACCAGGATCACATTGTGACCCAACTTCCATTGGTGGTGTTTATGTTTATCGCTTTGCGCAGCAAGATATTTGTATTGGAGTATAACTAATATAGGAATTTAATAAGAGCATCGTCTAAAATCTGAATCTCAATGAGCCGAATGGTGGAATATGGTTCTCGCGGCTGAAAAAGAAACCTTGGGATTCTCTCAACCTCCATTCAGTGGAAGCAAGAACCATGATGACATGTGAGTGACGCATTCAGATCGTTGTGGCGTTTTGGTAAATTTAACTAATCTTGCGAACCCTACAACCAGGCTTTATCAGCTTTAAACATCAGCCAATACTCGGAGTTTGTTCAGCTGTTTATTTATATGATCTCTATTTCTTATCTACTACTTCTACTTCTAAGTCTACTAAAAAATACAAGTTGTTCTACAGAAAAATTTGAAGATCTATCTTCATCTTACATGCTGCACCTCTGTGGCAACCTTCTTGAATTTGCCCCTGACCAGATCCCTGCAAGTCTGAGCGCTGTTTCGCATATTTTCCTTTACAATGACTATGGTAGGCTTCTCGAAAATGAGATCAATCTCCTCCAGCGTCTTGTTTTTAGTTTCTGGCATGAAAAACAGCTGGTAGAACCAGCCAAGAACAGCAATACCGCCGTAAAAACCAAGAGTCAAGCCAATCTTGGACATCGACCTCTGCATGCCAGTGAAGTTATATGTGACAATGAAAGATGACAAGAATACCCAGGCGCTAGAAACTGTCATTCCATAGGAGCGTAGATAAGTTGGGTAAACTTCAGAAGGCACTACCCAAGTCAGGCAAGCATAGCAACCGAAAAAGCCCTCGTAGAGAATCAAGCCGGTGAAATATACTCCTTGGACAGCAGCTTTATTGTTAGGATCAATTTGGTAGCTACATCCCACGAGAATCAGGCCAACAAAGAAACCAGGTAACATAGTCAGTGCCCAGAAACGGCGGCCACACGTTTCCATAAAGAAGATAGCAGGGATGGTGCCGAGAAGGAGAGCCCCGCCACCAACGAGAGACATGTAGTTTGACTGGAACTTATCGAAGCCGATCTGGGACATAAGTACAGACATGTAGTACATGACCGCGTTGATTCCGGTAAACTGACCAAGGAAAATCATGATATTGGCGTAAACGAGAGCACGGCGGGCACGTTTATTAGTGAACAACTCCATCCAAGGAAAGCGACGGGTGCGGCCTTGTCTGACTTCGAGCTCTTCCAGTTCGAGAAGCATTTTCATGTCGTAGAATTCTACACGGGACTCGCGAGTCTCGACTCCACGGATACGCTTCCACACCGCAAAAGCGGCGAGGTAGTTGCCCTTATGCATCAGAAAACGAGGACTTTCCGGAATAAAGAGAGTTCTAAGACTTGTCAATACCAAAAAGGTGAAGAGAATGAGTCGTAACTTACCCAATCATCATGATGGTTGAGAAAACCAAAGAGGACCCGAGAATATATCTCCAGTTTCCTGGAACACTGACAAACATTGCTCCAACTGCGTATCCGAGGACTTCTCCTAACGCGATCATGAATTGGTAGAGCGAGACCAAGTTTCCACGCATTTTCCGCTCAACTGTCTCAGCCACATAAACAGGGACAGTTCCTCCCTCAAGTCCGACACCAGCTCCGAGAATGAGACGGGCAACAATAAGCATAGGAAAGTCTATGGCTCCAGCACATAAAGCTCCTCCAATCGTGTATAGGATACAAGCAATAAGGATAGCCCATCTGCGGCCAAAAAACTCGTTGCAGGGTGAGATGAGAAAAGAACCAAAAACGGCACCAAGAGGCATGGCAGAATTGACCAAGCTGTTCTGCGAACTTGTCAGGCCTAAGTCTTCTGGTAAGAACAGGTTGGCTCCAGAGATAAGTGATTGGTCAAGACCAGACAAAAGGCCTCCCATGGATGCAAAGCCAACTAGGAACCAAGTGAAGACCTTTGGATTCTTGAAATGTAATTCAAATATGCCTCGCTTGGGGTTGGTAGCTGCAAGCTCTGTTTCCATCTGCGCGATTAAAGCGTCTACATCTTGTTGAATGTGAGCGTGCTCAACGCCCTCTGCCCCAGCTTTTAGGTCATCTACATCAACGATGTTCGGCTTGTCCGACATTTCAGCAGTAGAGAGGTTTGAACCGATCGATGTTGCTAGAGGAAAGGTGCACTATAGACTTGAGAGCTGAGTCCTTTCAAAATTTCATTCGGGATTGGCAAAGTCCGATTGTGGTTTTGGAGGAAGAGAGGGAAGGCCGCCTATCTATATTGACAAAATGATGAGGGAAACGGGGAAGGCTCTCGTGGGGAAGTGGGAGGTTCAAGCATTACGGGAAATTACAAGCATTGCGGATGGGGATCCCATTTACTCCACAGCAGAAAATATTTTCGGCCCTTCTCCCAGCTCGGGGATGATGGAGTGGTAGGAGTGAGGGTTGAGGGCACACTACACTGACTATACGTGTAGTGGTAGTGGATCGATAAGTGGGCAAGGTGTCTAACATTCCTATCGTCGAGCGATCAGTGCAACACTAGTTAGACAAGATGACGGAATGCTCGGCAGCCCAACGGCCGCTTCCTTATCACGCGTTACTAGAGACATCCAGTAGCTAGGGTGACCACGCAAAGAATCGTATCAAAAAACAACAATTAGAGGGGCTCTTAGGAGGTGAAAAATTTTCTACTGTATAATCGCGCTGCTCGAGTAATATTCCTGGAGTGGTAGATCCATAATTGCCCGACCATAGTTGCAAAAGGCCACGCACGCAACACTTGACAGAGTAATCCGGCAGAGGCAAATTCCGCCTTTTTGTTGTAAGCTTAGTTTGTGAGGTTAGCAGGTATACCCAAAACTGATTATCACTTTCTCCGACATTTTCCAGCACTCCTTGGTTTCCATTGACGATGTAAACATCGCGATTGTTTCGAAAGTGGAGTGTATATATTCACGTGACCTCGGAGATCCTAGAAGTACCGAAGGAAGTTTCCGACACTAAATTACGATGGTCAAACCTAATTCAAGAGTTTGCAGGGGATGTACGAGACATTTCGCAAAAATGAAATACTGCATGCTGTAGGGTATCTTCTATGACAGCGTAGTATTAATATATAAGTTAAAGCTACTTAGCATCAACCTCAATTTTTGGGGTAGCAATCAAGGATACAATATAAACGTTAATCTTCCGAATTCAGTAGTCATCGTGGATCATACCGAAGAAATTACTACTTCCAATTAAATCATAATGAACAACTTCTTGTCTTCGATGGTAAGTGTATGAGAGCTCTGAAGGTGGGTCAAATATTGCTCCTAATAGCACAGATGAAACCGACAAACCAATTGTGCTGTTTCCGGTTTGGGAATATGTCGCCGCAAAGTTAGAAAGAGAAAGAAAGAGTGGACAGATATCCAGAGAAAGCGAATGGTGATGAATTTCGGTTCCAAGTACAATCGCAATATCTTAATATATATAACTCTCTATCAATATTTCTTACACTTCTGGTCGTAGTATGCCTTGTATAGAAATTTGATGTGAACTGAATATTAATAATAGAGAGGCTTTCGGGAGGTTAAATAATCCTGCCGACTAATGATGCTTCCTTACAGCTCCGGTGCTTCACCTTTGAAAATTAACAACAAATAAAGTCTAACAAGATTCTATTTTTAGACTTTAGTATAACGATCGAAAGGATGCTTTGGTGAAATTTACAAAGAAGATTATAACTAAATTAGCAAATTTTTAGGAGAGTCGGAGTTATATAATAATATAATATTAATTTTACAAATCTAGTCTTTGTTTAACTTGAGGAATCTTCTTCCAGTAAAGCAGATAGCTCAAAGCATATTGTTAACACTACTTCCGCTAGCCTTTACGCGATCGATCTCCAATACAACAATCGATTTGCTAAGAGTAGAATGTGCAATGCTGCTAACAAGTAGAGTGTTGCGGATCCAGTGTGTTTTAACCATACAACTTATTCAGCTTTAACTAAGTAGAGCTTCTCGTTTTATTCTGATATGTGCACCCGAAACATCATTTCCGTTTACTTTAATTTTGAGAACAATAGCTGACCTAGCACTTACCCAAGGATACGACGCCGGCAGTGATATGCAGCATATCAGTAACAAATTGTTCAGTAGCTTGGCTTTCATTTGACTGCGTTAATTTTTATCCTCCGGGTAGAATCAAACCTCTTAGACCAGACATGCTTGTTGATAATAATTACAAATACTGTCTTAAGAATTACACCGATCATTTTATACCGAAATGTCTACGGTTTGAAGTTATGAATACTGAACCACCCACTCGGGTCGAGGAACAGCGCGTTACCCGAGCGTTCTAGCGTCTGCCACTCATATCTGACTTGATAAAGGCTGCCACAAACTTGTTACTAGTCCGGCGGCAAAATGATAGCAAAGAGATACAGCGACGATGATGCTTCATGGAGTTCTATGGTGCTGAAGCACACTGCATACCATACGAAGAAGTAACAACGAGCCCGGCCGAGTAGTCCAGGAGAGACTCTCTATTACAGCATACCGCGAGAAAGTACACGGGGAACCTGAGCCTATTCCGATGCCAGAGCAGAGACTAGAGGCAACTTCAATTTGTCTCGACCGCTGATATATTCTACACGAGAACATTCGTCCAATATATTTTAGGTGAATGTTGGCCCCCTAAAGGTATGAAGTGGGAGGCATACTTGGATTTGCAATCTGGTCTCCTGAGAGGTTAGGCGCGTATAAGTTTCTGGTCCCACTGGATCCGAAGACAATTATGCATTTTCGTACTCAGTTTGCTTGCTACGCATGGCAGAGTGTTATTGTACCGGACAAGGAAGATGTTAGTAGAAGTTTAGAGTCTACGCGTTAGGTAAACAGTAGAATAGAGACCAAATATCCCAATCCAAATATGGCAATCATTAAATATGTACAGGAACTCGACGGTTCTCACTTAACTCGACACAAACAGAGGAATAAGGATAAGTGTCGTATAGTCCAATACTACAAATTGTTGATTTTTGAAGTATCTCCACTCAGTAAAACAAATTAGTTCAGATCTGTGTGAAAAAAACAGTCGAGCTGGTTTATATATATGAAGCAAATTGGACTTTTGCAGTCAGTCTCAATATTATCTGAAAATCTGACTACTAGTTTAGCAACTTCACAACCTTCTCCTCTTCGTTTAGTTTTTATCTTTATCTATATAAGATTATTGCCATGAACCAGGTGTTGATCGCGAGCCCATGCATGTTGAGGATATCTTGAAGAGTCTTGCTGTCTTTGATAACAGGAAATTCTCCGTCGTTCCGTAATGCTCACTACTCATAGCCATTGTTTTGTTCAATGCCGGTGTATCTCTCTCCTCATTTATATCTTCCACTTACATTTTGTCCCTCTAAAAATACATCGTATATCAGCAGAAATAGATCTTAAGAATTAACATTTGTCAGCTCGCTAGCCAGTGATGTAAATTTAGCTCTTTTAATGTTATCTGTTTTCAGTACTCGAATCGCTCAAAATTGAGACTCTGGCTTAATCTCCTATGTGAAGGACTCTTTTTGGTATGACCATGTTGGAGGAGCTGTTCCTGGGCGCGTTTACTTTGGTATCGTTAACGAAAGGCCTACCCACAGATTAATATTGCTGCCACTTCAATGCTTTAGGGCATGCATAGTTGCAGCATACGGAATTTTTAATTGACGTAATTGACGTCGGCCAAAGGTTAGAAGCCTTTGGTGGAAGGCTCGTCGTAACTTCTGTTGTGGTGAATAGTGAAAACCTACGTCTATCGCACTCGGCCAGGAAGGTAGCTGTCTCATGATACAGTTCATGCTGTCTTTCACGAAAGACTTTACATCATTATAGGTAAATTGAGCTATTAACTTACCAAAATAACTAGGTACCAAAGGAGCAATGTTGATTTTTGGATGCTGATTACTCGGAAAGAGTATTCCACATATTCCATAGCTAAGTTTCACATGCTACTTATCGATATTGAAGATTCTGTATACTGTTAGAGTTTCTTTAAATGCAGCAATGATCGGAGACGTTACACACTGCCGTCCAATAATCACAGCACAAGATGTGACTTCATGGATTTGCTGAATAATACTAACACCAATCACAGGAAAAGAGAAATCGATTTGTTTTAGCAATGTATCAATTCTCTTCTCCCATGAAGATATTTCTGAATGCTAGACTTGATTTCAATTAAAACTGGCCACCAAACATAGACAGAAATTACTTCAGATTTGTTAGAATTCAGGAAGCTCGATTAGGTGTAATAAGTGGAGGGTAAATCACTGTATTAGTTGGTGATGACTAGTAAAGTTACACTACTGAGATGTGGCCTATTATACCCCTGAAATGGTCATGTAATCACGGATACGATCGATATTCTGACAAGATTAAATCTTTTTATGAAAAATACTCATCATTGACAGGTTCCTAATAGAACAAGAGAATATCAAGATACATAAACCCATAATATGAAATCAATCCCAAATTTATATTAGTATGCGCTATTATTGATTACAGAGCATCAATTCTTCAATTCTGACAGTTGTCTCATCGTCTTCACTGCAGTCTTGACTCGGGAATGCTTCATACTATGTAATAGTCAAATGAAACAGGTGAAGAGTGCTATTGATCCATGTAGACTGTCTCTTTTCTTAGACGTCGACAAAAAAAGCCCGTTGCTCTTCACACTTTCGTACTAAACTTCCAGCCGGTCCTAGCTATTCGAACAGCTACCAGGAAAAAGAATCCTAGAGCCATAGATGATCCGGCGAACATTTGAGCATATAAATAACTCTGGCTGCCCCGCTGAATCAACGCTCCAGCAAGTGGCGAACCTGTTAGGGCGGGGATACTGATAACTGTAAGGACCATTCCCATTCTTACACCCACTCTTTTTGGGTCTGAGGTCAAACTACCGAGCGTTGCCAAAAACAAGCTTTGGATTCCAGCTGCGAAGAAGCCATAGAACACAGCAAACACGTAAACGCTAGTAATATTGCGCACGGCTGCCCAACAGTAGAGACAAAGAGCGGAAAAGAATACAAATGGCAAAAGGCTATTGACGGGACCAAAATATCTATCTGCAAGAAATCCAGGTAGTAGCCGACCAAACAGACCAACTCCGTTCATAACGCTTAGTATATTGATCGTTGACTTGCTACTGGCTCCAAGACTCTGCTTTGCCCAGACTCCAACATAATAAAAAGCAAAGTATAATCCCCAAAAGCTAAGGAACATACTGATACTGAACAACAAGTAGGCAGTCTCTTTAAATGCGGAGAGCTCCAGGACTGGACCAGTCTTCCGGGGAGGTAACCTTGACTTGAATAGAGGAACTGTTAAACATGCAGTGCTGAGCATAACAAATGCTATCACTCGCATCGTCCAACCAAATCCAATACGTGGAAGCAGGTTCGACGCAATTGAGGGAATGATAACGCCGCCCGTGGCACTCTATTGCAATCGATAAGTAGGTCGATCTTTTCAAAACTCCAAAAAGAAAAGAGCTTCTGGAAGTCTTCTTGACTTCTCAGATAGCTAAATCAACGAGTCTCAAATGAGATGTCTATGACAGACTGTTTTTACAATTATAGAATTAATTAAGTTGAAAGGAACCACTTACTCCAGATGCAGCAATACCAATTGCCAGAGCTCGATTTCGGGAGAAGTACCCCGACAGTGTTGTGAATGAAGGACAAAAGACAAGTCCATTTCCAATCCCTGTACAAATCCCCTGTGATAAGATAATTTGCCAGTACGACGTTGCAAAGGAGACTGTGAAAACACCGAGTAGCTGCATTACACATCCGACGATGAATACAGGTCGAAAGAATCCTGTACATGACGTTATCGAATCAGTATAACAAATTTAGGAATAGGAGAGCTCTGTTTCCGAATTCTTATTATGACATCATGGAACACAAACCGGCACTCGTAGACATTCAAACTTACCAGCGTCGGTAGCCCGGCCGGACCAAGTGCCAATGAAGAAGAGCAAAAATATCTGAAGACTACCAATCCATGATATTGTTGCAGGTGGTAGTCCTAATGTGGTGCTATAGTATGTTTGAAATATACCATAGCTATTGATATAGCCCCAAGTGTTGAAGATAGCGAGATGACACAGACCACACTGGAACCAGGCCGCACAACCTCCATCTGGTGGCGGTCGAGTGTCTGAGTTATTGGTTCGAAGTTTATAACACCATATTTTTAATTTTGTCGAGAGACTTTTGATATCTTTGTATGATTCTGATGGTTTCGTCGCACTCACTGGCTGAGTTTCCTCGGGATCCATAGTGAGTGTTGGATTTTCGTTATCAGCTGCTTGGCATAAAATGTTCATAGCTAGCTTGTTTCTCGAGCATGAGAGATGGTCGATACCAATCGTTGTTCCACTTCAAATAATGTGACTCATTCGCATGCTATGTGATATGTACGAGAGATGGTCGAGAATACAACAATCGAACCACCCAATAACAAAGCAGGCGTTGCCACAGACATGACTAAGAGATATGTACTATGTGACAAGTAGAAAGAGCCCCGTCGTAACCTGCTCTATGAGTTTCCAAGACGTCACACGCCTCGCTAGAGGATGTAACTGTCTTGCATTTTCCCCCGCCCCCACCAGCTCCCCTGGCACTCATGAGCAACATCACCACTCTCCTATCCCAGACATGGCACAGGGTTGGTTGGATATCATTCGAGACGAGCACTTTTCGATTTCACAATTGGCCCGGGTTATTCGGCGCCTGATAAAGTAAGTGAACATTGATGTTACAGTGCGTCTTCGCAGTACATTTCATAAATTTGGTCCTTAGTTAGCTTGCCAGATCCGTACAAAGGTACAGCACACTAAAGGGTAAGATGCTCATGATCAGTGGAGATTCTGCTAAATGCCGAGAACATAGGCAACATACGGAGTAGATGCTACATAATAAGCGCTAATTACACGCCTCTGGAGATGACCCTTGATCTTGCTTATAAAGAGCCAAGCTATACTTACCAAGCATTGATCCTACTGTCGATTATGTTCAAATTCCCTGGCACCAAGTACAATCTTTTAGGTGCAGCACTTACCGCATCCTGGTGACCTTTATTAGCATATCAATTGAATTGCATGCGTAGCTATCGCTACAATATCACTTTACTGCTATAACTGTATAACTTGCGTGGGAGCTTCAAACGCATTGAAACTGTACTTTAATTACTTTAAGAATGGTAACTTCCTGTTTAACATAAATGTGGAAAAATAAACATAATGATTTGCTTAAACATCCTATCCCCGTAAGACGGTTTTCATAGATGATCTGTCCGCTTTGCATTAGAACAATCTTCAATACTGCAGGTTAGAGTTTCTGTTAGTAAAATTTAACACACTTTGCGGTAAAAGACCTCAAGTCTATCTTATATAGGATTAGCAAGAAATTGTAATACTTCTTATATCTATTATAATATTTATGTAGAGTAAACGCATGTTGTCATTATTATAATTTAAATCAGGAGATATTCGTTTTCCATCTTTTAA
>Ga0247807_10001494_pt1 | contig 13614 bp, 11 predicted proteins | sample UWRJL074202C1_FD_179931 | JGI IMG/M metagenome (GOLD analysis project Ga0247807, IMG submission 179931) | Plant litter microbial communities from Arlington Agricultural Research Station in Wisconsin, United States - UWRJ-L074-202C-1 | ecosystem: Environmental > Terrestrial > Plant litter >...
CGACAGCGCCGCCGGCGCGAGCATGCTCAGGTCGCGCAGCATTTCCGGGGGCGTCAGAGGCTGAGGTCCAGCGAGTGGGGAGGGCGACGAGGCGTGCTGCTGAATGACAATCACCGAGGGCGCGACAAAGGCCTCGGTGGCGACAGGCGCAAAAAACACCGAGGAGGTAAGAACAGCTGCGACGGTTAACAGCAATTCGGGTCATTCCCTTCGCGCGCAAATGACGTCGTGCGGAAGTCATTTGCGCTCCCCTATCGTACGGGATCGACGTTTCCTCGATATGTCGGGTTTTAGCCGATGGCTGTGGGTTTCATCAATCGTCTAGCGCGGAAGGTCCCTTTTCGAGCAGGATCGCGAATTGTGCCGCGTCGATAATCCGCAGCCCCAGCTCTTCCGCCTTCGTCAGCTTGCTGCCAGCACCCGGGCCGGCCGCGACAAAGTCAGTCTTTTTACTGACGCTCGATGCTGCTTTTCCGCCGGCCGCGATGATCGCCTCTACTGCTCCTTCTCGCGTGAAACCCTCGAGACTTCCCGTAGCGACGATCGTGAGTCCGGCGACGGGTCCGTCCGCGGCCCCCGCGGCCCCTGGACCCGGATGCCCCGGGGTCGTGAACTGCACGCCGGCCGCACCCCAGGCATCCACTATCTCGCGGTGCCAGTCCACTGCAAACCAGTCGATGAGAGCATCCGCAATGATGCCGCCGACACCGTCGACCGCAGCCAGCTCCTCGCGCGACGCGGAGCGGATGGCGTCAAGCGAGCCAAAGTAGCCTGCGAGCGCCCGGGCAGCAACGGGACCGACGTGGCGGATGCTGAGCGACACAAGAATTCGCCACAGCTCTTTGGTCTTGGCTTTCTCGATGTTCTCGAGCATCTCGCGTGCGTTCTTGGACGGCACGGAATGTTCGTCACCGTCGAACTCGCCCTCGGGGTCGAAAGGCGGATCACTCTTCTTGCGCTGCCTGCGGAAGGGAGTGTCGGTCTTCACCCTCAGGGTCACGCCGTCTGATGTTTCGTAGTCCCTGCCGGGCTCGTCGTCTCCGACGGGCTTGGGAAGGCCCGTCTCTTTGTCGCGAACGATGACCTCAATGGGGAAAATGTCGCGAAGTTGCAGCGCGAAGAACCCGGCCTCGGTATCGAGCGGCGGCTCGCTAGGTGACAGCGGCTGCGTCAGAGCGGCGGCCGCGACCTCGCCCAGCGCTTCAATGTCTAGGGCTCCGCGACTCGCGATGTGCTCGACGCGTCCGCGAACCTGTGCGGGGCAGCTGCGCGCATTCGGGCAGCGCAGGTCGATGTCGCCTTCCTTCGCAGGCGCGAGGGGCGTGCCGCACTCGGGGCAATGGGTCGGCATTACGAACTCGCGCTCGGTGCCATCCCTCAGTTCAACGACCGGGCCGAGAACCTCGGGAATCACGTCGCCCGCCTTACGCAGCACGACGGTGTCACCGATGAGCACACCCTTGAGCTTGACGACATCCTGGTTGTGCAGGGTCGCCTGGCGCACGACGGATCCCGCGACTCGAGCGGGTTCCATGACGGCGAAGGGCGTCGCGCGACCGGTGCGTCCCACGCTCACGACGATGTCGAGCAGCTTCGTGTTCACCTGCTCGGGCGGGTATTTGTAGGCAATTGCCCAACGCGGAGCGCGGGATGTCGCCCCGAGCTCGTCGTGCAGGGCGAGTTCGTCTACCTTGATGACGATTCCGTCGATCTCATGCTCGACGCTGTCGCGGTGCTCGCCGAAGTACTCGATGAAATCGGCGGCTTCCTTGGCCGTGTGAGTGACCTTGAAGTGGCTGCTCGTGGGGAGTCCCCAGCTCGCGAGCAGCGCATAGACCTCGCTCTGGGACGCAACGGGAGGGTTCGGCCACGCGCCGATGCCATGCACCAGCATCCTGAGCCGCGAGAGCCTGGCGTGCATGAGGTCGAGCGCCGCGGGACTCTTACCCTCGGCCTTCTGGCGGAGGGATCCGGATGCCGCGTTCCGGGGGTTCGCGAAGACGCGCTCCCCCGCCGCGGCCTGACTCGCGTTCAGCTCGCGGAATGACTCGACCGGGAAAAAGATCTCGCCGCGCACCTCGACGATCGGCGGGTGGCCCTCTCCGGAAAGGCGCGACGGGATGCCCTCGATGTACTTGATGTTCTCCGTGACGTCTTCGCCAACGACCCCGTCTCCGCGCGTAGCCGCGCTCGTGAGGCGGCCGTTCTCGTAACGGAGGTTGATGGCCAGACCGTCGATCTTGAGTTCGCACAGGTAGTCGATGCTGCGACCGGCGCTGCGCTCGACCTTCTCGGCCCACGCCGCGAACTCGTCGAGACTGAAGACGTTGTCGAGGCTCAGCATGCGCTCGGCGTGCTGCACCGGGTCGAAGAGGCTCGCCGCGCGTCCCCCGACGGTCTGGGTGGGACTGTCCTGGCCCTGCAACTCGGGGAAGAGCCGCTCGAGTTCTTCGAGGCGACGCATCATCTGGTCGTACTCGGCATCCGAGACGAGCTCTTCGTCTCGCTCGTAGTAGGCATCCCGAAGCTCGAGAATGCGGATGGTGAGCGCGTCGACCTCGTCCTTCGCCGCACTCAACTCGGTATCAACGTGCTGGGGAACCTGTTCGCTGCTGGCCACAGGCCAAGCCTACGACCGACCACCGACGCTGGAAGGAGGTTGCATTGGGGATGGCGCTTCGACAAGCTCAGCGACCGGGGTCAGAGTCGGTCGAGCGTTAGAGTGGGTCGAGCTTGTCGAGACCTATCGAGCTTGTCGAGATGTCAGGGCAAGACCTCGACAAGCTCGGCTGGTCTCGACAAGCTCGACCCGCTTTAGGTCGCGGGGACCGGAACCGCCGAGACCGTGCGGTCGATTGTGCACTGGCCCAGCACTCGGGTTCGTACATAGATGACCGCGGTCTGGCCGGGCGAGACACCGTTGAGCGGCTCGTTCGGGATGACCACGAGTTCAGTGCCAGTCAGCTGCGCGACCGCGGGAACGGGGTCGGCGTGGGCGCGAATCTGCACCTCGCACGCGAACGAGTCACCCTCGGCATCCACGATTCCGGATGCGAGCGGATCGAGGCCTGCCCAGGAGTACGTCGAACCGGCGATCTCGCGCACGGCGAGTGCCTCGCGGGGACCAACGACAACCTCGTTGGTCTTCGGGCGAATCTCGAGCACGAAGCGTGGCTTGCCGTCGTCGGTCGGGAAGCCTACGTTGAGTCCCTTGCGCTGCCCGATCGTGAACGCGAGCGCGCCCTCGTGGGCGCCGATGACGTCACCGTTGCGGTCGAGGATGTCGCCGCGCTCGGCTCCTACCTTGTCGGCGAGCCAGCCGCGAGTGTCCCCGTCGGGAATGAAGCAGATGTCGTGAGAGTCGGGCTTGGACGCGACGCTGAACCCGCGAGCGGCGGCCTCCGCGCGAACCTCGGCCTTGGACGGCGTCGCCCCAAGCGGGAACATGCTGTGCGCAAGCTGCTCGGTCGTGAGCACGCCGAGAACATAGGACTGGTCCTTGGCCCAGGATGCCGCACGGTGCAACTCACGGTTGCCGTCGGCGGTCGTGACAATGTTGGCGTAGTGGCCCGTGGCCACGGCGTCGAAGCCGAGCGCGACAGCCTTCTCGAGGAGGGCCGCGAACTTGATGCGCTCATTGCAGCGCATGCAGGGGTTCGGCGTGCGTCCCGCGGAGTACTCGGCGATGAAGTCATCGACGACATCAGCCTTGAATCGCTCGGAGAAATCCCACACGTAGTACGGGATGCCGATGATGTTGGCCGCGCGCTGCGCATCCATCGAGTCCTCGATAGTGCAGCAGCCCCGAGCGCCCGTGCGCAGTGTGCCGGGCTGGCGGCTGAGAGCGAGATGCACTCCGACGACGTCGTGTCCGGCATCCACCGCGCGGGCAGCGGCAACGGCAGAGTCCACCCCACCGCTCATGGCCGCCAAAACACGCATCCGACAAGTTTACCCGCGCCTCGCAAACATCGAGGTCGCTGAACCAAACCCACCACTACCACTCGCCGAGGTCGCCACTTCTGCGCATGGTTGGGCTAAAACATCAGCAGAAGTGGCGACCTCGGCGAAGTGAACGCTGTCAGATGTTCTCGAGGTAGCCGCTTGTGTGGATGTTGGCGCGCGAGCATCCACACAAGTGGCGACCTCGCGGAGTAGGTGACCGGGGTTAGAGGGTGGGGACCCGGTCTGAGTAACCCGCCGTGCGGGCTCGGGTTACCGCTGCAGGGAGAGCAGTCAACAGGGCATCGACCTCGTCCGAAGTTGTGTCGGGGCCCAGGGTGAAGCGCAGCGCGCCTCGAGCGTCCGCTTCGGTGAGGCCCATCGCGAGCAGCACGTGGGAAGCCTCGGGCACGCCCGCCTGGCAAGCGGAGCCCGTCGAGACGCTGAACCCCGCGACATCCAGCAGGAACAGCAGAGAGTCGCCCTCGCAACCCGGGAAGGTCGCGTGAACGTTGCCGGGAAGCCTGTCGACAGGGTCTCCGCGCAGCACCGCATCGGGCACCGCGCTCTGGATGCCATGGGCTAAGCGTTCGGCGAGCCCGCGAAGTCGTTCGGTGTGAGCCGCCAGCTCCGACGTCGCCCCGGACGCCGCAACACCGAACGCGACGGCGCCTGCCGCATCCTGGGTTCCTGAGCGGGCGCGCTGCTGGTTGCCGCCGTGGATGAGAGGAGTCACCGTGGCGCCGCGACCGATGATGAGCGCGCCGATGCCGACGGGCCCACCGATCTTGTGGGCGGAGATGCTGAGTGCCGCGAGACCCGAGACGTGGAAGTCGATGGGGAGATACCCGTAGGCAGAAACCGCGTCGGCATGCACGGGAACTCCGTGAGCCGCGGCGAGCGCCACGATCTCGGCGACCGGCTGGATGGTGCCGACCTCATTGTTAGCGACGAGAGTCGTGACGAGCGTGACGTCGGGGCCGAGTGCGGCCTCGAGGGCGGCCAGGTCGATGCGGCCGAGCTCGTCGACGTCGATCCAGTCGATGACTGCACCCTCGTGCCGTTCGAGCCAGTCGAGAGCATCGATAGTGGCGTGGTGCTCGGCGCGAGTGGAAAGGATTCGGCGCCTCGACAAGCTCGACGAACGGGAGTCGGCAACGCGCGCCCAGAACAGCCCCTTAATCGCGAGGTTGATCGCTTCGGTCCCACCCGACGTGAACGTGACCTCAACGGAGTCTGCACCCACCGATCTCGCGACCGACTCGCGCGCTTCCTCGAGCATGCGCTTGGCATCCTGTCCCTGCGAATGGATCGACGAGGGGTTGCCGACGACCGTCAGCGCCGTCGTGTAGGCGGCGATGACGTCAGGTCTCATCGGGCTCGTAGCCGCGTGGTCAAGGTAGATCGCCACAGTCATTACTCTAGATTGCATGCCCGATTCCCTTGCAGACCTTGGAGTGCGCCTCACCCCGAATGGTGGGCAACTGCGTGTCTGGTCGGAGAGCGCGACCGCGATGGAACTCGTGTTGTTCGACGACAAGGACCCCAACTGGGTGACCCAGGCGCTGCCCATGGTGAAGGACGAGGCCGACGTCTGGTCCGTCGAGACCGAGATGCTCTCCCCCGGCACCCGCTACTCGATCCGAGCCAACGGACCTACCACCGCCGGCCACGCCTTCGATCCCAAGCTCTTCCTCATCGACCCGTATGCCCGCGGCCTCGCCCGCACGAGCGACGGCGAGTGGCGCGGCTACGTGCAGGAACCCGACTCCTTCGACTGGGGCCACTCCCGCAAACCGCGCATCGGCATGGACCACACCGTGCTCTACGAAGCTCACGCCAAGGGCATCTCCAAGCTCAACCCTGACGTTCCCGAGGAACTCCGCGGCACCTACGCGGGACTCGCGCACGAATCTACGATCGCGTACCTCAAGGATCTCGGCGTCACGAGCGTCGAGCTGCTCCCCGTGCAGCAGTTCGTGAGCGAGCAGCGCCTCATCAAGCAGGGCCTCATCAACTACTGGGGATACAACACCCTCAACTTCTTCACGCCGCACCACGCCTACGCGAGCCGCGAGGCCCAGTTCGGCGGAACCGGCGCCGTGCTGCGTGAGTTCAAGGGCATGGTCAAGCTCCTGCACGAGGCCGGGATCGAGGTGATTCTGGATGTCGTCTACAACCACACGGCAGAAGAAGGACTCGGCGGTCCCACCACGAGCCTCCGCGGAATCGACAACAAGAATTACTACCGCCAGACCCCCGACGGCACCTACGTTGACGTCACGGGCTGCGGTAACTCCCTCAACACGGCGACGCCCGCGGCATCCCGCCTCGTGCTCGACAGCCTGCGCTACTGGGCCAACGAGGTGCAGGTCGACGGATTCCGTTTTGACCTCGCCGTGACCCTCGGGCGCGATGGCAAGAACGAGTACGACCGCGAGCATCCCCTCATCCGGGAGATTCTGGATGACCCACAGCTCGAGGGCGTCAAGCTCATCTCGGAGCCATGGGATGTGGGGATGGGCGGCTGGCAGGTCGGCAACTTCCCCGACGGCTGGTCCGAGTGGAATGACGGCTACCGCGACCGCATGCGCGACTTCTGGCTCACCGACATCGCGCAGGACCGCGCATCCGGCTCCGCACCGAACGGCATCGGGTCCCTCGCACGGCGTCTCGCGGGCTCAGCCCACGTGTTCTCGCAGGAGCGCGGCCCCGTAGCATCCGTGAACTTCATCACGGCCCACGACGGCTTCACGATGGCCGATCTCACGGCCTACAACTCAAAGCACAACCTCGGCAACGGCGAAGACAACCGCGACGGCACCGACAACAACCACTCGTTCAACCACGGTGTCGAAGGTCCAACGACAGATGTCGCGATCCTCGATTCCCGGTGTAAGGCCATGCGCAACCTGCTCGGCACTCTGCTGCTGTCGGCCGGCGTTCCCATGCTCACGGCAGGTGACGAGTTCGGCCGCAGCCAGCGCGGCAACAACAACGCGTACTGTCACGACAGCGAACTCACCTGGCTCCCGTGGGAGCTGGAGGACTGGCAGAAGGACCTCAGGGAGGTTACCCGCAACCTGCTGCAGTTCCGCCGCGAGAACCCTGCCCTCCGCCCAGTGCGGTACGGAAAGGCCGGCGAAACGGTCCCCTCCGCGACCCAGATGGACTGGTTCAACAAAGAGGGCCTGTCGATGGACGACCAGGACTGGAACTCCCCCGAGGAGCGCACCCTGCAGTACCTCGCGGCATCCACTCCCGAGTTCGAAGACTTCAACCGCATCCTGCTCATCGTTCACGGCCTCGAGGCGGACGTGACCGTCACGCTCCCGTCTCACGAGGGCGTCGCGGGCTACTCCTTGCTGTGGGATTCGGCGCTCGAGGAGCACACCGACCCGCTCGTCGACTATCTGCCCGGCTCGACGCGGGTCGTGTCCGGCGCATCCGTGCAGCTGTTCCGCGCCCACTAGTCCCGTGCCGGTCGTCGAGTCATCGCTCACGGTTCCGGTGCCCGTCGACGTTGCCTTCGCGGTGTCGCAGACGACGGGAGAGATAAGGATGCGCTGGGATCCGTTCATCCGCAGCCAGCGTCTGCTCGATGGCGCGGAGGTGCCCGCGAAGGGCGTGCGAACGCTCACGGCTCACCGGCTCGGATTCCGGATGATCAGCGAATACGTGTCGTATCACCCGCCGACCAACGTGGGGATGAAGATGCTCGACGGCTCCTGGTTCTTCGAGCGGCTAGGCGGCGGATGGCGGTTCATCGCCATCGACGAGAACACCACCCAAGCGATCTGGAAATACAACTTCTCCTGCAAACCCAAGTGGCTCGCACCTCTCGCGGAACGTATCGGCGCCATCATCCTGCAGCGCGATATCGACAAGCGCATCGCGGGATTCGCGCGCGGATGCACCGACCCCACGGTGATCGCGTCGATTGCACGCTAGGCGTTATGCCAGCATGGTGAGGTGAGCAAGAAGACGGATGCCCCGGGCACACCCGCAACCGTAGCGCTGGTTGCTGCAGGCATCCCGTTCACGGCTCACACCTACGTTCACGACGCGGCCAACACCAACTTCGGGCTCGAGGCGGCCACGGTGCTGCAGCTCGATCCGGAGCAGGTCTTCAAGACACTGCTGGCGGATGTCGACGGTTCGCTCGTCGTCGGGATCGTGCCCGTGACCGGCAAGCTCGACCTCAAGGCACTCGCGTCAGCCGTCGGCGGCAAGAAGGCCGAGATGGCCGACCCGAAGCTCGCCGAGCGGCGAACGGGATACGTCGTGGGCGGCATCTCCCCCATCGGCCAGAAGCTCGCGCACCCCACGGTGCTCGATGAGACCGCAGAGCTCTACGACACAATCTTCGTGAGCGGAGGCCGCCGGGGCTTCGATCTAGAGCTGGCCCCCGCCGATCTGGTGCGCGTCACGTCCGCCATCCTGGCTCCGATCGCTCGCCTCTGATCGGTCCTCGTTCCCTGAGCTTGTGGAAGGGCCGCACCTTCGTTCCCTGAGCTTGTCGAAGGGCGCGCTTCGACAAGCTCAGCGACCGAAGTCGCGCCTATTCCGCGGCTCTCGCCCGGGCGTCCGCGGCCTGCTGGTCGGAGAGAGCCTCGGCGTCGTGGGCATCGGGATGAGCGGGCTCACCCAGCGAGAGCATGAGGCGGTTGGCCCAGGAGAAGAAGGCGGAGGATTGGATGACATCCAGGATCTCCGGCTCGTTCAAACCGACGGCGCGCAAGGCTTCGACGTGCTCGGGTCCGAACGCGATCGGCACCGCAGCGAGGGCGGCCGAGGCATCCACAATCGCGCGCCAGCGGTCGTCGAGCGGGGTGTCGACCCCGTCCGACAGCAAGCGGAGCACGTCGTCCTCACGCTTCGTGAACGTGATCGTGAAGCGCGAGTGCACACTCGTGCACAGCACGCAGCCGTTGACCCGCGAGACGACAGTTGCGGCCAGCTCGCGCTCGCCCCGGCGAAGGCCCGGGCGTCCGAGGAACACGGCCTTGTCGACGTCGGTGCGCGTGCGCAACGACTCGGGATGCCGCGCCAGCAGCCGGAAGTACGGCGAGTTCGGCCAGACGCTAGCCTCGATGACGTCGCGCTCGGCAGCGGAACCCGTCTCGGGGTCGACCGGAGCGATCCAGGCGTGCCATGCCAACTCGTCGGTGGTGAATACGCTCTCGCTCATCGGGTGACTCCGTTCGAGGTTGCGATACTCGTGCTTGCGGCCAGAACCCTCAGCCCGTGAACAACTCGGGCCTGGAACGTCACGAACGACGCGATCTGGCTGAGTACGACGATGGATGCCTCATCCAAGCCAGCAGCCTGCAGCGCGTGCAGGTCGCTCTGGGTTGCGGATGCCGCGCGCAGCACAAGTCGATCCGTGTGGCGCAGGATCGTGCGCAGACGGGTGGATGCCGCGAGCCCGAGGCCCCGATCGGGACCGGACACAGCGAGATCGACGAGAGCAGCGTCGCCGAGGCGCGCCGCATAGTGCGCGACGAGTGCCTCCTGCTGCTCAAGTACCGACGCGCGGAGAGCCACGAGCAACCGAAGGTCGAGCCCGAAGTCCTTCACGGGGTCAGCGTCGAGAGCGGCGGGCAGCAGTGCATCGTATGAGGCCTGCGCGGACGCCACCACGTCCGGTCGGTGACCTCGCAGGGCGGCGGAGGCGGAAGCATCCAGTCCCGCGAGGTCGTCGATGATGTCTGTCATGAGTTCTCCTGAGGTGCAGATATGGGTGCGGGCGCAGCGCTGCCGAGGTAGGCCTCGCGCACGAGTGGATCGGCGAGCAGCGACGACGCCGGACCGCTCGTCGCGACGACACCCGTGCGCAGCACATAGCCGCGGCTCGCGATGGACAGGGCTAGTTCGGCATTCTGCTCGACCATAAACACCGCTACTCCGAGGCGCGTATTGATGTCAACAATCATCTCGAGCACACGATCGACGACGATTGGGGCGAGTCCCATCGTGGGCTCGTCCATGCAGATGAGCGAGGGTTTGCTCATGAGCGCACGGCCGAAGGCGAGCATCTGCTGCTCCCCGCCGGACATCGTCCCGGCGCGCTGAGACTTGCGCTCCGCGAGCCGCGGAAAGAGTTCGTAGACCTCGGCGAGAGTCTCCCGCACGCCGCGATCCTTGCGCGTGAACGCGCCCGTCAGCAGGTTCTCCTCGACTGTCATGTCGGGGAACACCCGGCGCGCCTCGGGAACTGACGCGATGCCGCCAGCGATGCGTTTGCCCGTGGGCAACGCCGTGATGTCCTCACCGCGGAACAGCACGCGTCCCTCGCGAGGAGTCACAAGTCCGAGGATCGTTTTCATCGTTGTGGACTTGCCCGAAGCGTTCCCGCCGAGCAGGCACACGATCTCGCCCTCGCCGATCGTGAGGCTCAGCGAGTCCAGGGCGCGGCTCGTGCCGTAGTAGGTCGTGACGGCGTCGAGTTCGAGGATGTCAGTCATGCTGTGGCTTCTCCTGCCGACTTCGCGACACCCCGGCGGCCGAGATAGGCCTCGATCACGCGTTCGTCGTCTCGGATCTCTGAGGGGATGCCCTCGGCGATTACGTGGCCGTCGTCGAGCACAACGATGCGGTCGCTCAGGGTCATGACGAGGTCGAGCTTGTGCTCCACGAGCAGCATCGTCTGGCCAGCCGCCTTGAGCGCGAGCAGCTGATCGAGCACCTCCCCCGTTTCCACGGGATTCATGCCTGCCGTTGGTTCGTCAAGCACGAGGATGCGCGGCTCGCTCACGAGCGCCCGCGCGATCTCGGTGCGACGACGGTTGGCATAGCTCAGGGTGAAGCTGTAGTCGTCGGCGCGCGGAGTCAGACGTTCGCCGAAGCGCGCGAGCTCCCGGTCGACGCGGGCCTGGTCATCCAGAGCCTGACGCCGAAGCGCCGGGGAGCCGGTCACAGCGATCGCGGCTTCGGCCAGCAACGACAGCCACTGTAGGACCGGGATGCCGCGGAGCTTCGCGAGCGGACGTCCGGCGCGTGTCGTTGCCTCGAGACCGACGAGCACATTCTCGCGCACCGTGAGGTTGCCGATGACGCGCCCGTTCTGGAACGTGCGCGAGAGCCCGGCCCGCGCGATCTGGTTGGCCTTCTTGCCGACGAGCTCGTGGCCATCCAGAATCACCGAGCCACGCTCGGCCTTGAGGACGCCCGAGATGAGGTTGAGGGTCGTTGTCTTGCCCGAGCCGTTGGGTCCGATGACACTCACGACCTCGCCCGGGGCGATGTCGAAGCTCACGTCGTCGACGACGTGTAGGCCGCCGAAGCTCTTGTGGAGACCTTGTACCGAAAGGAGTGGTTCGCTCACGACGCGCTCCTTTCCTTGCGGCGAAGTTTTGGGATGATGCGGTCGACGACAGCGAATCTCGACCACAGCCCCTGGGGACGGAACAGGATGAGCAGCAGGAGGAGCACCCCGTAGAACAGCAGGCGCCAGTCCGCGAACTGGCGGAACACCTCCGGGATCGCGACAAGCACTGCCGCACCAATGAAGGCGCCAATCGGAGCACGCATCCCGCCGAGCACAACGATCGTGACGGCGAGCACCGAGAGCGAGATTCCGAACTGCGCGGGCTCGATGTAGGTGAGCTGGCTCGCGTACAAGGCACCGGCGAAGCCCGCGATGGCCGAGCCGATGCCGAACGCGAGCGACTTGTACGCCGTCGCTTGAATGCCAGAGGATGCCGCAGCAACCTCGTCCTCGCGCACGGCGGCCCAAATGCGCCCGAGTCGCGACCCACCGAGGCGCGCCACGAGCAGTGCCGCGAGCACAAACACCACAAACGTCAGCAGGTACATGTGCGGAGCGGACGAGATCTCGAAGCCAAAGAGATCGGGGCGCGGGATGCCGAACACCCCCCTCGCTCCATTGGTGAGCCACGGCAGATTGAGCGCGAGCGCTGCGATGAACGCTCCCGTCGCGAGCGTCGCCATCGAGACGTAATGGCCTCGAAGGCGCCAGGTCGGAGCGACGAGGATCGTCGAGATCACCGCGGCGACGAACCCGGCAGCGAGGAAGCTCGGCCAGAACGGCCAGTCCGCCTTGGTCATGAGGAGAGCCGAGGTGTAGGCACCGATCGCGAGCGCGCCCGCCTGCCCGAGCACGATCTGGCCTGCGAATCCACCGATCACGGTCATGGAGAGCGCGAAGGTTGCGTAGATGCACACGAGAGCGGCGACCCGCAGCACGTAGTCGGTCGTGACAAAGGCGAGGCCCACGCCTGCTACGGCCAGCACCGCCGTCATCCACGGGGATATTCGCAACGGTTTACCCGAGCCGAAGAACGTGCCGGTGAGAGGCTCGGCCGTAACCGCCGGAACTCGTCCGAGAAGGCCGCCGGGACGGATCCAGAGCACGAGAAGCAGCACGCCGAAGGTGATGAGTTGGCGCGCGGAGTCGCCGAAGTAGGCAACGCCGAAAGCCTCGGCGACGCCAAGCAACACTCCACCAACTACGGCGCCCACGAGGCTGCCGAGCCCGCCGAGGGTCGCGGCGGCAAAGCCTTGCACTCCAGCCATGAAGCCGATCGACGGAGAGACGTTCGAGTAGTACATGCCCACAAGCACACCAGCGACACCACCGAGGGCCGAGGCGATAACAAAACTCAGCGCCTGAACGCGCTCGACGGGGATGCCCATCTGCTTCGCGGCATCCCGGTCCTGCGAGGTCGCTCGGATCGCGCGACCGTAACGAGTGCGGCCGACGAAGAGTGCGAGCGCGACAACACACACGACCGCGACACCGATGATGACGAGGCCGAGCGTTCCGAAGCGGAACCCGAAGAGTTCGAAGTTGCTGCGCTCGAGAAGTGTCGGAAAACGGCGAGTTTCTGCACCGAAGATGCGCAGCGATCCGTTGTCGAGAATGATGCCGACCGCAAACGTCGCGAGAAGCGCCGCGATCGGTGGCGCGTTACCGAGCGGTCGCAGGGCGACGAAGTGGATGACGAGCCCGAGCAGTCCGGTCGAGATAATCACGAGGATCACGACGAGCCACAGTGGCAGCCCGAGGCTCGAGGCGAAGAACCACCCCAGCATCGCACCGACCGCGAAGGTCGCGCCGTGCGCAAAATTCACGATGTTCGAGACGCCATAGATCAGGGAGACGCCGAGAGCGATAAGCGCGTAGGTGCTTCCGCTAATCAGGCCGGCAAGCAGAACATCCACAGTTCAATCCTCTTGTGCATTCGGGGTGTTAACGCCACTCAGGCCGGGCGACGGAAAACCGTCACCCGGCCGGGTGTCACTTCAGGGTGTTACTCAGCGAGCGTGAACTCGCCGTCCTTGACCACGAGCAAGAACTGCTCGGCGTCGGTGACGCGGCGGTTCTCGCTGAAGGTGATCGGACCGTACAGGATCGTCGGGATGTCTTTACCGGTCGCGAGCTCGTCACGGATTCCCTCGCGAGTGGCGTCCTTCGCTGCAGCCCACGCGACGATGTTCAGAGCGTCGTAGGCGCGGATCGCGTAGTCACTCGGGGTGCCCACTCCGTACTTGTCCTCGAATGCCGCGATGAAGTCCTGCACCTCGGGAGCGGGGTTCGTCGGCGTGAAGTAGCTGAGGGTTTCAAAGCCCTCGGCCGCATCCCCGGCAAGCTCGATGAACTGCTGGTTGTAGTTCGAGCTGATTCCCACGATCGGCACATCGATGCCG
>Ga0247807_10001496_pt1 | contig 13603 bp, 14 predicted proteins | sample UWRJL074202C1_FD_179931 | JGI IMG/M metagenome (GOLD analysis project Ga0247807, IMG submission 179931) | Plant litter microbial communities from Arlington Agricultural Research Station in Wisconsin, United States - UWRJ-L074-202C-1 | ecosystem: Environmental > Terrestrial > Plant litter >...
CTGTCATGTCACGGAAATCAAAGAACACCATCTTTCCTTGATCGCGACGGACGTCTACCCATCCTTTTATTAAAATTGTTTCTCCAGCGTGAGCCGAAGCTTCACCGATATATGTTCGTGTAGTCATGTTTTTTAGAGATGGAGAAATAAAAAATCCCTCCGAACTTAGATAATAAGCTCGCAGGGGCGAACATGTGTCCGCGGTGCCACCCTACTTTTTCCCGCCCGCTTCGCAGCGAGGCAAGGTCTCTTTACCTCTATCGATTCCTCCACGGTGTCAGCGTTTCAATGGTCCCGATATGTAGTGATTGTACTATAGCGCAAAAGCAGAAAAGAAAAAAGCCCAGAATTACTCTAGGCTTTAATTTAGTTTAGTAAAGGAGAAAAAGACTGTGAAATAAATACCATATACTCATGATGTCCCTTAAGCGGTATAAATGGCAAGTGTTCTTTCTTTACTTCAAACTTTTGCTGAATATACACAGGGTCATAGGTGCGATGTTCCACAGGACTTACTTTTCTGAAATGGTCGGCGTCAATGGTGTAAACAAACCCTGCGTTGTGCGAACTGAGAAGTTCCTGTAACTTTTCTTCACACACGATAAACTTGATTCTTAATTGCCCATCCTTGCGATGGATGCTGAAGGTATGTTTTCCTTTCTTACAAGCACCTACAACTGTCATAAATATTGCTATCTCCGGATATTGTGTGGCACAGATTGCGAGTTCTCCATCGGTGAGTAAAGGATGAATTTCGTTTATGTTCTTTGGGCTTCCATGAAGCAACGCATTGTTATTAAAAACATGGTTCAAAAGAATTTTTTTCATACTATATTCGGTTTTAAGTTTCCCTTACAATAGCATGAAATTAGAAAGAATCAAGGGTACTTATTTTGATTCTAAATAACGGCTTGCTTGCATAGTATAAAGTTCGTGATATCTGCCAGATTTTGACATAAGTTCTTTGTGACTACCAATTTCTTGAAGTTCGCCATGTTCGATTACTGCGATCTTGTCTGCATTCTTTACTGTACTAAATCGATGGGAAATAAGTACCACGGTCTTCCCTGTCATTTTAGTTTCAAGCACTTCAAAGATTTTCTCTTCCGCTACCGCATCAATTGCAGAGGTTGGTTCATCTAGTACAGAAATAAGTGCATCACGATACAAAATGCGCGCAATAGCCATTCTCTGGAATTGCCCCTTCGAAAGCTCTACTCCATCTTTGAAACCTTTCCATAAAAGATGGTTGTATTTATTAGGAAGCTTTTCAATAAATTCGTCTGCTTCAGCAGCTTTTGCAGAATGAATAACTTTCTCATCATTAATAAGTTCTTTAGGTCGAGACACTGCAATAGCTTCTCGAGCCGTCATTTGAAAATTTGAAAAATCTTGAAAGAGAACCCCTAATGACTCATGCCAATAATCTAAGTCAATTTCTTTTAAATCTACTCCATCGATAAGAATTACACCCTCAGTTGGATCATAAACGCGACACAGCAGTTTAATAAGAGTTGTTTTCCCTGCCCCATTCAATCCAACAATTGCCAATTTTTCACCACTCTTTAAAGTAAGAGAGATATTTTTTAGTACAACCACCTCTGTCTCTGGGTATGAGAAATAAACATTTTGAAATTCAATTACTGGAGGAATAGTCCATAACGGTTTAATTGGGTCAAGTTTTTTCAACATCTTAGACTTTGTATCGAACAAATCGAACCAGCGTTTTGAGTATCGAGCTTGGTTTTCAGTTTTTGTAATGTTTGCATAAAAATCTTGCACAACAGAACTGAAACTCGTATACGTGGCAAATGCTAACAATAATGTACCTACAAGAATTTGTCCTTCTATGGTTTGTATAGTTACAAATGCAATTGCGAGAAGTAAACATACTATGCTCAAAATATCAGCACCAAAAGTAGCGAAAGAACGGCGTTTACCCAGATTGACTACCTTATTATCAAACGAGACATTTGCGTCCTTAACATCCTTTTTAAATCGCTCTGCAAGATTAAATAGCGCAACTTCAATAATCTTTTTCGGATTCTTAAAAAAAGAATTTCTATCGCTCATTATTCGAGACTCATCAGTTCTTTCATGATAAAGATCATACAATTTTGCACCGTACTTCTTTTGAATAAAATATGAAGGGACTCCGCCTATAACCGCCAAGAATACTAACCAGGGATTTATGGTGAAAAGAATTACAGCTGAAACTATTAAGCCTGTAAGGTTTCTTATGATATTAAATACCATCATTGCTAAATTACTAATGCAATTTATTCCCCACTGTTCTGCACGCTCTAATTTTGTTTGAAACTCCGCTCCTTCAATTGTCCCGACATCAAGACCTGTAACCATATCTATACGATGAAGTTGCACGTGTGTACTCAACACCATACTTAAGTCCTCGGAATATCTTCTATAAATATTCTGCAAAATTGCAGGTATTAAAAATGAAGCCGCTAGGATTATAGAATTTGTAACAAGGGCTTTTGTAATAAAACTCCCGTTATCTTTAATAAGGACAATTTGATCAACAACATTTGAAAACGATGCTAATTGTAAATACACTAATCCTGCGAGAAGTATGTTTAACACTAGGTTAAGTGTCATTAGTCCTGGTTCTTTTTTATACGCATACAAAAATGCTCTTTTTGTAGTCGCAAAAGTTACTCTTAGCGAATCAATCTCTTTATTATCATCTTTCATACTAACTCGTTAACCCTACCGCTTCGTAGACATCAAAAAGTTTTTTCATCGCTACATCGTTTGCACGCATTGCTCCATTAATAAGAATTTCTTGAACGAGTTTTGGATTGTCTTCGTACTTCTTGCGGCGTTCGCGCATTGGAGTCACAAACGTAATAATATCTGCTATCAACATCTTCTTGGCATCACCATAACCAAGTCCTTTTGAATACTGCGCCTTGAGTTCATTCGAGTCATTAAAGAGTTTATGAATCTGATAGAGAATAATACTTTCTGGATCCTTTTCTTCATCGCGGCCACGTGAGTCAGTAGTCACACTCATCACTGCTTTAGTGATTTCTTCATCACTACCGAAGAGTGGAATAGTATTGTTGTAACTCTTGGACATCTTGCGACCATCAAGTCCTGGGACTACAGCAACTGTTTCCATAATGTGATCTTTTGGTAATACAAATTGCTCACCATAAATATGGTTAAACTTCCCTGCTATATCGCGAGCATATTCGATATGTTGCTTTTGATCTTGCCCTACGGGTACTACTTCTGGATCATAGAGAAGAATATCTGCAGCCATAAGAACTGGATAGTTAAACAATCCCATCCCTGGTTCAATTTCTTTTGCCACAGCATCTTTGTACGCGTGAGCGCGCATCATGAATGGCACAGTAACAAGAGTATCGAATATCCAGCACAAACTAGCATGAGCAGGTACTGAAGATTGTTTGAACAAGGTTACCTTTTCAGGATTAAGACCAATTGCCAAATAGTCTAATACTAGGTCGTGTGAGAGTTGTTGCATCGATTCTTTATTTTGTACTGTATTGAGTGCATGAAGGTCAGCGATAAATACAAAAGTGTCATGATCATTTTGTAAATCAACGAATTGCTTCATTGCTCCGAAATAGTTCCCAATATGAGGACGGCCTGTTGGTTTTACTCCTGAAACAAGACGTTTCTTTGTAATTTCTTTTGAGGATAACATGGGGATACTATACCAAAAATAAGGCTCATTTGGAAATAAAACGTGGATTAGAACTCCTTAGGAACTAAGTGTTACAATGAGTCCTATGAACAAAGAAGCGCCATTCAAGAGAGCCTCAGATACCCTCGCAAATCTCCGTATCCCCCCACACGACCTTGATGCTGAACAAGCAGTACTCGGTGCTCTTATGTTGCGCCCTAATGCTATTCACGACATTATTGACCTGCTCGTACCAGAAATGTTTTATGCTAAGAAACATACCCTTGTTTACCGTACCATTCTCGACCTGTCAGACAAAAACGAGCCGATCGACGTGCTCTCTGTAGCAACTCGCCTTAAGGAAAAGAAATCTCTCAACGAAATCGGCGGCAATGCGTACTTGAACGAACTGATGTCGAATGTTCCTTCGACTGTGAACATCCGCCACTATGGTGATATCGTTTACAAGAAGTTTATTCTTCGCCAGCTCATCGACTCTGGTGAATCAATCGCTAGTATTGCGTACGAACAAAATGACATGGATGTGACTGATGTTATTGATATGGCAGAGAAAAGTATCTTCAAGATCACCTCTGGTATCAATACAAAAAATGCGTTTACCTCTATCAAGCAGTCTCTCGTTGAAACATGGGAACAGATCGAACACTTACATGAACACAAGGATGAAATCCGCGGCGTGCCAACAGGTTTCCAAGATCTCGATAACCTCCTCGCTGGTCTTCAAAAATCTGACCTGATTATTCTTGCTGCACGACCGTCAGTCGGTAAGACAACCTTCGCACTCGACATTGCTCGTAATGCAGCACTCAACGGTACACCTGTTGGAATCTTCTCATTGGAAATGAGTGCCAACCAACTTGTACAACGTATGCTCTCTGCAGAAAGTCGCGTTGATGCGTGGAGTATTCGTACTGGTCATGGGCTCTCAACGCAGCACTTCACAGCGCTCCAGGAAGCCGCTAGTCGACTTCAAAAAGCTCCAATCTATATTGATGACCAAGCCGGAAATTCAATCGTTAAAATGCGCTCTGTTGCGAGACGTCTTAAGGCCGAACATGGTCTCGGACTCATCGTTGTTGATTACCTCCAACTCATGACCACCAGCAAGAGTCACGACAGCATGGTGAACACCGTGACAGAAATCTCACGATCCCTTAAAGGACTCGCTCGAGAACTCGACGTACCAGTTCTCGCACTCTCACAGCTTTCTCGTGCGGTTGAACAGCGCGGTGGTAAGCCTCGATTGTCTGATCTTCGTGACTCTGGTTCCATCGAGCAGGACGCGGACTTGGTTATCTTTATTCACCGTGAAGATCGCTATAAGGAACAAGCAGAGCGTGACAATGTTGCAGAAATCCTCGTTGAAAAACACCGTAATGGTGCCGTGGGTATGGTGCAGCTTATGTTTGATGGTAAGACAACCTCATTCCTTTCAATGGATAAGGGGCATGTTCCTGTTAAAGCTAAGTCACTGGACGACTTCTAATCAGAATATTTTTTATGCACAACGATACTATTGAGCGCCTCGCTAAACTCTTTGTACGATTCCCTGGAATTGGTGAACGCCAAGCTAAGCGTTTTGCCTACTTTATACTTTCTCAGCAAATGAGTTATGTCCAAGCACTTGCTACAGCACTGGTCAGTGCTCGAACCAGTGCACATACCTGTACAAAATGTCTTCGTATTTTTGAAACAGGAATTTCAAATAAGCCAGGCCTCTGTGAACTGTGCAGTGACGAAAGTCGCGACCAAAGTACTATTGTTGTCGTAGAAAAAGGACAAGATATCGAAGTCTTCGCTCGCACTGACTACCATGGCCTCTTTTTTGTACTCGGCTCACTCATTCCAATTATTCAAAAGAACATTATTGAAGGAACTCATGTAGCTTATTTACAGACTCGTATTACACAAGAAAAAGATACGTTGAAAGAAATAATCCTTGCCTTCCCTCTTACCCCTAACGGTGAACATACTGACCAAGCAGTACGAGAAATCATTTCTCCCGCGCTCCCTGAAGGTATCGTTATCACGAGTCTGGGCCGTGGACTCTCCACGGGAGCCGAGCTCGAGTACGCCGACCCGGCATCACTCACTGCATCACTCAAGAAGCGTGAATAAAAAATGTCTAGGAGTGACCTAGACATTTTTTATTTATAATCCTTTTTCAAGGAGTGCTTGCTCTGCAAGATATGCTTCATTCATTTCGCGAACGTTGTTTTCTCGTACGCGATAAAAATAATACTGCATGAGAATTAACACTATAGTGAGAATCATGATGACTTTAAGCATTCTATTGATTGCAATTTCTTTTTTCATTACCAACAATGATACACCAAAAACTAAAAATAGAAATAAAAAATCCCTAAAGTTTAATCTAAGGATTTTTTGAGATTACGCGATTGCAGTGATAGTCACTTTCACGTATGGCTGGCGGTGACCATTTTTCTTGAAGTAACGACTCTTTTGTTTGTATTTGATAACAATTTCTTTTGGAGCACGTCCAACACTTGCTACTTCACCCGTTACAGTCGCTCCAGCAATAACTGGTGTACCGATCACAGTATCAGCACCGTTGTCTGTAAGGAGAACCTTATCGAAGACTACAACGTCACCTTTTTTGTGTTCGTCTTTCATCTTTTCGATAGTAATAGTTTCGCCCACAACAACGCGGTATTGTTTACCACCTGTTGCGATAACAGCGAATTGATCAGTATTTGCAGTCTTTTTTGTAGTTGCCATATGAGCCCCTATTATACAGAATACCTATTATTTTGCAAGCCAAGGTACAGTTTAGGCACCTAGGAGCAATGATATCTATGGAAAACGGGCTACGACGCCTGTCTGAGGCTGAGTCGGAGCGAAATCTCAGCAGAGATTTACGCGTACCGTTTTCAAGAGATAATATTGTGGATTGGTGAATAATAACCGTATCATTATTACAATTCTTTGTGATACACTTACTGCAATGATTTCGCGCTATAGCCATCAAGGATTAACTTGGATTGATCTAGAAATTCCTTCTCGAGAAGAAATAGTTCACATTAGTGAAGAATTTAATATTCCCTCTATTGTTGGTGACGAAATGTTTACTAACTCACTGCGCTCAAAAGTAGACCTCTACGACAACTTTATCTACCTCATTCTCCACTTCCCCGACATCAACAACAATGGCGTTATTGAAGACGACCTTGAGATCGACTTTATCATCGGAAAAAACTTCCTTATTACTGTTCGCTATGAGACTGTAGTTCCTATCAAAGAATTCAGCAGTATGTTTGAAACAGAAGGACTCCACTCTAATGTAAAAAATCATGGCGGAGTGCTATTTGCGACAATGATGAAGCAGATATATAAGCAATGTCTTCTAGAACTTGATGAGACAACTGCTAATATTCGAGACATTGAACATCGTATTTTCGAAGGACAAGAAGAAAAAATGGTAAAAATCCTTTCTCACACTCGTCGCAAACTTCTCGACTTTAAACAAACCACTCGTTTCCATACTGATATCCTTGAATCATATGAAGCAGCAAGTAAACAATTCTTCGGTGATGACTATCACTACTATTCAACTGCAATTGTTTCGGAGTTCAACAAAGTAAACGGACTCCTCCAGAGTCACAGAGAGATTCTTAACGAGCTTCAGCAAACCAACGACTCTCTTCTCTCGACCAAGAGTAATGAGATCATGAAGACGTTTACGATTCTTACCTTCGTAATGCTTCCGCTGTCTGTTATCACGGGGGTATTCGGCATGAATGCGAGCTTTGTATTCATCAATGACCTTCCCGACTTCTTCTTTATTGTCGCAGCCATGTCTCTGACAGGAGTAGTAATGTTTATATTCTTCAAATATCGTAAGTGGCTCTAACACTATTAAATCCCTCAAGATAAATCTATGTCGTCTCAACTTTCTCTTTATAACACCAAATCTCGCTCTGTAGAGGTCTTTACTCCACTGAACGCGCCAACAGTCACAATGTATGCGTGTGGCCCTACTGTGTACGACTACACTCACATAGGACACATGCGCAAATATATCGGGGACGATATTATTCGACGCACATTTACTCTTCTTGGTTATGACGTGAAGCATGTCATGAACATCACTGATGTAGGACATCTTACCAACGACAGTGATCACGGTGATGACAAGTTCGAAAAGAAAGCACAAAGCGAAGGTAAAAGTGTTTGGGCTATAGCAGAGCTCTATACCGACTACTTTGAAAAAAGCATGCTCGCAGTAAATGTACTCCCTCCCGTTCATCAGACCAAAGCAACAGATCATATTGCAGAAATGATCGCACTCGTAGAAACACTCATGTCCAAAGGCTTCGCATACGAAACAGCAGAAGCAATCTATTTTGACGTATCCAAAGATGCACAATACGGTAAACTTTCTGGGCAAAAACTTAGTGATAAAGAGACTGGAGCCCGTGATGATGTCGTTACTGACCCGAGCAAACGAAATCCTGCTGACTTTTCTCTCTGGTTCAAACGCGTTGGCAAATTTGCTGATCATGCGATGCATTGGCCAAGTCCGTGGGGAGACGGCTTCCCTGGATGGCATATAGAATGTTCTGCGATGGCGATGAAATACCTTGGTGAGACTATTGATATCCATACCGGAGGCATTGACCATATTCCCGTACACCATGAAAATGAAATTGCACAAAGTGAATGTGCAACAGGTCATGAATTCGTACGCTTCTGGGTACACCACAATTTCCTTGATATCAATGAAGAAAAGATGTCTAAGAGTAAAAGTAATTTTTATACTATTTCAGATATCGAAGGACATAATATTGACCCACTAGCGATGAGATTGCTTTGCATGCAGACAAGTTATCGCAAGAGCCTCAACTTCACCTGGGATGCTCTCACTGTCGCTGATACCCAACTCAAAAAACTACAAAAATTCGCTGCTCGCCAGCAATCTGTAGGTGTCGTAAGTAATACTTACTTACAAAAATTTACTGAAGCACTCTGTGATGACCTTAATACTGCTATAGCTCTCGCTACAGTATGGGAACTCCTAGGAGATAGTTCAGTACCTGAATCTGACAAATGGACAACACTGCTAAAGTTTGATGAAGTACTCGGACTTAACTTACAGAGTGTTGAGAAATTCTCAATCACTGATAAAGCAGGGCGACTTGTCATAGAAAGAGATCTTGCTCGAGCAAGCAAAGATTATGCACTCTCTGACAAACTCCGCTCCGACCTCGAAGCGCTTGGATATACAGTACTCGATACAACAGAAGGTACAAAGTTAGAATAAGTCTTCCAACTTTGTTGGATAACTGCTAGTATATTTTTATGATAACTCTTAAAGATTTTGGCGTTGAACGATCTGAACAAAAACTTACAAATGGTGCAAAAGTAGTACTTTTTAAAAAAAAAGGTTCTCCTATTTTAATTAGAGCATCATTTAAGGCAGGTGCTTCTTTTGATAAAAAATCGAAAGAAGGTTCCGCTCATTTTTTGGAACACTTAATAAGTAATGGGAGAAAAAACTTCCCTTCTAAGGATTTACTTGCTGAATATATAGAATCGATCGGCGGTACATTCTCTGCTTCAACAACTAATGAATTTCTATCAGTAGATGTTCAAATCGCTGATAAAACTGACATATCGTATGCAATAAAAGTACTAGACTCAATTATCGTAAAACCAGAATTTTCTGAAGCGGATTACGAAAAAGAGCGCTCTGTAATAATCTCAGAACTAAAACAATTCTTAGGTGACAAAAAAAAGATTGCTGCTCAAACAGTCATTTCAAAAGTCTTTTCTCATACAGCCTTTGAACATCCAATTATAGGAACCCTTGATTCTCTAAATGCTATTAGCTTTTCAGATCTCCTCATCGCAAGAGATAGTGGTTTAACGACTTCTAATTTAACTTTTACTATATGTGGAGATATTTCTCTGTCAGAGATATGTTCTCATCTTGATACCTTAGAGATTCGACAAGGCAAAGAAAATTCAATAAGTACGATTGATAATCTTTCAGAATTAGGACAAGAACATCGCATATCAACACACGGTGATCAAAATTTTATTTTTATAGGATATCCAGGCGGGCAAGAATATACAAAAGATTCAGTATGTATGAAGCTTATAATGCAGATACTTGCAGGAGGAAGAAATTCAAGACTTGTTAAACTTTTACGTTATGAAAAAGGGTTAATATATGGAGCTTCCCCCGTCAGATATAATTTTTCAAATCAGTCAGTTTCTGGCGTCATGATTCCTGTATCAAGTGAACATACCGAGCAAGCACTTCAAATTATAAAAGACAGTTTCGTAGACCTATCTCTCAATTATATTTCAGAAGCTGAACTTCAGTTCGTTAAAAATAAACGTATGAAGTCTCAAAAAATTCTTATGCAAACATCACAGTCATGGGTTGATTTTCATTTTCGTAGTGAAATATTGGATGTAAGTAAAAATGGAAATCTTGATCATTTTATTAATATGATTGATGAGATAACACCCAATGATATATCAAAAGCAATACAAACCTACATGAGTCCTATGCATCAAATAGTAGTAGTGCTATCACAAAAATAAATAAAATCCCGTATTTTAACACGGGATTTTTTTCTTAATAGATAATACTATGCTTCACTATCAGGATCTGCATAGTCTGGCATAGTGGGAGAGCCTTCTTCGTCAGACTCTGTTTCTGGATCACCGTGCATGTGCACCTGTACTCCAAGAATAAAACCTTTTCTCATGATTAATACCTCCTTTCTTTAGAATGAACAAACTTGTTCTAAAAGCACGTTAACATAGTTTTTAATATTGTCAAAAATGACTTTATCAAAACTTTATCTGAACTCACTACTAACTCAACACAATATGTGGAGTATTATATTCTCAAGTCGAAGGAATCTCTACAGTAAATACTGAACCTTTATCTTGTCCGGCCGACTCTATAATGATATTTCCTTTATGAGCCTTGGTAATCTCAAGCGCAAGATATAATCCGAGACCAGAACCGCCCGTGTCCAACTTCCCTCCTTCACCACGCATAAACTTATCAAAAATCCTTTCTTTTGTTTTGGCTGTAATACCTACCCCACTATCACTCACTGAGAAAAGCACTTTGTCATCTTTACGAGCAAGCGAGAGCTTCACAAAACCTTGTGGAGTGTATTTGATAGCATTATCAACAAGGTTCAAAAATACTTGGCGCATTTTTAATGGGTCCACAGTAACCATTACTGTATTATCTTCTGGCACAACGAGCGCAAATTCTAATCCTTTATTAGAAGCAGGGATCTTCATTTCGTTATAGAGTGACTCTACGATAGGAACAAGATCGGTGGATGTCATTTCATACTTCATTCCTCCTTGTTCAATTTTTGATACATTCAACAAATCTTCGACAAGACTCACAAGACCTTGAGCAGAAGCATAAATACGACGAGCTGCTTCAGACTGCTTCTCTCCAAGCTCACCAAATGTACCTTCATTAAGCATTGATGCATAGCCCTTGATAGCAGTAAGAGGACTGCGGAGTTGGTGTGACGCAAGAGAAAGAAACTCTGTCTTAAGCTTGTCGAGATCTTGAAGTTTGTTATTTGATACCGCCAATTCCAACGCCAACTCTTCAACCTTTGCTCGAGCCTGAATTTCTCTGCGCGCACTTCTTAACAAGAAATAAGCAAATACAACTGACAGAACGAATGTAATAATGGTTAAATTTTTATCCGTAGTACTTTCAAGGAAGAAAAATTGTGAACCGATCATTATCAGTAAGATGTATACCAGCAGCTGTGTTCCGAATGTTTTTAGCTGAAACATACGAAAACTGGTAATTGAATAAATAATACCACCAAGAAACAGCGGTAATATGAATAAGCTGTACAGACTTATTTCATAAATACCGGTAATGCTTGCAATATACTCCGTAGAAGAAAAGGTAAGAAAAAAAGCTAGCAATCCAGTCATTACCCATATAATCTGCTGTCTTTTTTCTTTTATACTTAATCGATAGTAATATGCGGCAACACCTATAATAATTAGGATTGCCATACCCTCAATCACTAATTTATAATTTGTTAAAAATGGATTATTGATTGCCTCACATACTGTTTGATCGAAAATCGCAATCGATTGATTGGTTAGCGTTAAATAAAATGGCGGTAACGAGAGCGCGAAAAGTGCAAATTTAGACCATAGACCAATATCCTTCCCCTTCACTAGAACTATAAAAAAGTATGCGCCGAACAAATAGAACAGTATATTAATATAATCCAACGGAGCCCAAGCAAAAGAAATAATATTATAGTCACTTACAGTCCATAAAACCACATCGCCAATTAACCACAATGAGAGCAAAATTCCAAAGGAGGAAAATAATTTTGCCATAAGGGAAAATTTGGTCTGAACTAATACGAACAAAGATAGCGCTAAAATAATAGCTGCCGGAATAAGATGGGAATAATACGCAATTGTATGATACGGCTGACCTAATGCAAAACAAGTAGTAATACTATCCATATAATTATATTAAGTGTAACTTATCTTTAATAAAAGACATACTTTCTGGAGGATAACAATTCCAAAATATATCGCCTTCGATTTCAGTAGGCTCCAGTGCTACTATCAGAGGCTTAACCCCTGTTTCTTGAACTATTTTTATGAATGCTGGCAAAAAAATTTCTTTAGTAAAGAGAAGCTCTTTTTTATCAAGCATGAAGTTTTCAAACAAAATCCCATTTCTAACGAATAGCAATAATAAATTATGATAATAATTTATTGCATTACCTCCTGCCTTCAAATACCAACCTGAAGCATCAAAAAACATAGTGTCGTGAGCTAAATACGTTTTTGTAAAAAATTCATGATGAAAATCTACTAATGATTGTCCCCATAGTGTTTTTATTTCAGAAATTTTCTTACCGTTACTTGCATTAAAATCAATGCAGTTACAAAATTCTGTTTTCATATTCCCTTCTCTATCTCGTCCCTGATAAAACCCTAATCGTCCTAGACCATGCTTCAATACATTATTAGAAACAAATTTATCATCAATATATTCTCCTAGCACGGGGGTTAGTTTCTGTGTTGCTTCAACAAGATTTATAAATCTTCTCGTTTCATAATTAGGCGTTGCTACGTGACGAGACAAGAATGCACACGAACTTTTCTGTAATACCGAAGGTATTTCGACAGAAAGATTATTTTTCACTGTTTCTTCAAGACTTTCATCACCCGACCGTTCTTCAAGCATCCTGACTGCGTCATTGATCGGAGTATAAATAAAAGCATTAAATAATAGTCTATCAGCTATTAAGACTTCGATGTCTGGGATCTGTATCATGGGACTACTCGTAACCAACAGTGCTACAGCTATCTCCTGAACTTTCTGTGCAAATTACTCTCTGACAACTTATTAAACGAGCGTCACACTGCTCGGCACAAGAATCGTCAGTACAGTTCTTGAAATCTGACGCTCTAACATAGTATTTTTTATATACCGAAAGTTCATTAGGCGGACAACTTTCGGGATCTGCTTCACAGTCTCGTATAAAGCATTTTTCCATGGCAGTATCACACGGTGCTTCGACTATATACTGATAATTTTTTGTTACATAGTATTTATAAAATGAAGAAGCTAGCACAACAATTAAACAAATAAGGAAAAAGGTAATGAGCGGTATGGTTACTCTTTTTTGATTGTCGGAATCCATGAGAGTAAGTGTATCACGATTACACTACTAAAAAACTATTTTAAGAGTCCTACCCAAGACCAGATACCTGACCACACGATACAAGCAAATAACGTGCTGAAAAATAATATTACATAATCGCGTTTACTGAATCCGCTGTAATCATTACTTCTTCGTTTATATAGCACGGCCATAAAAGGGTCATACACAGATAATAAAAGGAACA
>Ga0247807_10001498_pt1 | contig 13592 bp, 8 predicted proteins | sample UWRJL074202C1_FD_179931 | JGI IMG/M metagenome (GOLD analysis project Ga0247807, IMG submission 179931) | Plant litter microbial communities from Arlington Agricultural Research Station in Wisconsin, United States - UWRJ-L074-202C-1 | ecosystem: Environmental > Terrestrial > Plant litter >...
TAGGAGCAGTCTGCTTAGTCTCAGCCTTAGCTGAGCTATTAGATCTGTATTTGTTAAATCTGGGGGTCAATATGAAGCCATCCAGATGAGGGTATGTAATGCACCCTAGTATAACCCGCAGATTAGCCTTAGATAATGCTTTAATGACAAAAGGGTTAGAATTTCCCTTGGACAAAGTAGGCAAAGTAGGGTACTATCGAAGACGTCGATCCTATTCAACGAGTATACCACGAAGATCCAAGGGATCTGAAAAAGAACAAATAAACACGTCCAACACAGAAGGCAGTAAACTTAATCCCATGTGGGTAACAGGGTTTTCTGATGCTGAAGGTTGTTTTTCAGTTATAATAGAGATACTTGAACCTTTAAAATGGAGAGTAAGAGTTTCATTTGAGATTAATTTACATGTCAAAGATGTAGTAATTTTAAACAGAATTAAGGAATATTTTGGAGTGGGTTCCGTTTACATAAAATTGGGCAGAAAAATAGCAGTTTACAGTTACAAATGTAAAAGAGTTAAAAACAGTAATTATCCCACATTTTTTTAAATATCCCCGCCCCCCTCCCTCTCTTCTCTCTCTTTTCCCTCTCTCTATTGAGAGAGAGGAAAAGAGAGGGAAGCGGGAGGGGGGATTAGTAAAAAATGGGCGGATTTTTTATTATGGTCAAGGGTTGTAGAGATTATGTCTACCAAGGATCACCTGAAATTACCTGGGTTTTTATCTATTCTTAGCTACTATGCTTCTATTAACAGAGGTGTATCTAAGAAAGTTTTAGAACACTACCCCAATATAACACCTGTAGATAAACCACATGTAAATCTGCCTTCTAATTTACATCCGCATTGAGTCTCAGGGTTTGTGGCGGGCGATGGTGGATTTTCTGTTTATGTAAAATCAGCTAAAGATTATTCCATAGGTGAAAAAGTATATCTTAATTTCCATGTGACTCAACATAGCAAAGATTTAGATCTTATTAAATTGTTTATTAAATTTTTTGGTTGTGGTGTAGTTCATACTAGACCTGCTTTAAAAACACCTAGGTGTGATTTTTCTGTACAAAATATTTATTCTGTCTTTACCCCCGCTAGATAGCTGAGCTTATATAATTGTTTATATTATTATATAATAATAATATAAACAAATATATAAGCACGCTATTTAGCGTGCTTCAGATCTACGATCTGAAGTTTGGTAAACTTCGTTCAAAGAACGAAGCACCCCTCCTAGCAGGCTTATATAAGGTTTATATTATTATTATATAATAATATAAACCATATATAAGCTCAGCTAGGAGGGGGGACCAAAGGGTGGTAGAAAAAATTATCCCACATTTTGATGTTTACCCTATTGAAAGTCTAAAAGAAAAAGATTACATATGCTTTAGAGAGTGTGTTCTCTTAGTAAAATCATCTAAACATTTAACTTCTTTATTTTCCCCAACCGATTCCTAGCTTTTGTCTTTAGGAAAAGACAAAAGCAAGGAATCGGAAGGGGAAAATATAGGCTTAAATAGAATTAAAGTTTTAAGTTCCGAAATGAATACACAAAGATTAGAATAGACGAAAGGTTACAATTTTGCCAACTTCTTAGGTCTCCCCCTTTTTGGCTATTTATTTTTATTATATTTTTTAAATTAACATTCCTTCGCCTAGATTTGCTCGTTACATATAGATAGCAGATATATATTCCGCCCCACCATGGCAGCACTCACTGGAAGGCTAATATATACATAATCCACTAGTATATATATTGGCCTTCCTGTGAGTGCTGCCATGGGGGGGAGGAAAATATGTATAGATCTAAGTATGGGGGAGCAGAGCACCCCTCTAAATAATAATAAAAAAGGGGGGGGGTGCGGGGGGGGCGGATATTAATAGAAATAACAAAAAAAGGGAAGGGCTAGCTATTAATGAAGCCTCTTCCCTCCCTCCCCTCCTCCCTCTCTCTCTCTCTCTCTAAAGAGAGGAGAGAGATAGGGAAGAGGGTGGAGGGTCAGGGATAAAAAAAAACGGGGGGATATGGAGAATATTCTGTGCTACGTTAGCCAGGTAAAAGTAGGCTTAAGCCGACAGATAATAATTTTTTATAGTTGCTACGCAATGATGTCAATTGGTGTCTTAGGTTTTGTAGTATGAAGTTGAGTTTTGGCTTCGCCCCTTAGTGATATGGGGACTTATATTTTTTATTTCGCTGTAAGCTGGAACGGTTTAGTGCTAATTGGTACCTTGAACGGTGAAAATTCAATTAGCTATACCCAATCAGCCGGCAATCTGTCCCTGTGCTCATCAGAGAGTAAAATACAGAGTGCTTCAGAGACTATACGCGAAACACCTTTTAATTTTTCAGCCTTTCGTCAGTATCATAATGCACTGTTTGGAGATGCTACGCAACATCTATCCGATAACTGATTACGGAAAAACTTTTCTACTTCAAGGCCGGGCGAGCGAAGCACCCTTCCAGGTGGGGCTCCAAGGGAGCCAGAGGGCACGGGGAGTGAAAATACTATAAATTCAGTAAGGGTCTATGACAATGCGGATACTCAAAAACTGGATATTTTACAAGAGAATAAGAATAAAAGCGGAATTTATTGATGAGTTAACCAAGAGACTGGGGAATCTTATGTAGGATCTGGCGCGGATTTATGTAAAAGATTACGTATATATTATTCTATTATTACTCTTGAAAAAAGCTTAAAGAGATCAAAAAGTCGTATTCATAGGGCTTTACTTAAATATGGTTACTCCAAGTTTACTCTGGAAATCCTAGAATATTGTGATTCAAAGGATTTAATAAACCGTGAACAATATTACCTAGATTTGCTAAAGCCAGAGTATAATATCCTAAAAATAGCCGGCTCACGATTAGGAAGTATACATAATGAAGAAAGTAGAGCCAAGATGTCTAGCTTAAGAACAGGGAGAAAACACTCGGAAGAAACTCGAACTAAGATGTCTATGGCAAAAATAGGGCTTCAACTAGGTGAAAAAAATCCTAATTCTGGTGAGATGAGCCAAGATGTTAAAGATAAAATTAGTAAATCTAAAGGAAGCGCTGTAAGCGTTTTGGATTTACAAACTAATGAAGCAACAGTATATTCTTCAGGAAATAAAGCTGCGGAAGCTATTTCTTGTCCTACAGCTACATTTAAAGTTTATTTAAGATCAGGAAAGGTATTAAAAAATAGATACGTATTATCTAAGGTAACATATAAACAATAACTTACTTAAGGGGTTACGATTTATTTTGCGCCTTTTTTCAGCAAGTGAAGCAGATTTTTTTATTGCTATATCGTTTAGATTAAATCTCAGAAAATATTCGTTTATTCAAATCGTTTATGAAAAGATAATTCTTTTATTTCATTATATGTGGTTTAGGTTAAGATAGAGAATATAAAGCTCTTTTACTCTCATAGTGCGCCGCTGCGCCGGTGTCATGTTTGAGCGTTCAGCGCTTCAGCAATTCACTTATCGGTTGATACGCGCGCCCCCACCTCCTCGGAGGGGGGCGCGCTCTGTCTGGGTTAGGTAAAGGGCAAAGCCAAATGCTGAACTTAGCATCCCTGTTAAAAGGGGGGGGGGGAAGACGATAAATTCGGTATGCGTCCATCTCCGAGGTATCGTTCTCATGGTTAAAGCTATACTGCTTGATTAGTCGAAGACGAGATAAAATAAGGTATCACGGATAATGAAAACTATATTATTCCACCCTAAAGGTGATCTATACGACGAAAAACTGCGCACCTATTATCTATCGCAAGCTACGGAAAATGGTAGACACCATGTTTCCAAAGCTGCGCTAGAATGATAAGAGCGCCCAAGTCAACAATTATCACGACAAGGGGGAGATCAACAAACTCGAACTAACATACTAACATTGGAGAGCCGTATGATGGGAAACTATCACGTACGGTTCGGGAAAGGGGCTATAGTTCGGCGATTGGCAAGGGCTATGGTTTCTAGTTCACATATAAGAGAAGGTTTATATTCATATTTAAACACGAGCCTTTGCCCTTTAAAAAATTTTTTTTATTAAAAAAATTTTTATTAAGCGTAGCGCTTTAGCGTGCGTAGCACGCTTGGGCACCCCGCAGAAAATTTATTTTAGGCGGGGCGGGGCTTCGCCTCTCCAATGGGGGGTGTTATTATGTTTTTATAATTAAATTTTTTCAAACGCGAAGGGTGCGTTTTGTAGAGCGCGAGCGCTCGACTCTTTTTTTTAGGCGCTAGCGCAACTAAAAAAAGTAAAAAAAAAATAAAAATTTATTGGGGCCCCCTCCCCCCTCCCCCCTCCCCCTCTATATACTATATATCTTGATTAGTGCAGGGGGGGGGAGGAAACGAGGTAAAGAGTGTTTATTATAAAAGGATTACAAGTGAAATTAATCTTTGAAATAACCCACCCAACTTATAAGATATAGATACGAAATTACTAAGAAACTTTGAGTCTTACTTAGGGTGTGGTAATTATTACTCTGACGGGGAGGTTGGAATAAAGTCTTATGATTTGATCTCTTTCTGTCAAGTTGCAGAGATGATGAAACAGAATAAACGTACTTAAGAAGGTTTTAATCAAATTAGACAGATTAAAGCGATAATGAATAAAAACCTTATTTGCGCCACAGTCTTAGTGCTGTTAATTGAAAGATGTCATAGTGTGCTATTTTCTTGCTAAGTGCATGAGTGCTTAGTAGAGCTGAGTAAAGATATAACAAATTTAAGCCAACATTTAACCGAGTTAGCTTCTTTCTCATATAAGGAGCTAAAGCCTGCACAAATAAAAAATAAAAAAAATATTTTGCTGTATGCTGGAACGGTTTAAAGTTAACTGGTACCTAAGAGTAAAAATTCAGTTAATTATACCTGATCAGCAGGCAATACGTCTCTCTTTACTCAAAGTAATAAAGGGTGTCGTAGAGCCTCAGAGACTACACGCAAAACATCTTTAAAAAAAAATAAAAAAAAATAGGAGCGCAGACATGTATTCTGAGTTTATATTAGCTAGCAAGCTAGCACATTTTAACTCTTAGATCCAAAACTGATGGTGCTATTCAAACTTATGGGGATGGTAAAAGAGTACGTTTTGTTCTTACTCAAAAGGAAAGTGCTATCCTTTTCTACATCCAGCAAAATTATTGGTTTTGTAGAAGGAGATGGTGCCATTCAAACTTATGGGGATGGTAAAAGAGTACGTTTTGTTCTTACTCAAAAGGAAAGTGCTATCCTTTTCTACATCCAGCAAAAGTTGGGAATTGGTACTGTTAAGCATTTTCCACAAGGGACAAGCGGGAACAAAAATGACTTCTACAGATGTATTGTAGATAATCCCTCACATATTCTTCTACTGGCCTTTTTATTTAATGGTAATCTGGCTCTTACTCACAGAATACAACAATTATCTTTGTGAGTTCAAGCTTTAAACAATCGTTTTGGGGCAAATACAATTCTATTGATTAATACCGCTGTTACAGTTACATTACAAGATGCTTGATTATCTGGTTTCACCGATGCTGAAGGATGTTTTAATGTATCCATTACATCCAATGCAAGATATACACTAGGTCATGTAAAAATGCGTTACCTACTTGATCAGAAGGATAGTTCTATCCTTCTGATAATACGTAACCTTTTTGGATTTGGTAAAGTAACTCTTAGATCCAAAACGGACGGTGTTTATCGTTACACAGCTACAGGGTTTAAATCAATGTATGATGTAATATCTTACTTCAAAGCATTTCCATTACTTACTAAGAAGGCCCGTTCTTTCGAGAAGTGATTAACCGTCCACAATATCGTGTATAATAAATTACATCTCACTGAAGAAGGATCAGCCCAAGTTAGAGCATTACAGAAACAGATTAATACTGACAATGGTATGACAAAAAAAACAGGATCGAGCTTGCGCCAGCATCCTTAGAGTTTTTTTATTAAAAGATGAAGATATAGTCCGATTCTTCTTGTGAAAGGAGCGCCCAGCTATATAGCTAAGCGGGTAGATATGAGGAATATCTGCTAACATTTTGCAAATGGTGGCTTTCCTCCTAAGTAATTAGGAGGTAATAAATTTCGCTATATGCTGGGACAGCTTAGTGCTTATGTGTACTTTTAATAGTGAAAATTACATAAGCTATGCTCAATCAGCAGGAAATTTTTGAAGTATTCTCCTTTTATCCTCTAACACTCACTCTTTTTTCTTATTTATTCAGAATATTAACTTACGTACTTCCGGTAGGTCAGTTGTTTTACAACTGACCTACCGTAGTACGTAAATATCTAGAATAAATATGCAAAAAGGGAGAGTGCAGGAGGGTAGGGGAGTATATATGGGCATAAGCTTATAAAAAGTTCCTCAGAGACTATACGCGAAACATCTTTTAATCTTGACAATTACTGGTAAAGGACTTAGATAAATTAGAAAGCTAAGTAAATAAGTTAATTATCTGTGTTACAAAATGGTAATAGACTTGATTATATGATGAAGATATAGTCCAAAGTAAAAAAAAAAAATTAAGGGTGCAAACCTTATAGTTACTTCGCGCCATGTGTTGGATACCTTCTGTTATGTCATGCTAGTAAATATGAGCTTGTCACCCTATACTGCCTTATTATTTCACGATTTTAATACGTTAGCCTTTGGTAAAATTAACACGTTATCTTTTGATAAATTTAATGCCTTATATAAAGATAAATACAATACTACACTTGATTCCCATTGGTTGGGTTGATTTTTAGGATTTGCTGAAGGGGATGGTTATTTAGGTATAAATGAGGGTAGACCAGTCTTTGTTTTAACACAAAAAGAATCAAAAATACTTTATGAAATAATGGGTATTTTAAAATTTGGACATGTAAAAGAGTTTGATGGGTTTTCTAGATACATAGTTAGAGAACAATCTTGCGTATTTTTATTGTTCCATTTGTTTAATGGTAATCTACATTTGTTACATAGAATTGAACAATTAAAAGAATGAGCAAACCAATGAAATAGCAGGGCTAATAATAAGGATAGCCAAGTAAAAATTATAAATAGCCCTGTTAAATTAGCACTAAATAATAGTTGATTTTCAGGTTTTGTGGATGCGGAGGGTTGTTTTAATGCTTATGTAGCTAAAAGTAATAAATCTGTTGTTTTAAGATTTATTGTTGATCAAAAAGAAGGATTAGTGTTATTTAATGCTTTAAAAGACATGCTGAGTTATGGTTCAATTTATGCCCGTAAGAATAATAACTTTAGATATGGAGTTACTAATTTAAATAGTTTATCTATATTAATTATTTATTTTAACCAATTTAAATTAAGAACAAAGAAACAATTAGCCTTCGGTAAATGAGTATCTATTTATAATTGTGTTTTAAACAAAGAACATAAATCTCCAGAGGGTATTGAAAAAATTAAGGTATTAAGTAAACTTGTTAATGAGGATAACGATTAATATTTATTAATAATAAGGTTACTGAGCATTGTTCTCTGAATTGGTGCTGTGGGTGAGAATCCCACTTAGTTGTTATTAAACGGGGCAACGTCTAAGCGAAACACGTGATATTTTGTATGTATTATAATATAAATAACGACCGGACATGGTGAAAACGGTTAACGACCCCCTGGTTGAAGACCGTCGGTGGCTTAGAAACATCGCTACAGACTGGTTCACCTACGTAGAGCTGAAATGCTCGCGAATGTACAGTCGGAACTTAGAATTGGTCTAGTAAGGCTGATTGGTGTGAAGGGTCCCTTAAAGGGAAGTGTTCAGAGCACTAGAAAACATCTGTGGGGCAAGCCCACTTAAGATAACTAAGTTTGCATATGTATACAGTAGGTTTAGATAAATGTAAGTCATTTTTAATTCTTTTTTCCCAAAATGTTAGCACTAGGCGAGAAAATAACTCAAATAAAGTACTTTCTGATAGTGAAGGAGTCAATTCTGACAGAACACCGGAGAATATTAACCAGGCTAAAGAAATTTTATTTGGTTCTTTATTAGGCGACGGTAGGCTTGAAATGCCTCCCAGAGGCATTAATGCCAGATTTGGCTTTACGCAATCTGAAGCACAAAAAGACTATTTTCTTTTAGTATATAGTTTGTTACTTTGTATCTGTTCAGCTAAATACAGAGAGTATTCTTATGTAGATAAAAGAACAGGAAAAACATACAAATCGTTAAATTTTTGATCTAAGGCTCTACCTATCTTAACAGAACTTTATAGAGTTTTTTATCTTAATGGGGTAAAAATAGTGCCAAGCGATTTGACCCCACTAACTCCCCTTGCCTTTGCTCATTGGATAATGCAGGATGGGTCCCGTGGTACTTGCCGGGGACTTTATCTATGTACAGATAGTTTTACACAGACAGAAATTAAGCGGCTTGCAGACTATCTAGCGGATAGATATAAGATTAAATGTACCCTACATAAAGCCAACTCTAGGTATCGAATCTATATCTTGGCTAAATCTGTTCCAACTGTAAGAGATCTCGTAATACCGTACATGCATGAAACAATGTTATACAAATTAGGAATCTAGCTAAGAATGTACGACGTCGTCCTTAGCAGAAGTGCTAAGGAGAATAATCCCTCCATATGCAAGAAAGTATCTATAAACTAACGTACGATCCACCCTCCTCCCCCTTTCCAACTCTCCTCCCTTTTATTTTTTTTTTTCAGGCGGATAAGCGAAAGTTCCTCTGGCTTGGACCAAGCCAGAGGAACTTTCGCTTATCCGCCTGGTTTGGGACTTGTCCTTTCTCCAATATTTTCCATGATTTATTTATAAATCAACCTAAAAAAAACTAATTTTTTTTTGCCACTAGCTAGCATAGCTAGCTAGCAGGGGCCGAAGGGGGAAAATATGAAGAAAGTAAAGAAAACAATAACAAAAAAAAAATACAGCAAGCTCTAGCTAGCTAGCTAGCAAGCTCGCTCTAGGGGGGAATTGGAAAGGGGGAGGAGGGGACTGTGCGTAACAATCGTTAGTTTGATATAACTTGCAGGTAACTTTAAAAACAAATAAAGGAACCTCAGAGACTATACGTGGGAAACCTTAAGTGTGTTTTATTACTTACAATATTAAAGGCGAGATTCGCTTATGTTTTACTGAGTCGAGTAACAACGGTTGATAGCTTCGCTCATCAAAGACCCCTATCTCCCTATATTGTAATTATACACAAGGTTAAGACATAGTCCATAATGAGTAATCACTATTAGTGATTTTCATTAGGTCGATACACGTGCGTGTCGTTAATCATGGTAACATGTTTAATTATTATTTGGCTATATGCTGGAACTTTATTCAACAGTAAGTCCACCTGCTGCAGGGTAGTCGGAACAATCTTAACTTCAATTTAATCAGTCATAGGCCCTTAGCTTAGCTCTGGCTAGCCTATGCATTAAATGATAAACAATCAGCAGATAACCCCTCAGCATTATCTAGTTAAAATAATGGCAAGTTCGAGTTCGATAAACAATATTTTTATACGCAAGCTAGCAATCTCGGTCTATAAATATATTTGTTGCTACTGGGGGGGGGGTTGGAAAGCAACTCTAGTGTGCAAAGTTTACCGTGTTGTTTAACGTAAGGAATATTTAATAGCCTTATTATAACTAGCAAGCTCCCGTTGTTGAGGGGACATCTCAGAGACTAATATGCCAAACTCTCACATAGCTGTGAGATGAAGATAGAGTCCAATCAACTATACTCTTTTATTCTTATAAGGGGACTATTCGGATCCTTATAAGGATATACGTTGAGTGGAGTTGTTGAGAAGGTTGCTCATTTTACAAGCACCCTTTAATGGGGGCATAAAATGGCGACTTACCCCGTTGGTATGTCCATCTTAATGGAAAATAGCACGGGCATTGTAGCTCTCAAAATTTTTAGCTGGTGGAGCGTTGTCCATAGCTAAATTTTAGAGGTTCATAGGCTCACCCATCCTCCCTAACGAAGCGCATACGTATCGAAGGGGGGGAGGGAGAGATTCTCAATATCTTAGAAAATAGCTAATTTAATCTTACACCTTTGACCTCCCTAATTTCTTCTTACCGTGATCCTAACCCTGAGGTGTTAACGATTTACGCGGATCTTCAAATCTTTAATTTGGGATAATGGAAGATTGCGGGGAGGGATAAAGGCAAACCCTCCCCAAAATTTCTGCAGTGATAGGCTTAATAATATATTTTAGATGTTATTTCCACCAATCTTTGCATGATTATCGTGCAGAGAATGGTAGGAAACCATTATCGAAATATATTAAGTACTTATCAATGCAATACTAGTTAATTCGGAGGTTTTGGCCCTGGGGAATAAGGGAATAGGATGGGTGAATAATTCGTGTCGAGTAAGATTGTTATTGAGCTGAGTTGTTGACGAGAAGAGTGTTGGGTGGTGTTTATTCTTTCTATCTTACTTTTGTTATCTCTTGTCTGATGAATTTTAAATGAAGAGACCTTATCTCTCGTCTGTTTATTTTCACATACGCACACTTACTTTTATTAGCCTCTGATAATTCCCTAAAGGCATCATCAGAGGAAGCCTCAGACTCTGACAGCGAGTCTGTTGTCGATATTAGTGAGGAAGAAGAGGCCTCAGATTCTATTTGTGAGTCTCTTGATAGCATTAGTAAGGAAGAGATAGAAGAGTTGAAGAATTCCATTAAATCTAAGATTACTGCTGCCGGCCTAGACTATGTAACTTATATTAAACAGTTCTGGGTAGGTTTATTGGAAGGAGATGGAACAATTACAGTTAGTTCCCCAGGTCCTAAACAAGTAAAAGTTCGTTTTATTATCTCAATTAAAAACTTAAGAGCAAATGTGGTTATGTTACTGCTAATTCAAGAGGTAATTGGTGGAATAGTTAAAATTGAACATAAAGCCCAGTATATTACTTGAATTGCTGCTAGCAAACCTTTAGTAAAAACTTTGCTAGAAATACTCAAAGAATATCCTCTACTGACTACTCGTAAGCAATGTCAGCTTAAGTTTGCTACAAAATGCATTGAAAATGGTACAAGGGATTTTGTAGTAGAAAACAGAGAGTTTATGTACGTCGATCAAGATAAGATGTTAAAATATAATGATAAAAATTTTGTTCTACCCTCTTACTTTCCAGCCTGACTATCTGGTTTCCTGGAGGCCGAGGGTTGTTTTAGATTTTGTTATGATAAGCGTAGAGCAATGCAAATTAGTACTAGATTTAATATAGGGCAGAATTTTGAACATTATATTATTAGTGCTATCAGAGATTATTTTGGAGGTACCACAATTATTCAAGTGATTGTGTCTAAAAAAAATTTTGCTGAAAAAAGAAAGCTTTTAGGTGAAGTTAAACATTATTATCTTGAAATGGGGAATAAAGAAGTTAAAAATTCTATAATTTCCCATTTAGACAAGTACCCATTAATGGGACATAAACTTGTAACTTATACTCGTTGGTATAGCCATATTAAAGGTAAATAGCAACGAGATTGCATAACTTGGAAATTACAGCGGGCTCACTTTGCCTTATCCTTTGGGGCAAATTGCAAATTCTCCGTGCTTCGCTCAGTGTAGCACGAACTAGTTCGGGAGGTAGAAAAAAAAGATAATTAGCATTGGTTGATGACCAGAGCCTACTTTACCGCGGCTACTTTAATTATTGCCGTGCCTACTGGAATTAAAATATTTAGCTGGTTGTCAATCTCCCTTAGTCAGAGATATATGACCAAATACAATATAACAGGTAGGTTGAAAACTATCTGTTGATTATTTAATAGTAGTTTTTTTAAAAGTATACATGCCTTTAAATCTTATAAGAAATTGCCTCGATCTACATCTTTATATGGAAAGAGTATAACTTTGTCTAATGCTAGACAAGTAGGTTTAATACGAATGGGTATTAATATGCGTAGATATTATACCACAGGATTAGTTAATTTTAATATGAGTAAGATTATTGAGCTAATAAATAAAAACTGTTTTAACATTTTAATTTTTAAAAGTAAGAAACATAAGTTAGGAGAAGGAGTTTCTATTAGTTTTACTGTTAATTCTCCAGATAAAAATTTATTAATTGCACTATCTAATGTTTTAGGCGGTTGTGGTAAAGTTGTAGCTAGAAACAATTATTTTTGTTTTATTGTAAATGACCTTAAAAGCATTAGTGAAAAAGTTATTCCTGGCCCCCTCCCTCTTCCCTATCTTCCTCCACTCTGTGAGAGAGAGGAAGATTGGGATGAGGGAGGAGGGATTTTAGAAAATTGTATTTTACATGAGGTGCGGCTAGGACGGGCACTCCGTCCTCTGGAGATTTTTAAATATTGAAAAAAGGCCGTCAATTTCATGAATCAAGGAACTCATACTACTTTAGAGGGATTAATTGCGATTAAGGAAATTAAACTTTTAATGCATAATTTGAAAATTAACAAAGAATTCAGTTTAGTGTTATATGGTTCTAACTTATTATCTACAGTAGGCTATCCTAAATTTTCTTTTTATGAACGTAGTTTAATACGGATCCCAGCTAATAAAATATCTATTTTTATTGGAATTATCCTTTCGGATGCTTCTTTACAAAGAGTAAATAAAGGAGGAGAAGCTAGATTGCAACTTAAACAAAAATATAGTCAATTTGAATATTTATATTCTGTTTTTTTCCAGTTAAGTCATTATTGTTCACGAGGTCCAGCTGTTACTAAAGCAATTTTACATAACCAATATTTTTATGCATTATGTTTTACTACAAGAAGTTTACCATGTATTACAGAGTTATATGATCTATTTTATCCTGAAGGTAAAAAAGTGATTCCTCATAATATTTATGACTTATTGACTTGAGAAGCCTTAGCTCATTGAATACACGGAGATGGTACTTATAATTCAGGTATAGCTATACAAACTCAGTCTTTTACAATTAAAGATTTAGTTTTATTAGTTAATGTTTTAATTATTAAATTCCGTTTGGAGTGTAGTATTCAAACACAAGGTAAATATAATGTAATATATATTAAAAGTAAATCCATTAAAAAAAATTTACATCATTTACTTCCTTTTATTCACCCTACAATGCTTTATAAGTTTAAAGGCCCCCAGTATAAATTAAAATCAAAATATTCCACTATTAAATAATCAAATATTGTTGATGTGGCAAACTCGAGGGACATCTAGAATTAGAAATATAATAATAAAATTATTATAAGTCAACTAATTTTAGACTATCGTCGAACTAAGTGATTATGCGAAAGTGTAATTAAATATACGAAAGTATATTTAGTAAAATGCAATAACCTTGTATTTTATCTAAAAGCGTAGAGGCCAGACGCCACACTTATCTCTAAGTAATAAAGCGGCAAATGTTTATGAAGTTGTTTGGATAATTTGTTTAATTATTTTAACTATTGTTTTTATATAACGGCCCCCTCCTAGCCATTTGTAGATACATATATATATTAGAGAATTATATTTTTGGAGCACTACGTTCCAAAGTGCTATTTTTTTTGATAAAAAAAACATATGTTAAAAATATAAATCTTGGCCCTCCTCCTCTTCTCTCTCTTTTCCCTCTTTTAGAGAGGAAAAGAGAGGGAAGAGAATAGAGGAGGGAATATATATAGCTTTCTTCCCA
>Ga0247807_10001499_pt1 | contig 13588 bp, 7 predicted proteins | sample UWRJL074202C1_FD_179931 | JGI IMG/M metagenome (GOLD analysis project Ga0247807, IMG submission 179931) | Plant litter microbial communities from Arlington Agricultural Research Station in Wisconsin, United States - UWRJ-L074-202C-1 | ecosystem: Environmental > Terrestrial > Plant litter >...
TTCGGCTTCGCCAAACAATCCGGCGGTGGAGTGATGATTGAAAGCGAACTGGGCGTCGGCACCAAGGTGATGGTTTACCTGCCCAGCGTTGGCAAACCCCAGACCGTGGCCGATGAAGAGCCGCCCATAACACACGTGATCCATCCTGTGGGCTTGCGAACCATTCTGCTGGTTGACGATGACCCTGCCGTGCGCTCGGTCACCCTGCAAATGCTGCAGTCGCTGGGCTACAGCGTCAAACAGGCCGGCAGCGGGCTGCAAGCCCTGGAAATGCTCGGCCCCGACGTTGATCTAGTGCTCACCGACTTCGCCATGCCCGGAATGACTGGCAGCGAACTGGCTACCTTGGTGCATCACAAATATCCGAACATGCCGATCCTGTTCCTCACCGGCTACGCGGATATCGATGTGCTGGGACTGGAAGGCTCGTCAGTGGTCCAGAAGCCATTCAGCGAAAGCGATTTGATGAGCAAGTTGCATCAGGCGTTGAGCCGAAGCTGAAAGACAGCTATGTGCAAATGCTGGACCTGTGGGAGCGAGCTTGCTCGCGAAGGCGGTAGTCAGGTTTAAAGAGATACTTGAGAGTTACTCCCCCTTCGCGAGCAAACTCGCTCCCACCAAGAGTCCAAGTCTGTGAGTAATGGTGCGTCAGACGGACTGGGATTTGAAGCCTTTGGCAGCGCTTACAACACTCGCAAAAACCTACCCCACCAACCTCTTCTCCTTGGAAGGCCGATAGCCGAAAAACGAGCTGTAGCATTTGCTGAAGTGACTGGGAGACACAAAACCACAGGCCACCAGGACCTCGACCTGAGACATCTCGGTATGCTGCAGCAGTCGCCGCGCCTCGGTAATGCGTAGCTCCAGGTAATAACGCTGCGGCGTGGTGCCCAGTTGTTCGCGGAACAGACGTTCCACCTGACGACGAGAGCGCCCGGCATAGGCCGCAAGCTGCTCCATTTCAAGGGGTTCTTCTAGATTGGCATCCATCAGCTTGACCACTTCGCGCAATGGCGCGCTCACAGACAGGTGGCGGGACGGCTTGATGCGCCGATAACGGGATTCTTCGAACGAAAGAATATCCTCGATACCCTCCACCAATGCCTTGTCATGCAGCACCTTGATCCATTCCAGCGCCATATGAAACGCCCCGGAGGGACTCGCAGCGCTCAGGCGATCCCGATCCACCACGAATGGCTCGCTGGTTACGTGCGTCACCTTGCAGATCTCCGCCAGTGCGGGTCGATGCTCTGGATGGATCGCGCAGCGATAGCCCTCCAGCAGCCCCGCCACCCCGAGAAACCAGGCGCCGTTCCACAACCCGGCCAGGGTTATGCCGGAGTCGGCGGCCGCCCTGAGCAGGCTGATGAATTCCTCACTGGCGTGAAGCTCGGTCCGATAGCCACCACAGATAACCAGCAGATCCAGTTCCTCAAGGGCACGCAGGTCGATCTGCGCATCAGGACGAATCACCAGCCCCAGGTCGCTCACCACCTCGATATCTTGCAGGCCAAAAATCCGCGTGCTGAATAATTCAGGGCGCAGCAAGTTTGCAGTGACGATAGTGTCCAGGGCCTGGGTGAAGGCCGGCAACGAGAAATGCTCAAGCAGCACGAACCCTGCATGGGCCTGCCGCACCCGCTCTTGTGGACTGTCACCCACATACCGAAGGTTTTTGCCCTTCATGCAGCCACTGAATTGACGGCGTTCGATCAATCGTTGTCTCTCATGTTTGTTTAGCGGGCGCTGCTGACAAGCAGAGTGCTGAAGACGCCACTATAGGCGCTTACCCAGCACGTTGGCTCGCGTAAACAATGCATGAATGTCTGATTGAGTGGCAAACCCGTGGGACCGGATTCAGCCGGGAACCGGCCAGTACATCTCCCACATCAGCGTCGTCAGCAATAGCGCCTTGCCGGATGAATCCAGTCCGACAGGTCGCGGTTTGCCGCGAGACATCGCGCTGCCATCACCGCTGCACTGCAGATCCTCGTCCCGGGCTCAAACGACTGGATAAATGAAGTGCACCAGGACGGCAAACACGCCCAGGCATAGCCAGAACACAAAAAACATCCACGGGGTGCGCTTGGAAAACAGCAGCGCGGTTTTGTGCCCTATGTCGGTGGATTCCCAACTGCTGAACAACGGCGAATCATCGTAGGCTTGGCCCATCACCGGATCACTTCTGAGCAACCCGCTCTGCTTGAGATACCAATGGTCGATGATGTCGCACGCAGCCTTGATCCCGGGCCAAGCCATGAGTGAACTGGCAATGCCAAATATCGCCAGCATCACCGGCACAACAAGGGTGAAAATGACACCCCATTGTGGATTGAGGTTGGCCATGCTCGACGCATAGGCGATCACCAGAAAGGCTTGAGCGGACAGGTAGGCGTTGGTCCGGCTGGACAAATTCGTGGTTTCGAAATGAATTTCGTTGCGATAGAAGTCCAGTCGCTCCTTGGCAGAGGCAAATATCCTGTTCTCCTGCTCGCTCTCGTCATTGAGAGCCGCAGCAGACGTGATTATCTTCGACACGGTGACCTCTTGGCATTCAGTTGAATCTTAGAAGCTCCCCGCCGCACCAAGTTCACCGTCAATCCCATCACGCGGACCACCGGTTTATCCAGACCGGATAAAAATCCAGGCCGGATAAAAAATGACGCGCAATAAAAAACCCGCCGAAGCGGGTTATTTTTCATCAAAACCATTCCAACATCCTGTCGGTGGCAATCCGAGCCATGGTGATCATCCTTGACCGCTGAAGCCCTTCCTGTGCTTCAGTTGATGGCTCTAGATTGGGCCTCGGCGGTTGGGATGTAAACGGCACATTCACTGATTCCCGTGTAAGCCTTTCGCCATACCCTGCGCTGATCGTGCCGCCTTGAAATTGACACAGCACGACAATCAAGACCGGTTATCCCGGTGTCGGAACTCCCTTTACCGGTCGCGTTCTGCTGCATATCACAGCACGGAGACCTGTCATGAGCGCGGCACTGGACGAATACAACCGCAAGCGGGATTTTGACGCTACGCCCGAGCCCTCCGGCGCAGCAAAAGCCAAACGCGCCACTGGCAGATCCAAAAAGGCCGTCGCGCCAGCGCAAGCCCTGCAGTTCTGCATTCAGAAGCATGACGCTTCCCGCCTGCATTACGACTTTCGCCTTGAGCTCGATGGCACGCTGAAAAGCTGGGCCGTTCCAAAAGGGCCGTCTCTGGACCCCAAAGCCAAACGCCTGGCGGTACACGTCGAAGATCATCCCATCAGTTATGCCACCTTCGAAGGCAGCATCCCCGAAGGCCACTACGGCGCTGGTGACGTCATCGTCTGGGACCGAGGGGTGTGGAAGCCGCTGTCGGATCCCGCTGAAGCCTATGCCAAAGGTCGGCTCAAGTTCGAACTGGTGGGTGAGAAACTCGGTGGTGTATGGAATCTGGTCAAAACTCATATGCCAGGTAAACAGGAACAGTGGTTCCTTATCAAACATCAGGACGAGTTTGCCCGCCCAGCGAGCGATTACGATGTGGTCGAAGCCGAGCCTCACAGCGTGCTGAGCGAGCGCACCTTGATTCCAAAACAGACGACAAAGAAGACCGCAAAGAAAAGTGCCGCCAAGGCAGTGGAGCCTAAACCCGTCAAATCTGTCGCTGCGAAATCCGCGCCCAAAAAACCCTCTTCAAAAAGCACCGCCAAAACCAAAAGCTCCGGCAAGACACTGCTGAGCAATGCCGAGCCAGCGGCTATGCCGGAGAGCATCAAACCGGAACTGGCGACCCTCGTGGACTCTGCCCCTGAAGGCGATTGGCGCTACGAGATCAAATTCGACGGCTATCGGATCATGGCGAAGATAAACGAAGGCAAGGTCCAGCTGTTCACTCGCAACGGTCACGACTGGACTCACAAGTTGCCTCGCCAAGCCGAAGCGCTGGCCAGTCTGGCTCTGGATTCTGCGTGGCTGGACGGTGAAATGGTGGTGGCGAACGCCCAGGGGGTGCCGGACTTCCAGGCGTTGCAGAATGCGTTCGAGGCGGGCAGCAGTGACGCCATCAGTTATTACCTGTTCGACATGCCCTACCTCAACGGCATGGATCTGCGTCAAGTGCCGGTCGAGCAACGCCGCGCTGCGCTGGCCAAGGTGCTGGAGCGGAGCGAGGATGAAGTGCTGCGTTTCTCTGACGACTTTGCTGAAACCCCCGACGCCCTGCTCAACTCGGCGTGCCAGATGCAGATGGAAGGCCTTATCGGTAAGCGGGTCGGTAGCAGTTACGTGTCCCGGCGCAGTGGTGACTGGATCAAACTCAAATGCAAACGCCGCCAGGAGTTCGTGGTCGTTGGCTTCACCGAGCCCAAAGGCGCACGTAGCAAGTTCGGTGCTTTGTTGCTGGGACTGCACGATGCGGACAGCGGCGAACTGCGTTACGCGGGCAAGGTCGGGACCGGCTTCAATGAAGCCACGTTAAGTAGCATCCACGATCAATTGACGCCTCTGGAAGTCAAGAAGGCTGCGGTGATCAATCCGCCCACCGGCTTCGAAGCCAAAGGTGTGCACTGGTTGAAACCCGAACTGCTGGCCGAAGTTGCTTTTGCCGAAATCACCAAGGAAGGCTCGGTGCGGCATGCGGTGTTTCACGGGATGCGCACGGACAAGCCCGCCAAATCCATCACTGAGGAACGCCCCACTCCGGCTGCGGAGAAAAAAACCCGCAAAACCGCAGCTCAATCAGCCAAATCAGCCGAGACCAAGACCAAGACCAAGACCAAGACCAAGACCAAAGAGCCTAAAACCATTGAAACCCCGACATCCGGAAAAATCAGACTCACGCACCCGGAGCGGGTCATTGACCCGGTCAGCGGCGCCACCAAACGGGATCTGGCGGATTACTGCATCCGCATGTCGGATTGGCTGCTGCCACAGCTGAAAAACAGGCCCGTGGCCCTGGTCCGTGCGCCGGAAGGCATCACGGGCGAGTTGTTCTTTCAGAAAAACGCAGAGCGTCTGGCCATTCCCGGCATTGAGACCATGGGCAAGGAATACACCGGGCACCCGATGATGCTGATCAATAACCTTGAGGCGCTGATCGGCGCGGTGCAGATGAGCACCATCGAATTTCATACCTGGAACGCGGTGTCCAAAGATCTCGAACACCCGGATCGCTTCATTCTCGATCTCGACCCCGACCCCGCCCTACCCTGGAAAAGCATGGTGGAGGCTACTCAGCTGACCCTGACCGTACTGGACGAGCTTGGCCTGAAATCCTTCCTCAAGACCAGCGGCGGCAAAGGCATTCACTTGGTCGTGCCGCTGACCCCGAAAGCTGACTGGGAGTCGGTCAAGGATTTCAGCCACGCCATCGTCAAACACATCGCCAAGCTCTTGCCTGACCGGTTTTCAGCGGTGTCGGGCCCGAAAAATCGGGTTGGCAAGATCTTCATCGATTACTTGCGCAACGGTCTGGGCGCCACCACGATTTGCGCCTATGCCCCCCGCACCCGGGAAGGTTTGCCGGTATCGGTGCCGATCTTTCGCGAGGAGATCAAGGAGATCAAAGGCGCCAACCTTTGGACCATCAACAACGTTCATGAGCGACTGGCCGAACTGGACAGCGATCCCTGGGCCGACATGGCGAAAACCCGACAGACCATCACCGCGCAGATGCGCAAGCGGGTGGGGCTGAAATGAATGCTGTTCCTGTAGGAGTGAGCTTGCTCGCGATCCAGTGCGAAGCGCTGGCATTGAAATCAAACTTGAAGTCGATTGAAGGCCGTACCGGCCTTATCGCGAGCAAGCTCACTCCTACAGAGAGGTTTGCTGCACGACGGCGCCAGCCGCAGGCAGATTTTCTTTGTGTTTAATCAAATCATGATGCTGGAAAGCCTGTGCCACGGTGCTGCGCAGCTCTTTGTCATCCCAGGGTTTGGTCAGGAATTTGAAGATCGCGCCCTGGTTGATCGCGTCCGTCACTGACTTCAGATCGGTATAGCCTGAAAGCACGATGCGCACCGTGTTGGGGTGCAGGTCTTTGACCCGGCGGAGAAACTCGGTGCCGTTCATCTCCGGCATGCGCTGGTCAGAGAGGATCACGTGTATGTCATGTTTGGCCAGCAAGGCGAAGGCATCATGGGCGTTGCGAGCGACCAGAATCTGATACCCGTCCCGGCGCAAAACCCTGCTAAGCGCGCGCAGGATGTTCACTTCATCGTCGAGCAACAGCAGCGTTCGCTCACCGGCATGGATGCTTCTGGATGGTCGCAGCACTTGCAACCTCACCTGCTGTTCAAGCAGGAACACCTCAAGATCCTTGAACGGCATCGGCTTGGCAAAGTAGTAACCCTGGAACGTGTCGCAATGGTTTCTTTTCAGGAAATCGACTTGAGGCTCGTTCTCCACGCCCTCGGCGATCACTTGCAATCCCAAGTGGTGAGCCATGGAAATGATGCCTTGGGCAATGGCCGCATCGCTGCGGTCACTGATGATCTCGCTGACGAAGGACCGATCAATCTTGACCTTGTCGATGGGCAGGCGTTTCAGGTAGTTGAGACTCGAGAACCCGGTGCCAAAGTCATCAATGGCGATATGCACGCCGATGTCCTTGAGCTCATGCAGGGTCGCGATGGCCTTCTCTGCGTTGTCCATCAGCACCGACTCAGTGATTTCCAGCTCTAGCAGCTCCGCGGGCAACCGGGTCTGTTCGAGGGTGGCTTTTACAAAGTCGACGAAGTTGACCCGTTGAAACTGCATCGGCGAGATGTTCACGGCCATGACCTGATCTTTCCAGCCCTGGTCGAACAACAGTCGCGCCTGCTGACAGGCCGTGGTGATCGCCCACTCACTCATGGGTATGATCTGCCCGGTGTCTTCGGCCACTGGAATGAACTGCATCGGCGGAATGAAACCGCGCTCGGCGTGCTGCCAGCGCATCAAGGCTTCATACCCGGTGACCCGGCCGCTACGTGCGTCGACCTGCGGCTGGTAATACAGCTGCAGGCTCTGGGCTTCAATGGCTTTTTGCAATTCGTTGCGCAGATAGACCCGTTCGCTGACCTTCTGGTTGAGGTCCTCGGTGTACCACTGGAAATTGTTTTTGCCTTGCTGTTTGGCTTTGTACATCGCCAGATCGGCTTGCTGAATCAGGTGCATGGGCTGCTCGATCCGGCCGTCGCTCAGCGTGATGCCCATGCTCGCAGTCACCTGCAATTCGGTGCCTTCGATGGTGTAGACCCGGGCGATGTTTTCAATCAGACGGTTGGCCACCAACAGCACGTCCTCATCCTTGGCCAGGTCCGGCAGGATGATCACGAATTCATCGCCGCCCATGCGCGCCACCGTGTCACCCGGCCTGACCTGCAACTCCATACGCCGCGCCACTTCGATCAGGATCAGGTCGCCTACGCTGTGCCCCAGGCTGTCATTGATGGGTTTGAAGCCGTCCAGGTCAATGAACATCACTGCCAGGGTGCGCTTGTAACGCACGCTGAACGCGCAGCCCTGGGCCAGACGGTCTTCCAGCAACGCGCGGTTTGGCAAACCGGTCAGTACATCGTGGCTGGCGCTGTACGCCAGCTCCGACTCGAAGCGCTTCTGCTCGGAGATATCCCGCAGTGCCACGACCCAGCCCTGGGGACCTTCGTCGTTTATGAGCGGTGCACTGTCGAAAGCCAGATAGCGCTCACCTGGCGGCAGCAGGCCATAACTGACCTCCCCGTGATAGCTACTGGTGCGCGCGCTGTGTTCACTGTCGCTTAACGCCAGCGGCAAGTATTGCGCCAAGGCCTGGCCCACCATCGGCTCCGCCGACTGGTTGAGAAGCGACGCTGCGATCGGATTGATGAAAGTCAGCAGCCCTTGCCGATCCACCGCCAACAGGCCTTCGCTGACGCTGTTGGTGATGGCCGAGGTGAACTCAAGCTGAGTTTTCAAGCGGCGTTCGCCCGCCAGTACCACTTGCACCAGCTGGCTGTTTTTCATCACGGCAACGGCCATTTGCGCGAACTGCTGGGCGATGGCCAGATCATCCTGATCGAAGTCGCCCTCGTACTTGTCAGAGAGCTGTAACAGGCCCAGGTTGGTACCGTCATGATCTTTAAGGGGTACCGCCAGCCAACCACACTTGGCCGGGGCAGCACTGGCCATGGCACCTTTGTTGTACCAGCGGGAATGATTGTCCAATTCATCCCGGGTCAGCAGAATCGGCTGATTGGTGTCTCGAATCTTGGCGCTGAACTCCGGTTCATGGCTGGCTAACTGGTCGTCAGGCCAGTCGGAATATTTGCTCGACAGCGAGGCCGAGTAGATCGCTGGCGCACCTTGTGCGGTTGGGCTCAAGTGGATGACGGACTGGTGAGCGCCAAGCAGAAGACGCAAACGTTCGGCCATGTAGTCGAGCAAGGTGTCGTTTTTAGTGTGGCTATTGATGATGCTGTTGATGTTGACGGCCGTCTCACTCAGTCCGCCCAGCAGCTCAGCCTGATGCTCGGAATGCTGCAACGCTTCACGCAGCGCCCTCAGGGTACGATTGCGCTCACTGAAGTCCTTGGCAATGCCAAAACCGCCCACCACTTTCTCATCAATGATGATTGGCAAATGAGTCAGACCGACCTCGATCATTTGCCCGCTGCGGGTGCGCAGCACTCCGTCAGCACGCAACGAGCCACCGGTAATGGCCGTGCTGATGTAGTCCGCCAGTTTGGACGGATCTTCGTTGTGCACCAGCATCGACAAATGCTCACCCAACAACTCTTCTTCGTTGTAATCAGCCAGCGCGCAGCCCGCCCGATTCACGCTGGTGAAGCGACCTGCCAGGTCAAACGAGAACACCGGATCAGGATTGAAGGTGAACAGCGAGCGGTAGAAACTTTCACTGCCCGCCAGTGGCGTCACGTCATGGGCCATGGCAAACAAGGTGCGCTCGCTGGCCGACCAGCGCCCGGTCCAGTGCAAGTGGACCACCAGGCCGTCTTCACGACGAAAACTGCAGCGGAAATGATGTCGCTCACCACTCTCGATCATGGCCCGCAAGGTGGTATGGGTGGGGCCACGATCCTCGGCCAGCAGATAATCGAAGATTGACTGACCGAGCATTTCCTCCGGTCGATAGCCCAACACGATGAGGGTCGAAGGGCTCAGTTGGGTGAAGCGCAGGTGTTCGTCCAGAGCACAAAGAATATCTTCGGAAAACTCCACGATGCGCTGGTTCAACGCCTGAAGGCTGGCTTGCTCGCGCAGGCTGGCTTGCAACGCATGGTTGGCCAGGACCAGGTGTTCAGCATGCTTGACTGCCAGGCGTGCCAGCCTCTGGCTGGTCATGATCAGAAAACTGAAGATCAGACCCAGAATAAGAATCAGATTGGGCAGATAGGTCACGGCAAAACTGTCGGCTGGATCTTGATTGACCAGATGCTGCTGATTAAGCAAAAACCAGGTGATGACGGTAATGAACGTCCCGCACACACCGGCCGCGACGGTCAGGCGATCCATCAGCAGGCCGCGGTTGTCAGGCAGCCGTGGCAACAGCATCAGTGCCCCGCCAATGAATATCAGGGACAGATGGACGATGTAGTTGAGTTCGATGCGGAAGCCGATCTGCTGAATACTCAGCCCTGGCAACCACGAGCTGACATGGGCGATGACGATGGCAACCACCAGCCCGGCGCCGCAGCTCTGAGCAAGATATTTGCCCGGCAAGCCTCGATGCGCACAGGCCATGACCAGACCGGTCAGCGCCAGCAAGGCGGCCAGTGGACTGCGCATTCGAAGCAGCCCGGTGGCCCACGATGTGCCCCGCTCCAGGCCCGGCGCCGCCAGGTTGTGCACAAGGGTGTAGACACATAAGCCCAGCAGCAGGCCGGCAAACAAGGTGCCAAGCCGATGTCGGTTGTGTGCGGCGCTGAGCAGCCCCGCGGCAATCAGCAAGCCTGCCACGGCCACATCCGACAGGCTCTGCACCTTCAGGCGACTGGCTGAGTCGATGAACAGGTAGCCATACAACCCGACCACGCTGAACGCGAACAAGGCGAACGCCACCAGATGTATATAGATCTGGCTGACTACATGACCATTTCTCATTGCTTGCCTAGCCTCATGAACCCTGGAACCCGATGACGTGTAGGAGCTGGCTGCAGTAGCAGCCGCAGGCTGCGAATGGCGGCGCATCAGGATCAATGCTTTCGCAGCCTTCGGCAGCTCCTACACATTCGACACGTTGCTGTGCATCTGCATACCGGGCTGACGAACCGGCAGCCAGAAACGAAACCGCGAACCCTGGCCGGGCGTACTTTCCACGTCGAAACGGCCATGATGTTTTTGCAGGATGTTGTACGACAGGGTCAGACCCAGGCCCGTGCCCTGCCCGACTGGTTTGGTGGTGAAGAACGGGTCATAGACGCGCTTGAGGATGTCAGGATCGATGCCCCTACCGGTGTCTTCAACCTCAATCCAGACCCAAGCGCCTTCGTGGCCACAACGCAACGTTATGACCCCGAATTGCACAATGGCGTGGGCAGCATTTATCAGCAGGTTCATCACTATCTGATTGATCTGTGACGCAATGCACTCAACCGGCGGGAGATCTGCGAACTCTCTGACAACCTCAGCCTTGTATTTGAGCTCGTTATTGACCATGTTCAACGTCGACTCCAGACCTCGCAACAGATCGGCCTGAACAAACTCTTCTTCTTCGATATGAGAAAAGTCCTTGAGCGCAGTGATAATTTTCTTCACCCGCTCAATGCCGTCTTCAGACTCGACAATCAAGGCTTCCACATCATTGCGAATGTAGTCATATTCCAGGCTGAGTTTGAGTTGGCGCAGTTCATCAAGAGTGGCGACGCTGTCCACTGCATCAATTATCCGCAGCAGATCGTCCACATAACCGGCAAGGGTTTTGAGATTGGAAAATACATAACCCACCGGGTTATTGATTTCATGAGCGACGCCGGCAGCAAGTTGTCCAATCGTGGCCAGACGTTCTGACTGCAGCAGCTGCACCTGAGCTTTTTCGAGTTTGCTGACCAGAAACTCCTGTTCTGCCTGCTTGGCCCCAAGTGCACGTAACGCGGCGTCCAGCGGTTCGTTGACCACTGCCTCGGGATCGCCAGGTTCAATCACGGCGCCGAGGGAAAAGACTTTGCCACCTTCCATAGTTATTCCCTTTAAATACAGTGCATAAGGGCTGTTGGCACACGGTGCTTTATTGAAAAAACACCCTATGAAAGGCCGTTAAATTTAGTATGCACTCATTTGAGTGCTATCCGAAGATAAATAAACCTGACACTCGGATGATAGCCAGCAGTAAATAAATTTCGTTCAGTCACGGTGTTCCTGAACTATTGGGCACAGACAGCGGCGCATATTGCGCCATCAGTTCAATAATCCAGTCAATGAATACCCGCAGCTTCAAACTGATATGCCGGTTCGGCGGAAACGCGACGTACAGCGGCATCGGATCAAGCTGCCAATCTTCGAACACTTGCACCAGCGCTCCCGACGCCACATGGGGCCTGGCCATGTAATCCGGCAACCAGAGCACGCCGAGGCCTGCAATGCCGGCCGCGATATAAGCGTTGCCGTCATCAACCGCCAACACGTAGCGGCCCTGGATACGCATGCTTTCACCGCCTCTGCGCATGGCATAGGGCATGGCCTTGCCGGTGCGTGCCCAGAGGAAGCCGACGATGCGATGCTGGGAGTCTTCCAGCTCACCGGGGTGTTGAGGGACGCCGAGCCGCTGCAGATAATCCGGCGCGGCATAGACCCCCAGTTGCAAATCACCGAGCCGTCGGGCGATCAGGGACTGGTCTGTCATTTCACCGCCACGCACCACGCAATCCACGTTATCGCCGATCAGATCTACCATGCGGTCACTCACCCCGAGGTCGATCTGGATGTCGGGATATCGGGCATGAAACTCAGGCAAGGCAGGCACCAGGATCAACGCAGCCAACGGGCTGGGCACGTCGACCCGCAGCCTGCCCCTGGGCAGACTTGCCGCACCTGAAAGGCTGGTCTCGGCGTCGTCCAGATCCGCCAGCAGGCGTATCACCCGCTCGTAGTACACCGCACCGTCAGCCGTGATATTGACCTTGCGCGTGGTTCGGTTAAGCAACTTGACCCGCAGCCTGGCCTCCAGCTGTTGCACTAACTGCGTGACGCTGGTCTTGCTCATGTGCAAGGTTTCAGCAGCCTTGGTGAAACTGCCGGTTTCCACGACCCGGGCAAATGCCTGCATGGCATCAAAACGGTCCATTGTTGCCTCAAAAACAGTTGGATTGTTTGGGGATCACAAACAGTGATGACTACAGTTGCCTGTTTATCCCGCCCATGCAAGCTCCTAAAGTTCGGTCATCGTTTACGGGATCACGTCAGATCCCGCTCAAGGAGCATGACATGACCGTACGTGACGTTGTTTTTCCGGCTGGCCGCCAAGCGCTGTACGAGCGCAACCGCTACTCGCCGGCCATTCGCTCCAATGGTTTCCTGTTCGTTTCCGGGCAAGTGGGCAGCACCGAAGAGGGCTCACCCGAACCCGATCTGGAAACCCAGGTTCGGCAGGCGTTCACCAACCTCAACTCAATTCTTGAAACGGCCGGCTGCAGTTTCGATGACGTGATTGACGTAACGGTGTTCATGGTCGATCCGCAAGCGAAGTTCGAGACCATCTGGAAAGTCGTGCCGGAGTTCTGGGGCACCGCCCCTCATCCGACACTGACGGCGGTGGGCGTGACCTGGCTGTATGGCTTTGATTTCGAGATAAAGGTGATTGCCAGATTGCCGGATGCCGCTGCGTAGGACCTGCCGAAGGCTGCGAATCGGAATCGGCCTGACACATCGCCTTCGCAGCCCTCGTAACCTCGGTCAGCTCCTACAGAATGTTCGTTTTGCCTAAGAAAACACAGAACTTGTAGGAGCTGCCGAAGGCTACGAACAGCGTGGGTCAGTCACATCGTTTTTCGCAGCCTTGGGCAGAGCGCCCCAACTGCCAAAGCCTGGCGATATCCCTCGCCCGCTCTTGCAACAACCGAGGAGCTTGCTGGCAGGCATCTGCAAGACTCATGGGGCCTGAAACCACAGCAAACGCCGCATCGATACCGTGTTCGTACAAACCCTCATAACCCTCGCCCAGCGTTCCAGCGATGATCACCACCGGCACGCCCTGCTGACGGGCAACACGCGCAACACCCATCGGAGTTTTGCCGCGCAGGGTCTGAATATCGCAACGGCCCTCCCCGGTGATGACCAGATCAGCACCTTTGACCTTTTCCGCCAGACCGACCAGCTCGGCAACCACTTCAACGCCCGGACGAAAACCTGCCCCCAGGAATGCTTTCGCGGCAAATCCCATTCCGCCCGCGGCACCGGCACCCGGCTCCTCCCGCACATCCCGCTCAAGTACCCGCGCACAGCAATCGGCAAAGTGCCCCAGGGCCTTGTCGAGCCATTCGATCTGTTCAGGGCTAGCGCCCTTCTGCCGGCCGAAGATAAAGGAAGCGCCGTGTGGACCGCATAAAGGATTATCGACATCAGCCGCCACCTCGACACTCACCGACTTCAAGCGCGGGTCCAGGCCTTGCAAATCAATGCGCGCCAGATCC
>Ga0247807_10001502_pt1 | contig 13575 bp, 14 predicted proteins | sample UWRJL074202C1_FD_179931 | JGI IMG/M metagenome (GOLD analysis project Ga0247807, IMG submission 179931) | Plant litter microbial communities from Arlington Agricultural Research Station in Wisconsin, United States - UWRJ-L074-202C-1 | ecosystem: Environmental > Terrestrial > Plant litter >...
TTTGTTCGCCCATTCTTTTTTTTTTCTTATTTTGTTTTGATTAAGACTTCACGCTCTTTCTGGGGAAGTGTTAATGATTCTGGGGGAATGATGCGGCTACACTCTTTCTTAACGGGTTTCTTCGCGATATTTCAAGTGTTGTTGACGACGGGAGAAGCATTGAAGGCGTGGAATGTAACGGGCGATGACTTCGCGAGGGCGAGATGGCAGAGTAGTAAGTTTTATCCTAGGATGAATGAATGGATGAAGGGGAAGTGTTCTGTGGGCGACACACACAACAAACATGGTTTTACTAACCGGGTGAAAACTTTCTTTTAGGTATCATTGTGGATAATTGGCTTTATATCGAAGGGGGGGAATTATATGAGGTTGCAGCTGATCAGGATACACTTTATCGTACGTCGTAGTTTTTTCTGTTGATGTTGTTACATCAACTCTCCATCCTCTACTCTCATTTCTGGAAAGCTGTTAAATTGATAATCCGGGACTGATGGTAAATAGCACCCACACTCTCGATCGATCTCTCCATATCATGGACCACCTCTTCGGTCGTCATAAATCAGATCTCAAAGCCCGCCGGGATATCTGGAAGATCATCATATCGCCGCCCCGGATTATTCTGGCAGCCAACCACCAAATCGATTGTCTTGTATGGGGGAACTGCCTATTCGGATTCAGATCAGCAAACGATCTGGGGATTTTCCCCAGGAAGCCCCGCGAATGGAGATGGGAAATGGCCACCAGCTGGTGCAAAGCTCGACAATATCACTTGGCCCCAAGGCCCGTCTACGGTAGATACCACCAGTGGCGGTTTCGCAGTCGGAGGGTTTTCCTACGCTGCGGTGATGAGAAATCTGCTGAACATGACGATTATTGGTAATAATACGTACACTGCATCGACGGATATAGGTCCCTATGCGAGTAGCGGTGTCCAGAATGGCGGCGCGCATTTCGTACCTTCGTTTGGCACCGGTAGAGGATTGGTGATTTATTTGGGTGGCTTGAAGTTGGAGGGCAGGGGAGAGGTCATACCGATGTCAACGATTAATGTGTATGATATTGCATCTAAACAATGGTATACGTAAACTGCGGGCGGTGATGTGCCATCTGGTCGAACGGAATTTTGCGTCACGGGTGCGCAGGGAACTAATATCAGTACTTACGAAATGTACGTCCCCATCCCCTTCCCCCCCTCTCAACTTGGAATTTTCCATTCAATAACAATTCTAATTTAATATGGTTTTTTTGCAAAATAGATTTCTCTATGGTGGAGCAGGTCCTACAACCAGCGACCCCGCGAGCTCGGATTCCCGAGTGGTGTATATCTTGACTCTTCCCGCCTTCCGATGGATCCGGACTTCGCAGCTCTTCCCACCAAGAGCTGCACATACGTGTCAGGTTGTCAAAAGCCAATTGTTGAGCTATGGCGGGTGGGATCCCGTGGGCGATGATAATGTCGATCTTTGGAAACGTGGTCTACAGATTTTCGATATGACGAAATTAACTTGGTCGGAGAGGTTCAATACAACTGCTGATGCGTATGTACAATCACGTCTTGTCGATAACTTCTACGCAACAAAGTAAGTGTTCCCCTTGTAACTAATCGATCATTCGATAGCTAGCTATTGTTCTATAATCTGCAAGTAAGTATGAAGAAGAGGTCATTGCTCACTTTTCTTGCAGTCCATACACTCCGACGTGGGATACTCCATCTATATTAGCATTATTCGTAAAACCCACCGCAGTAACATCACCAAACTCACCCACCACTCCACCAGCCACACAGAAAACAACAACGTCTCCGTCATCAGCACCATCAAATCCTTCACAAAGCTCCAAAGTAACAGTAGCCCCAATAGCCGGCGGCACCATCGGTGGAGTTGCGCTGCTCGCGGGCCTTCTCACCTTGTTATGGCTATTCGTGATTCGTCCCCGAAGGATGAGGAATCGTATTGCGTCAACCACGCCATATGATCAGATCCCGAAGTCGGAATTGCATGATTCGGAGAACCCGGCCGAGATTGGTGGTGCTGAGCGGCCGCATGAGATGGAGTCGAAGCATACCCATGAGATGGAGACGAAGCATGTCCAGGAGTTGGAGACGAAGCATATCCAGGAGTTGTATACGGAACAGATGCATGAGATGGATACACAGCAGATATATGAGATGCCTACTCACAATGATGCGCAATATCAACACGCGCCAGTGGAGACAACACCGGGGTCTAGTAAAGATACCGGAATTGGCAATGGGACGGATCGTCATTAGTGGTAGCACAGATAAATAATATTCCATTACGAGTCGACTTCACACCTTATTTTATTCGTTGTTTTTGGATGGCAAAAGATAATATGGCAAACACTTAAAATAATATGCCGTACAGCAAGTTCTAATGTACCAGGACGATTGTGTAGGTATTCCACCACGCCCGGAGAACGCACGTGATATCCCCCTTTTCCTAAGCGACTGCCAGTGAAACTCGTAGACAAGCATTCAACGACCTAACTTAGCCACCATGATGTCTCCAAGAAAGCTTGCTTCTCTTTCTCACACCTTTACATGTGAATTTTCACCCATGTAAGCGAATCAAGAACACTGTATAGCAGGTGTCACTATTGATGTTAAGATGACCGAGTGGTGGAGTAAGTGGTGATGCGGTTGGGGAAGTGCACGCGGATGTGGTGGATCACTGGGTCGCATGAGGAATTAGTGAAATCATGAAATCACTCACAAACGGCCCACGAGTCGCCTAAGATGAAAACGATCACCGGCAAGGGTATGTTCTCATAAGATGTATCGTAGATTCATATTCTTGGCCTCCATTCTTCTTACTTTCAATTTCAATCGTTGATTATTGCCTTTTTTTTGGTGCCGTCTTTTTATTATTATTTCATTCTTACTTCCACGACGCCGGCGTCCTATAATTGCTTTCTTCGTTTCACATCATAACCAGCCTGCCGATATACGAAAATGTGCACTTTGACGACCATGACGATTCATCAACCACCGAAGTGGAAGACTCCTTGATTGGTGACGACAGAGAAGCACATGGAGGCGGACTTCGAAAGGGGGGTTATATGACAAAGCCAAAGAGGATAACATGCCTCTCTATTCTAAAAGAAGCCCGCTGGTTCCTCGATACAGCATTGCTGCTGGTTATCGTTGGGTTGTTGCTGCGAAAACAATCATATAACTCCACTCCCAAAACAAGCGAGCATGAGGCAACTGGTGATTTCACAGGAGTGAGCCCGCACTGTATATAGCGATTGACAACCCTGAGAATAGCTCCCAAAAGTGTCTAACGGCGAAGTAGTCTCAACCCAGGTCAAGACATTTCAAATAAACCAGACCTTCGCACCGTACAATACATCAGAGTTTTTTGAGCCGGAAGTCCTGACAGCTTGGAACCACTTGATGCCTGGTAAGACGATCCGAAAGCCACTTTCACCAAGTGATAGCTAATGTCTATAACAGTTGGAATGGGGTTTCAATGGATGAATGAGACCGAAAAGTATCACGACCTTCCTCACCTAATCGAGTGGCCAGACAAGACCGTCTTTACAGCCTCAATGATATATTAACTGTATTGCTTGTTTGCAATAGTTCAGATATACTCAGGCATAAAAGCCAATGTGACTCTAGAAGAGGATCATCACTGGCATATGATTCATTGTTTCGACTATATGCGACAAGCGATCATGTGTTCGGCGGATATGGCGCTGGAAGGCCTCGAGACAACATTTCCAGACCACAATGGCGGGTCAGATGGGTGGGATTCAAAGCATGGTCAGTCTTTCTAACCCAAGTTTGTTTTTGCTGTGAAAGATAATTTATTGATATGCTTAAACAGTTTGCAAAAATTATGACGAGGTCATTGGCTACTTGGAGAGTGTCAGAGCATATGATGATCAACAAATTTACTGAGAGCCTGCCATTAAACTCAAATTTTAATATGAAATCAAGACTGAACACACTGTGACTCAAAACCATGTTGTTTGTTATACACATGATATGATCAGGCACAACGTATCAGGGTGGTTTAGTGATGTAGCGAGCCTCGGCCCAAGGCTACCTTGAAGAGATTCAATATTTGTGGCCTGTTACAGTTATTTGAGATGCAAACTTCTTATTATCTCTATATACAAGGGGACTTTCCACGGGTGAGCCTATATAAGGCGGTGAATACCCTCTCAAAGCCATAAAATTGTCAGAAAAGTCTATTCATCCTTGGAAGTGAAGTATCATTGTCGTAGGCAACTTTTTCAAAGTCTTCCTGGTCATTTGGCCACTTCTACGTTGATCTCAGATAGCGTGGTGATGCGACACATCCATCTCCCTTTTACCTTGTTCAACAAATTAGCCCATGCATCTAAGAAATAAATTGAAGAGTATATCAGGCAAGTCTCATGCTTGGTAACAGCACTTCACACCCTGTACCGTGACGTATCTTAAATAATATCCGTGATACTGCGGGATTTAAATCAAATTGTTTCCTTATACCAAATGCCAGACTCTGTATAGATTGTTGGACATTGATTAGAGTGTTGGTTCTGTATCGAATCGGTGAATTTGCAAGAAATGCCGCTCTTTAGTGAATGGTTGGATGTTGGAAGTTGATTAATAATGTTGGAAATTGCTCAATTTGTTGGATTTGTATTGTATATCGAACTTGCACTGCTATATAACGCAATATTCAGATGTATTATGTGCAAGCCACTTGTCCACATCGGTGACCCATTCCAAGGGTTAATGGAACTACATCATAGGATGAGTGATCATCAGCGGCGTGAGCGGAAGAGGCGTTGATGCTCCGTGTATGTGCAGCTCAACAATGATGCAGACAGTCAGATTTGTCCTGAACTTCATTATGTAGGCTAATTGCCACTCGAGAAAGCCCATACTTTCCTATTCCATGCTGAGGCTATGACAAATACATTTCATAGATTGCAGTGTAATCATCACGAATACTCGTTGGGTCAAATTTGGGATCGGTGCATCAAAGTCACATGTTGGAATTTGATAAGTTCCCATGCAGTGTGCCATGCATCATTGTATGATTGGTTTCCCGCAATTCCAGAGGGTTGTTGCATTTTGGTTACATGTTGAATTCTTGTTGGACATTTGTTTGGTTCGGCGGATACTATGTCTTAGATTCCCAGCTGAAATCATTTGGGAAGAACTTAACTATTTTAGGAGAGTGACCAAGGAGAATGGAGCAAACCAGAACTTCAGTTTCCTGGACCCTGGCTAAGGAGGTTGTCAGCGTCTAGCTTGTAGAGTTTAATGCCCGATGGATCACACTCACCGGACTAATGATGAGGTTTCAAACTCCAGCATTCCACTATTCACAAAGATGACAGGCTGTCACCTACACCAATGATTTCTCGACATCAAAATGCATGTTTGCAACGAGAAAATTGAAATATGTCATGATAAGTATAGCTGGAAACCATTCCGGACGCGCTTTCGTCAGCACGGTAACCTGATAGCTCTGAAGCCTGCATCAAAAGAAAGTTGATATTGAGTCACTTGTTATTTATCTAGAACTTACTCCAACACTGTCCTATGCCTTACCTCTATGTTCTCCTAAAAAGTGTTTAATTCACGTGACAGTAAGCTTGACAGATTAAACCCAGCTTTCGAGACGGAAAGTTTCGCAAAATACTAGAATGAAGCAAGTTCAAGTAAATTTCTCCCTTAATTTAGTATTTCAAACTGTTTATCCAAGCAAAGTTCCAGGAATTGAAAGTGTCGAAAGTCCGATCTGCCTATATCTCACTGACTTTATATCTATGTCTGCGTATCACTCTTAGACAGTGCCTGTAATGGCATTGAATCGTACCCAACCATTGTAGTTTTCTTCCCACTACTAGCTGACAAATTGGCCATGGACTCATTCCACTCAGGCTCTGTTCTGATATACCCTTCCCGATTATTCCGATTACTTCGGGTACTTTGATTTCCTTGGCTATCCAGTGATCTCAAGCTAATGATGCTGCGGATACTGCCAACGATTGATTCAGGACTCCAGCCATAGAATATGGGACGTAAGGTAGGTAGGCACGCTGCAATGACTGCCACACACAGTTCTGGAATGGTCCAATAAAATGTAGGTGCCAACACGTCTGCATATTGGTAATTCGATTCGTCAACTTGTGTCCAATTATCAAAAGAGACAAATTTAAAATTCCATGCTTACATGTAGTATCATGAATAGTCTTGAGGTTTTTGACGATTCCTGTGAAGGCGACAGCTTTTGCAATGCTCGCGGCCAAAGAACTAGTCTTACATTAGCTTTTATCACGAAATTCGGAACAGTGACCGATGAGGGGAATTTTTTAGGATCTCACATCGAGCCAAGGAAGAATATTCCTAGGACGGCAAACTTCTGAGCGTCTGGCATCTTCATCTGCAACACCATTGGAACCGGCAAGGCAATTGTAACGAAATCTAAAATCGCACCACTGTACGAGAATGGGAGATACATAACTGGACTGACACATGGTCTTGATTGTCCTCTAATTGTTGTCCAGACCCGGTTGACGGGAATGCATTGGAAAGCGTATGTGAAGAAGAAGCTGACTCCCCACAGAAGATTGAAACCAAAGGTAATAAAGAATGGCCATCGAAACAAGGTACGAATCGTAAATATGCGCCGGTAAAATAGCAATACCGATAACTTGGCAAACGTAAGACCTGCAACATCTATAAGAGCTGAAGCGTAATTGACCTGGAACAATTGAGATAAGGTCAGTCGAGCCACATTGAGGATTTTGTAACAGACCTTCTGGAAAATGACTATCTTTGGACTTAGAGCTGGTAGTCCGTTGGGTCCAAGAGGTTGATGCTTTCCCAGGTCTCCTTGATAGACCCCTATCACCATTAGCGCCATTAGTTTACAGGGACGTGATGTAAATAGCAAAAGCATTGCACTTCTTACCGATTAAACCAGTTGTTCCCTTTCCAACGACACAGATCTATAGCGCTTGTGAGAATAATCCTTCTCGTGATTGATGTGCCAGGTCCGACATACAACAGCAAGTAGTATAAGCCAATCGTCCGCCGCTGGGGGTATGTGCTTCAATCTTCGAGCATAAAATCGGCCTGCGACTGCTAATACGGCAAGGACTGGAAAGGTAATGCAGAGGCCAAGAATCGTGTTTACAGCATCCTTTGCAGCTGTTTTGTTATCCATCATAGTCCGATTAACGGCGGAGAAGGATTCGAAGTTCTGCTGTGCTACTCGACCTCAAGAAGCGTCGTGGAGTGTAATAGATATCCAAGAAATCTTTAAATGGCATTGGCTGTATCGTTTGTCTTGGATCCTGTTGTTTGGACAGTTGGTGGTTTATCACACAAGAACGAAATCAGTACCATTTACATGGAATGATTTGGTGTTGGCTTTGTACAGCAGTTGGCACAGAGAAGCCAATTAACATGCCAGTGTGAACAAGCGGCACATCTCCCCTTGGATTGCTATTAGATACAAGAACAAATGCCGAAGTCTGCTATTACTACCCCACTTCACATCCCAGATCCCATAATGTTCATCAGTGAGCGTCTGTTTGTAAATTCTGCAATGCAGGAGGTCATCTCCGATAAATGACCCTATCCGTTACCTGTCACTCACCCTTGACCATCCTTCAGACCTATACGCAGCATGCATCGGGATCAATCATATCCGACCAGTACCCCTTGAGCTTAAGAATTCGGAGTGGCACAGCAAGGGACAAATTGGGGTTACAATAGAAGCCAACAGCAAAGGCCAACAGAAAGGACCAATAGCAAAGACCAACAGCCGAGGACCAACAATAAGAACCAACAATAGAAACCAATTGCAACTATGGCCGTCAATCCTCTGAAGAATTGGTTAGTCGCTCCTAGGATCACTTTCATGGTCGGAATGCAACCACATCATGCACTCTCTTAGACACAGAATCCTTAGTAGATACCTTGCTGAAATGATTCTAAGCGCAGGTTCCGGATAATTTGATATGCATGAAAAGAGCATAGAGTCTACATGCTGGATCCAATAACTTTCACAAGAAATCCTAGTGGATAGCATTAATTGAGACCACAGGTTTAACAGATTCCCTTCCGCGTCATCTCTGGACAGATATATACAGTACAACCCTTGAGATTATGCATTTTATAACTGCAGAGAAACACAACAAATAGCCGGAGCCAATAAATTCAGGACACAGATATGCCAAAAACATAATCTGTAGCGAGAGCGGCACCAAATCTTTGCCGTCATTTGCATTGAAGTGGCTACCTGTTGATAGAATATTGAATTTCAGATTCGTAAACGACAGAGTATATATACCTAGTACAAGACAATTTTAACCAAGCTGTAAACTTTCTCCAACAACCATAACATCACACACATTCGCTCAGTCTCACAACCTTCCAACATCCTTCATAACCCTTCCTCAGCATATCAAGGTTCATCTTTGACATCCATCATCCCAGTTATTCAGCTGCATCCTGGGCCCATGCATATACTACAACATCATCGGCATCCGGACCTTCAGTGGGCGGATTGACCGGCCCTGTTACAAAGTCAAACAGTTAGGTTGGTGTAAATCAAAATTTCAAGGTAATATGTACCTGATCTCGGATAGGCAGCCACTAATGTGAAGCCGAGGTAAATGAGCGAAAGGAGTGTGGTAGTAAATTGCATTTTCGCCGTGTTGCGATCCTTCGTTGCTGCCAGCTTGTTTTTGTTGGAGTCGGGTGATTAATGGCTTTGGTAGTGTGGATGAATGTCAGATCATCAATAACTTGAAGGGTAGCATCACTCTTATACTCAATTGCTCAGGATTGCCTCCGGAGGCAGTGTGAGCTACAGATCCTCCCTGATAGTTTGTGGAGTCACACTGCATGGACTCAACATGAAATTAGATGATCTACGAAACGGACCACTTCTACAAGACATGCCAGAGCATCTAAAACGACTCACCGAGAGAGTCTAAGTTGTGATGAGGCACAGTGTCAGAATTTTGATTCGACTTGGACACTCGCATTCATCACAGTTGACGATGCATCGCAACAGTTTATGGGATCCACATTTTGAAATCCCTACTATACCACCGCAAAGTGTTTTCATCGGAGGGGCTAGCCTAAATGAGGTATGTCATTGATATTCAATTTATCTTGCAACCTCACCTTACAATCCTAGCTTCAATACGTTCATTTATCTTTGTATCCAGCGGTTTCCCTCTACCCACCTCAGCTCGCCGAACAAATTACCTTGGCTATTCAGTGGGCTCCCAGCTAGCTTGAATTATAGCAAGCTTGGAGCCACGTGGTTGTTGAACCCCTAAGAACTTGAATCTAGGATCTGCCTCTTTGAAGAGGGTCTCCCAATCTTGGCGTTCTCGCTCTCGTGAGTTCTGAATTTGCAACATGGAGAGATCCATTGCCCTAGGTTATGTCAGGTGTGCATTCTGATTAATAGATCAATAATAGTTGCTTACCTGATTCGTCTCTCTGCTGTTAAACTTAAAGTGTTGGGCTCCGGCAAGCAAGCATCATTGATTACAATTTTGGAATGTGGCTTCAACGCAGGAATCAGGTTGCGAAGTATGCGCAGAGAGTAACCATTCGACCAATTATGGAAAATCCACCTGAAATAATAAATATCTGCATTTTTAACGGGCTGCTCAGTGAAGAAATCATGAGACATAAATTTGACGTTTTTGCCATGTGAAGGCACTGACGGTCTAGACTGGATGGTGCTGGAGAGATCCTGGACAATCAAGTTTAGAGAAGGGTGTCTCTTAGCAAGAGCAATCATGACGTCACCATGAGACCCTCCGACATCTACGACAACTCCGTTACCAATAGATGACCAGAGCTCATGTTCTACAATATGGTGCAGCTCGTATCCCGCACTTGAAATAAATGCGGACATGCCTTTTCCAAATCGGGCAGCTCGTTCTGGATTCTTTGCAAACTCCATGTAGATAGGATTCGTAGTGTTGTTGGCAATAGAAAACCCCTGAGGCTGTGAATAAGTATGATAACCCTTCATAAAGCCCAACTGAGTGTACCTACAGTGTGTGTGGGTTCTTGTGAATTTGGCCATTTTACCATAGCTGGGACTGTCTATGTGTCTGATCAGCGTGCTACCCTGTATCAAGGAAGTTGGGGTCTTACCTGCACTGCAGAAGGCCACATCTCTTCGACACTGACCCCCAGCCAAGATTTTAATTGGTCGCTTTGCGCAAGGATTTGGGATACACCCGTATGAGCCACCACCCCCTTACGAACTTCTCGAAAAATTTGATGTGCCATGGCATGCCGCAGGATTCGTCGTACATCAGGCTCATTAAGGCCGCACTTGTCTGAAATCTGTACGAAGGTGGCTTCGCTGCCTACCGGAAAGGCCTCTGCGAGTTTATAATGATATATAGCACGCAGACTAATCAATTGATTTGCCTAGATAAAAATATCAGCTTTTTGTTTCTCACATGAAGATAATAGCAGTAGCTGTTCTATCGTACAGAGTTGCTGAGAAGAAGATCCCTTGGGCCCTGAAGAAGCTCTTTCAGCTCTGTAGTTGCATCGATAACCTGGTCCCGCGATAACTGAAGGTCGGTCGGAAGATCTGGGTACTCAGGCCCATCGATATCAAAAGATGGTGTGCGTTGACCTTGCGAGTTCCAGAACTGGTTGAGTCGATCCGTGTTGGTCGAGATGATACCAGCAAGCTCCTGAATTCTCGTCATAGTTCGAAAAGAAGCTGAGAAGTTGGAATGACAATATAAAATAATTTATGATTCAGGTTCAAACCACGGGAAAACGGTATTTGTGAGTGTAGAAGAGCGCAACTCGTTCTGTCGTAAGCACACCATGAACACTGATCTTGATCGGTTGATTTTGCTACGTTTGGAAGTGCGAATCGGAACTGAAATCGCCTCCAAAGTGCATAACTAGCGTCTCCGCGCCTGCGTAAGTGATACGTTGCTGCTTTAACAGACGTCTTGAGAAACGCGACGGGGTGGTGACCCGAGACTTTGACTTTTGAACGTTGCAATTTGGGATCACTACAGTATCTCCTCACTGCCTCTAAAATATTTATTACAAACAAGATTTAACACGGCATAATGAGTCAAGATAGATCAGGTCATTGCACAAGTTCAACACCTTTTTTGACATGCTCAGATCCCCCAGATTGCAATTTAGCGAAAGTCAAAGAAAAGTCGCGACCAAAGATGATCACTTATTTATACGTCTTCATAGTTTACACACCAGCCATAATTCTTTTCGTCTTTTCTTATCTTCGTTGCTCATATTTAAAATGCAATTTGTCGCATTACTCGCCAAGTGCTGGTGGAATGCCTTGTAACGCGAACCCGGATGTCTTTCGTTAACGTGATCAAACTGACTTCAGCCATAGCTCCTGTGTCCAAGTCGAACGCCATTGGGTTTGAAATGGTCCATTTTCCACAGGATTTCCAGCACAGCAAATATGCTGGGGAACCGAATTCAGAATTGGATACCGCATGGCATTTACTTTTGGAAGGTATTGCAAGACTTCCCACAGATCAAGCACCAGGACTAATATACATCAAGGTAGCAATATACGAGTTGATGAGGAAGACTTGGATGTCTTAGGGTTGACATCTATTGCCGTTTCTAATGGTGGCTATGTGAGCCAACTAGGTGTTTTCCACGAGCTCCATTGTCTCGTAACCCTCCCTAGAACGCTACAATCGGTTATATTTGCTAAGAAGTAACGTACTTCACAAGCGAGTGGGCCACCCAAGCGAATGGGCCAATTTTCCTTAGCATTACTTTTTTAACTAAATATATTAATTATTAAACAACTATAAATGACTTGTATATGGAATGAATCTGACATGCTTTTAGCTGTTCAATTTGTACAACAAAATCCTAAAGTTAATATTTGTAAAATTGCACGAATTTATAAAGTGCCTTATACAACCTTATGTCGCCGAATCCAAGGCATACCTACACGACTTAATACTGTCAACAAAGCTCAAAAGCTTACAAAACTAAAAGAGGAAACTATTGTACGATATATTCTTGATTTAGATTCACAAGCATTTCCTCCTCGGCGTAGTACTGTTGAAAATATGGCAAATCGATTACTTATAGCATACAATGGCGAATACATTGAAAAGAACTGGACTTCAAACTTTGTACGACGACAACCACAACTCTCTATGCGTTTTATACGTAAAATCGATTACCAACAAGTCAAATGCAAAGATCCTGACATGTATAAAGCGTGGTTTCGGCTCGTACGAAATATAATCAACAAGCATAGAATCTGTGAGGAGGATATCTACAACTTTGACGAGACGGGATTTTTGATAGGCCAGATATCCTCGGAAATGGTTGTTACAGCAGCTGAGCGGCGTAGCAGGCCTCGTACAACACAGCAGGGCAATAGAGAATAGATTACAGTAATTCAGGGCATTGGATCGTACAGATATATATTGCCGCCATTTATCATTGTTGCGGAGAAAAACCATCTCTCTTCTTAGTACAAAAACACATCTATACCGGCAGATTGAGTAGTTGCAGTTATGTCAAATAGCTGGACAACAAATAAATGAAAGATAGATTGGATTAAACATTTCAATCAGTATACAAAAAGTTATACAAAAGATAAATATCGCCTTTTGATTGTTAATAGACACAAAAGCTATCAATCGTACAAGTTTGAGAAATACTACAAAGAACAGAATATTATTACTCTTTGCATACCATCACATTCGTCTTATAAACTTCAGCCGCTTGATATTGAATATTTTAGTCCATTGAAACGGTTGTATAGAGCTGAGATTGAGAAGTTGATGCATACATATATTACTCATATCTCAAAGGAAGATTTCTTTTCTGCCTTCTATACAGCGTTTTGTACAACAATGACCGCATCAAATGCTCAAGCAGAATTTCAAGCTGCAGAACTTGTTCTATACAATCCTGATTATATAATCTCACAGTTTGACATTCGACTTTGTACACTAACTCCATCGCTAACCTTATCTATAATCTGGGAACCAAAAACTCCAAGCAATGCACTTGAGTTGCAATCTCAATCAATATACCTTAAGGACCGGATCGTACAGTATCAGAATAGTTCACCAACTACAATTTTGCAGAATATTGATCAGGCTATAAAAGGTGCAATAAATTATGTACACAAATTGACGTTGTTACGAGAAGAGATCACTACACTTTGTACAGCAAATGATTTGCTTAGCCGACGTCGTCGTACGAAAAAACGATGTGTTTAAGAAGAAGGAATAGTCAGAGTTGAAGATATCCAAGACTCAGAGGCTCAAAGAGAGGCTAATATATAATTGCAAGCTGATTTGCGAAAGGATAGAGGTCGTACAAAGCAAAGCGAGCTGTCAAAACAATGCTGTAGATGTTACGGACAACCTGGTCATAACATACAAACCTGCCCAAATGTTGTAGACACATCTGATAATTCAAATGCCGAAGAGTTAGAATAGTTTAATTAATTAATTGTTGAGATATTTAATGATTTTGTACAATGCCAAGGAAAATTGGCCCATTCGCTTGGGTGGCCC
>Ga0247807_10001503_pt1 | contig 13572 bp, 9 predicted proteins | sample UWRJL074202C1_FD_179931 | JGI IMG/M metagenome (GOLD analysis project Ga0247807, IMG submission 179931) | Plant litter microbial communities from Arlington Agricultural Research Station in Wisconsin, United States - UWRJ-L074-202C-1 | ecosystem: Environmental > Terrestrial > Plant litter >...
AGATAGTGGTTTGGACAATGCTAGGTGGGATTTTGTTTTCAACTCTAGCAATATCGATGAGGGCGGCTGTAGTCTCGATGGCTCGTTCGGCTGAGAGTGGCGCGATGGCGTTTGGGACGTGGTCTTTCACTGAGGTGTATGCGTGAATGCTATGCATGTCAATGAATGGGATGCAGGTTTTCAAAACCTCGTGATCCCATGAGCTCACTCCATCTTGTCCACACAAGATGAGGGTGACGGAAGGATCGAGAAGTTTCACGGCCTTGGCCCACTGAGTGGCCTTCTTTGCATAGTCTGTAGCGGTCATCTGCTCAACTTGCCATGGTCCCCAGCATTCGTTTCCGAGAGCCCAATATTTGATGTTATATGGCTCCTCGTGTCCGTTCTTCCGACGAAGATTAGCATAATGCGTATTTCTCGTGCCGTTGCAATACTCAATCCAGGCTAGTGCCTCCGTAAGAGTTCCTGTTCCCATATTGAGACAGAAGTAAGGCTCGACTCTCTTCTCTTTTCCTTCGCTTAGCACGGACAGCCAGTGCATAAACTCATCGGTTCCAAACTCATTCGTTTCGGTCCCCAACCATGCAAGTTCTGGCCTTGCTGGACGGTTCTCACGAGGTCCGATTCCATCTTCCCAGTGGTAGGTGGCGATGAAATTTCCTCCTGGATAGCGGATCACCGGGATATCAAGATCTCGGAGAGCGGTCAATACATCGGTGCGGTAGCCATGTGAGTCTGAGAGAGGGTTCCCTGGATCATAGATTCCACCATAGATACAACGTCCCATATGTCTGAAGATGAAAAGTCAGCGTGTGATCTATATAGCAGTTGAAGCTTGGGAATCGTGTTGAGCTGCTTGAAAATCGGTCTATCGCGCTCTACTGTGAGTCTCGCGCATGCTTCCCAAAAATATCTCAGTTGAGAAAGAGGACAATTTGGTGACATTGACAGCAACACAGAGATCGAAGCTATTGAAAGGCGTGTTTCTCTCTCTTTTACCTTCGGTCAATTTCCAGATAACGTACGCTTACACAGTATCTTCTTCACCAAAGAATAACAATACAGGAAACAGCATTACTCACTCCATAAACCCGCCATAAATATTTGGGTCTACATGCAACGTAAGCAAGTTGATCAAAAGCTACAATCTAATGTTCTAAAGCTTACTGATTTTGGACAACCTGCGGTCGACATCGACATCAATTGAGAAGGCTTCCCCTTCAGAGATTCTTGTAAAAGTAGTCATTGTGAACTGTGTGATCTTCCCAGGCTTTGTTTGGAACACAATCAAAGGCAGATTAAGTGAAGTAGAGGAAAATTAGATAATGCTTTCCAGACTATGATCTGAATGCAAGCGACTAGAAATTCCACTCCCACTGATCAATTGAGCAAGCACATGACCGAACTACATTTCCCTAATTAAATAGTTTATGAGCTGCGAAAGTCCGGCACGTGGCGGGGAAGTCGGCAAAGCGTCCTAAATCTAGCGACTATCACCAGAATGGAATCTTTAGAGTGGTCTGCCAGGGCTTCCAAGTCACGATATCTCTTGGAAATTCTCATCCTCTTCCGCTACAGAGACAGCTCATTGGCGCGCATAGATGGGATGGAGGTATGATTTTCCACTCCACCCCAAGACTGCCACCAGGTTTGAGTTTGTGGATCTTTGCCGGCCGAGGTTGGCAGACATAACGACAGCTCTCACTTCAATAGAATCAAAAGCTCTTTCACAATCCCGATTTTAAAAAGTTACAACGAATAGAACTTCTAAATCTTCTCGACACGTAGTCTAGTTCACTGCTGTTTTTGCTCTTTTCTTCTAATAAGAAAAACATCATATCGTGCTCCCCGAATTTTGATGCACGATGGACAGCAAGGTCAGTTGCCAATGACAGAATATGCCATAAACAAGCAAGGCATTCAACAGTTATGAACTTGTCTACTTTTACCGCAGTGACTCAAATAATGCGGAGCTTGATTTGATTATCAGATCTTCATAATATCTAGAATAATGTAATACATTAAACACCTTTGTAGATTAGTTAAGCCATTGCTGCTGATGCATCTAGACACAGCTGCCAACATGTTTTGTCGCTGTACATAAATTTTCAAGAACGTTTCAGCCTTCTTAGAGAAGGCGTTGTATCCGTCAAGGAGCACCGGCCCTAACTTTGGTATCGTTGATGTTCACTATTTCATAGATACATCTGGAAGCGTGGATCCGGAATCCTTTCGCTGTAAACTTACGTGACAATACGATTACTTGTCGCATCAGAAATTCAAGCTTTGAAATGTAGAAATGAGCTCATCAAACAACTTCTGCTGGTTAACAACGCATCTAGAAGCAGTAAGCCAGTCACTAGGTCGCTGTCGGGACGAGATCCGCAGCTATGAATAAGTCAATATTTCGGGAGGATTGCTTCAATTTTGAGAGAATGAAATCCTAATCAGTTGTTCAATCAAATACTAGACAAGGAGGTTCTCAGGTATTTATCCTGGATTGTTTTCTAAACTCTGGAAGACAGGCAAGCACCTTATCTGTCAAGGTTCATCAGAAATCAATCCATGAATAATGCCGAAAAGTAGTAGATGACTTGATGGAAGCTAAGCGTCGAAGAAACTCGAACCCGACCCTGATATGATACCTCAATCGAAGTTCCATGAATTTCTAGAACTTTACCAGCCAGTGCTTACCACGGATGGACCATTTCCCCAGCCACCGCCAACTCCGGCAGCAACAGCAGAGGTTCCAGAAGCAGCACCCCAATTGTCCCCATCAGCTGCTGCAACAATAGCACCGCCTTCGACTTCCCCACCTCCGCCAACTGCTGCAAAATTGCTAGCAATGCCGATGTGTCCGTTTGCGCCTTTCAAAGTTAGACGGTATTGGAGAACGAATTGAAACCCAGTCTTTACTTACCACTTTCTTCCTCCCCAACAAGAGGCTCCTTGCAACGAACCTTGGTGTGGCCCATTTGTTGGCAATTAGAGCACTTCACTCGAGAGTAATCACGAGGCTTAGGGCACTCTCGACTTTGATGACCCTCGGCATCACAATTGCGACAAATGATCTTATGCTCATTAGTACAGTCCTTCGCAATATGACCCTCTTCGCCTTATGCTTGAGTTAGCATGTCTATTGGAATAAACAAACGGAACTGCTTACCACAGTTGCGGCAGCCTCCACCTCCACCACCGCCTTGTGGGCAGTCCTTGGAGAAGTGACCAATCTCGTTGCACTTCTTACACTCGACACCTTCGGCAGAACGAGGTTCTGGACACTCCTTGGAACTATGGCCGGACTTTTTGCAGTTACGGCAAGCAAACCTATCAGGGCGTTCGTTGGGGCCTTGTAACTGGTTAGTTCACTACTTAAAGTAGGAAGATAGTGTAAAACATACAGTCGCGGATACGATGGCCAACTTCTTCGCAATTGTAACACTTCACTTCTGCCTCATCAGTGCGTTCTTGTTTCTCCTCAGAACATGTCTTAGCAGTGTGGCCAAAAGTATCACAATTTCTGCACTTCGGAATGCCGCGATCGACAGGTTCACCAGCGTCCTCGAGTCGAGCCATATTCTCCTCTGTAGATGATGGCCAAATTTCCTTCTCCTTTGGACGTTGATGCTTAGGACTCTTTCGAAGGGAGACTGAGTACTTCTTTCCGAGGTTACCTTGAAGATCCATGTTGGAGAAAGTCTCCTGAATATCCTTCTCTAACGCGATGTAGTAGAAGCTGAAATTTTGGATTCTAAAGGCTGTCTCAAGTTGGACATATGTTGCATCTGGAGTAGCCTTCAAGTACTTTTGAAGGGCTTCCTTGAAATCATCAAGGTCACGCTCTTCAGAAGCCATTCTCATCTCTTCCCATGCGTCTTCAGCTGGAATTAAAGGGACACTATATTGAATTTTACGTGGGTTGGTGCATTCCAGAGCAGTGTGTCCTTAAGCGTGTATCAGTTTCTTTTCTGAAAATTCAACCAGAATAGTATTCAGACCGGTCAAGCACTATCAAAATCGAAGAGAAACATACCTGCCTCCTCGCAGTTGTTGCAAGTCTGGGGTGGAGCATCTGGACAATCAGCTGCACGGTGTCCTTGTTGCTCACAACGTCTGCAGGTGCCGGTGAATTCACGAGCCACAGCTGGATTGGGGCATTCCGCCTTCTGGTGTCTATTCAAGCATCAGTGAATGTGCTGGGAGCCAAGTGTGCACATTTAATTACACACCCTTCTTCACCACAGTTGAAGCATGGGCGAGGCTTTGGTGGATGTTGGCACTCCGCCTTGCCATGTCCCTCCTCGCCACTATAGAAGCATTAGTATTAGTCAATTTAGATCGGTTTGGAATATAACATACCAATTGAAGCACCCTCCTGAAAATCCACCTCCACCTCCGCTTCCGCCGCCACTGTTATTAAATGCATTTGCATCAGCGCCTACGGCGAGACCATCATCGGCACCAAAGGTGTTGGCAGCTTCGATAGCAACACCACCGCTATTCCAATCGCCGCCGCCACCACCACCAATGCCTGTACTATCCCACGACATGTTGATGTAGGTTGAAAGTGACTTAGGTGGACTTCTTCTGTGATGAATTAGCAGCAGTGCAAAGCGGAATGTCCAAAGCTGAAAGCGGCCAAGTGAAGCTATTGGCTCCAATTAATGCGTATGTAATTGGTAATTGTGAATCGGCCAAATTTCTGTTAAAAATTTGGAGATTTTCTGTGAAGAGTGATAGCGATGATGGGAATAAGGGAAAGTGTTGAGCTGATGTATGCGGAAATCACAATGGAGAAAGAGGAGTAGAATGGAGAGAATTACTCACTGTTTTTGTAGATCTTGAAGAGCCCTCCGCGAACGAGAGGCAGATGAGGACCTTTTATGGTTTTATCTTGAAGTAAGTCCAAAGTCAGATGTTGTGTAGAAGAGGAAGAAGCTGGAAGACTTGAAGACTTTGTAGTTGCGGCAGCCTTGGCAAGTGAACGAGGAAGTTGGTGGAAGGTTCCCATTTAGGAAGCCACAGAAGAAAGGCAATGCTATTCACTGATCGCTGGCAAAAAGGCGAAGCTGAATACACAAAAGATGGTACTATTGGTTGAAGGCCATTGAAATGTTAGCTAGCCATCTTAGAAATTAGAAGAACATGAGAGAAAGTAACTCTTAGTTCTAGATTCCATGATTTGTCCTCGTTCCCTGATGCAATCCCTGATGCAAGATGAAATCTCAATCAGTTGTGGAAAGCCGCAAGCGTGCTTTTAAAGCAATGCTGACTACTAATGAAGTGTCGCTGCTTATGTATGTACTACCTACCTAATCTATGGGATATAAAAAGGGTCGACTTTCTACTTCTTCATACAATTACAAGCCGCACTTCACTCGGACATCATAGAGTACATAGAAGACTGTGATCAGAATCAAAAGTTGATAAGGGATACGCGTTCTCAAATCCCTTTGTTATCGGATAACCTGTCCAAGAATCATGGACCATATGAAACCAAGAGCTTGCAGCAATAAATAGCTCTCAAGAACTGATGTTGCGCTCCTTATCAGACTAGTGGACTTACCCTACAGGTGAATTGAATATTTCACCTAACTGCTTTATAATCCAGTTTTGAATGGTAGACAGGTAATACCTCATGAAGCTTAGTCTGAACTTTTACACTTGTTTGCATAGCTAACTTTAAGTGCTTCCATGAATACGCTTTCAAACTAGCAAGGAGATCATAGCTGAGATGAGATTGGCAGTGGCCTGATTCTTTAGCACTCCAAAAGTCCAATTCTGCTACTCATATATATGGAGAAAATCGCTTGACCCATCAAACACAAAGTATCAAATTCAAAGTGTGGTTGAAATAAATAAAAGAGTAGAGTATAACGTGCGCCTGCAAAAAAACCCTCAAAAATTTCTACATCGTAATATGCAGCAAAATATCCGAACGAGGACTAATTCGAAAAGCTCTAAGCGCAAAAAACCAATTCTTGCAACTGAAGCAGAAATCAAGAGAATTGTTGCAAACTGGCTGACAATGAGATATGAAGTATTGAACGCAGATATATTTGATCAGGGAACAAGAATACTACAATATACAGACATAAGACTATGTCTTAGAAATCATGAAAAGGTATTTATTTGACCATACAGCACATATTTTTACATATCTTTACAGGCCAAACCTATGCTCCAGGTGATATCGATGCAGGCATCGTTGCCTCAGAGCTTGTTGGTTGTGGCAGCGAACCAAGCGGAACCGCCCTCCTAGGTTTCTTCAACTCTGCCATTGTGACACCGGATAGTTTCGTGATTCCGACGACAGGCGGATCGCCTTTCTTTACAAACTCATACATGCCTGCTATCGTTAGCTGATAGCTCATACTTGATGTTATGCAGTAAGGGTTGTGGAAATGTACCAGGCATCTTGTTCCCAGCTATGCGGAATGCATCTCTCGCAACTTGCTCATGGATGTCTCCTTTCAGTTCAAATATGACTTTGCTGACTGCAATTCTGGATGCCCAATGATCAAAAGACCCTTTTCCTTTACCCATACGGACCTTCTAATTGTCAATTCTATTCATAAATGTGTCTGTCTTGAGAGTCTGCCCATACCTCGTTTCCACTGCTATATACACCAATGCTTGCACAAACCCTCTTGTATAGCCGATACTTCATCCCCTTCAGACGAATCTTAATTGCCTCTTCTCCATTCTTTAATTGAGCGGCACTGACACGACGATGGTGGTCGCTCATCCTAAGCCCGTAATCGCCCCAGACTATCGTGGTACCTCGCGCTGAGCCTCCGGTTGGTACGCGAGGACGCCCTTTGCTCGATCTCTTCTTCTCCGGCATCGTTGGTAGAAGCCAATTTCCAGCATTGGTGGGTGTACTGGAGAAAGCCCTTTGGCAGGTTGCATTTTTTATAATTGACCTGCTGCCAGATGTAGCACCGAGACAGACGTTTGTGGGCCGCAGAGGTGAGGAAGCTATTGAAAGCCTCTCGATTTGAGCGGCAAGGCTCAAAGTGCTTCGTAGCTTCATGATTGATCTAATTGTAAAATAAATGTGATTCCATATGTGAAGGTTATGGTATCCCGAAATTTTGGCCTTTAATACAAGGCATCAAGTACCAGGCAGAACAGGCAGAGCAGGCAGGAGGCTGCCATCACACTTTATTGCGGTGGCCGTAGGGACCAAGTGTGACTATCTGTCGCGAACGCGCTTTTTAAATATCGCGTCTGTCATCGACATCTGAAATTCAGAATGATCGAAAAACCAGTCTACGAGCAACTAAAATACTCTTTTGCTATGCGATTTTAAGCATGACAATATTAGCAACTACCTACCCAGAATTTTCTAAGTCGTTCTAATTGACAAGTATGCCTCCTAAGGATAAGGAAGCCCCAAAGGGGCAAGATATTAGGAGCTTCTTTGGCGGAAAACCAACATCTACGCCCATTCGAGAGAAAGCATCTGTCAAAGAAGAAGATTCCAAGAAGAAGAGAAGCAGTACATTATTCTGAAGATTCATTATAGGCTATGAAAAGCTAATTTACACCAGAAAATCGCAAGATAATTGTTGATAGTGACGACGACGATGATGTGCTAATGTATGCTCTTGAGATTCATGCTGGATAAAAGTTACTGAAGTTTGCTAGATCCAAGAAAGTTACTCCGAAACCAGTCCCCCAGAAACCTTTGTATGTAGATTACGGAATTGAAGCTTTATGTAGACACTGATCAGCATAACAGGAAAGAGTCTCCCAAAGGCAAGGAAACCTCTACTTCGGATTATTTCGCATCTAGTAGCAAGCCCAAATCATCAAAATCCACGCCAACAAAATCGAAGACTCAGTCTGCTGGAGTACCTAATGGCAGGTCATCCGCTCGCAAGAAGATAACATCATACTCCGAGCTTCAAAATGATGATGACGACGATGCATTTATGGAAGATGACAAGGATGCAGGAGACGATATATTTGCAGCAGATATGAAGAAGAGTAAGCGGGCTAAGGATAGCTATGTAGAGATAGAAAGTGAGGTTGAAGAGCTGCCACGCCCCAAGAAAGTTATGTCGAAGAAGTCAAAATCACAAAAGGATAAAGACGTTGAGATGAAGGACGCATATGATGAAAATTCTCTCGTGAAAGGGAATGAGATGGTGGCTGATGATGATATAATGGTCCTGGATAATCCCGAAAAGTTTAATTCGAGCAAAAAGCGCAAATCTGTCGACCTAGAATCTGAGTCTGAATCGGATATTGCCGTCAAACCTAAGAAAGGTACGAAAAGCACCACTTCGAAGCCGCCACCAGCAAAGAAGCAACGAGCTCCTCCACAGAAGAAGGCTCCCACTTCTGAGAGCTCCGCGGTACAGGCAATCTTGGACAACATTCCCATTGTTCGGCCACCGACTCCTCCACCAAAAGATCCAAATGTAAAGTTTGATTGGAAAAAGGGAGGAGGGGGAGGAAATGCCGGCCCAGCTCCAGCAGCGGGCGCGGTTGATATTCCTACTGGTGCTGATAACTGCTTGGTAGGTATGACCTTCGTCTTTACAGGCTTGTTACAGAGTATCTCGAGGGATGAGGGCACAGAACTTGTAAAACGCTATGGGGGAAAGGTAACGGGAGCTCCAAGCAGTAAAACAAGCTTCGTTGTGCTTGGAACAGACGCTGGACCGTCTAAGCTTAGGAAGATACACGATATGAATATCAAGACTATTGATGAACAAGGGTTGTTCGCGCTGATATCAACCATGCCTGCAAATGGTGGAGATGGGAAAGCTGCGGAGAAGAATATAGAGAAGAAGAAAGCCGAGCAGGAGAAGATCAGAGAGGAAGCCGAGGAAATGGAGAAGGAGGAACAAAGGAAGATCAAGGAAGCAGAGAAAGCAGAACGAGAGAGACAGAAACAGGCAGCTTTAAAAGGCTCAACAGTTTCCGCCGCAACTATCCGTCCGGTTGCCCCTACTTCACAGCTCTGGACTAGCAAATATGCTCCGACCACGATGGCTCAAATATGTGGTAATAAGGGACAGGTGGAAAAGATATCATCTTGGTTGAAGGGGTGGCCGAAGGCCCACAAATACAACTTTCAGATGAGAGGTGCCGATGGTCTAGGCGGTTATCGAGCAATTATTATTCATGGTCCACCTGGTATTGGAAAGACAACAGCTGCACATCTCGCTGCTAAGCTCGCAGGATATGATGTTATTGAGAGTAACGCTAGTGATACTCGAAGTAAGAAAATGGTTGAGTCTGGCGTGGCGGAGGTCTTAGACAACAAGTCACTGCTTGGCTACTTTGCAGGAGATGGGAAGGATGTCAACATGCAGAAGAAGAACATCGTTCTGATCATGGACGAAGTAGATGGCATGTCTGCAGGGGACAGAGGTGGTGTAGGAGCATTGGCCAAAGTTTGCAAGACAACCCATATACCTATGATCTTGATCTGCAACGAGAGGAAGCTTCCGAAGATGAAGCCTTTCGATTTTGTTACGTTTGACCTACCATTCCGACGGCCTACAGTGGAACAAGTACGGTCTCGCATTGCTACGATATGCCATCGAGAAGGGCTTAAGCTCCCTATGCAGGTAATTGACGCCCTTATCGAAGGTAGTAATAAAGATATACGTCAGATAATCAATATGATATCTACAGCAAAGCTGGACCAGACTGCTATGGATTTTGACCAGGGAAAGTCCATGTCAAAAGCATGGGAAAAGCATGTTGTTCTTAAACCTTGGGATATCTGCCACAAGCTGCTCGGAGGCGGCATGTTTGCACCCAGCAGCAAAGCTACTCTCAACGACAAAATCGAACTATATTTTAACGACCATGAATTCACCCCTTTAATGATCCAGGAGAACTACTTAAGCACAAAGCCAGCACTTCTTAATTCTGTATCGAGTTCAAGAGAAGCTAAAGTCAAAGCATTAGAACTAGCAGACCAAGCAGCAGAGAGCATTAGTGATGGAGACTTGGTTGATCGAATGATCCATGGCTCGCAACAGCAATGGAGTCTAATGCCAACCCATGCAGTTTTCAGCAGTGTCCGGCCAGCTAGTTTCGTCGCTGGCATTATGACCGGTCAAACATCATTTACGAAATGGCTTGGAAACAATAGTAAATATGGCAAGCTTACTCGGTATGTGAAGGAGATACAATCTCACATGCGACTTCGAACTTCTGGCGATCGCCACGAAATTCGGCAACAATATCTCCCTGTGCTTTGGACACAAATGATCAAACGACTTGAAGTTGACGGGAAAGATGCTGTGGACGAAGTCATCGATCTTATGGATAGTTATTTTCTGACTAGAGATGACTTTGACTACATGATGGAGCTTGGTCTAGGCGAGCAGAGTGAAGATAATGTGAAGCTCGAAACCCAGACTAAGTCCACATTTACGAGACTGTAAGTTATTGCCGTGCAATATCCCGAAACATATCTGACAGGTTTAGATACAATGCTCGATCGCATCCTCTACCATTCATGAAAGCTAGCAATGTTGTTGCCCCAGCCAAAGCAGTAAAGGCCGCTCCTGATCTCGAAGAAGCGTTTGAGGAAGAAGATGAGGCAGAGATCATCGCTGAGCCAAAGGAGGAAGAAGACGAAGAATTGGATATGAAGAAAGACAAGTATATTAAGCAAGCAAAGGCCAAAAAGCCAGCAGCTAAGAAAAAGGCCTCAGCCAAGAAAAAGGCGGTCAAGGATGAGGACGAAGATGACGAAGAGGATGAGTCTGAGGAGGATGTGAAACCTCAAAAGGGGAAAGCAAAGGTTAGAGCCAAGCCCAAGGCCAGAGCAAAGAAGTAAGGTGAGCAGTGTATTGCATTACAACAAACAACAACTACGAAGTAAGGAAGGCAGGGCACCACTTGTTTTAGCGCATCTTCAAACCTCATTGCTAGTGCCTCAGCAAGTAGAGTAAAGCTAGGGTGTTCTTAGTACGACGAGTAACGAGTTTTTAAAAGAAAGCCGACAAGTACAATAAAGTGAAGTGTATATAATTAAAGTTATAGGTACGTGCTGCGTTAGATTCGATCGTGTTATTTGTAGTAGAGAAATCACTCAGGCTGTGAACTTAATATTACGTCTGTTCGTCTCACATCGCCTAGTGGTTGAAGCTTTCATAATTACATGCCCTGACGGATACTTATAAAAAAAAATCTTGAGGTCTAATTCGTTTTTTGCTAGTTCCTCAAGCAATGATTGAAGTTGGACTAGCTATGAAGAACGACAGGGTATTCGTATTAAACATAAGCATTCTACTACTAATAGTCTGTATAGATATTGATGTATTGTAGATGTGTACGTTTCAATTGTAATCGTGCGGTAATCGTTGATTGCTTTAACTACGACGAAGTTGGCGTAAAAGTATACCGTTTAGATTCATACCGGCCTCATAACCTAGTCTCCTAACCAGCCTAGATATATTCATTCGATATACCAACAATTACAAGTCAGTAAGTATTTACAAGTGGCGGATCGTTTATGTCACTATTCTATTTGATCTTTTTAATCCTGGAGGATCTTCATAAAGGCTTTGTATTTTCGATAATCCCTAAACTTGAAGTATACAAATTATAATAAAGTAATATATGTGCCAGTAGGTACGGAAATTTTGAAAGATTTGAGTCGAATCAAGAAGTCACGGTTTGACACTAGTCATGGATACGATTGGAGGCTTGATTTTGCTCCACTTATCAGCCAAAAGATCCTCCATCACCAATATGGTAATATCTACAGCAATGGCCCCTCTTATGCCATGTAGTTGGATGTGGGGTTTACAGACAAGGATGAAATAAGACCGCCCTCACTGGATACGCAAGCTACGGTCTAAGATTAGCATCTTGGGGAATACGCCGGATGAGATGTGCAAGAAAGACGTAATAAATAACAGGATCAATGACTACGAAACAACTTTGAATTGCGATCAGCTGCTGATAACTTTGCAATTCTGCATATCAGATCGCTTTTGAACCAAGCGTGTCAACTTACTCTCGCCCTTATTCCACGATCTAGCGAACTTATCAAATTGTAACAATAAGCACTACAAGCATTTTAGTACCGTCCCTTTCTACCTAAATTATTATGCAGATCATATGCTGGTTAGTGGGCTTACTAGCGGGAAAAGAGGAATTCGGTGCTAAAGGAATTGCGGAAGCTAGGCCGCCAACCATTTTTATGGTCAGTTAAAGTTCACACACCAGAGCATTTGAAGCTCAGGGGTCCAGGCGAGGGAGGTATTAAGATGGTGATACGGGAAATTTAGGTACTTTGTTTCCGTCTTGTGACGGAGAAGGTGGCTGATCTTGACCAGCTTCCTATTCTCGGGGTAGCGTGACCGGCATATGGTACACAACAGGCCACCATGATCAGTCTGTGCGCTCCTTAAAATTTAATTTCCCCGCTGTGTAGCCAAAAAGGACATCATCTATTTACTCTGAGTAGGAAAATGTCAATCAGATACGCAAATGATAGACCCTTTGCCACGTATTAGATAGATTCGATTGGGAGAGATCATAGTGTGTTGTTGCCTCTTGCCAAGTATTTGATAGGTATTTGATTCAACCCCACGGAAGAACTCGAGACTTTTGTCGTTTCTATGCATTAAAGATGCAGTAATAAAGTATTATAATAGCACTAGACAAGGATTCTTAGAAACACACCTACGTAAGTAAAGAATACTTTGGTAAGCGAGGAGTATATCCTGAATCAGGGAAGGTTCGGATCTGCTCTGGGCGACCCTGAGATCCACTATTACAACAGTTCACGGCTGTACTCCATACCATATGGATCTATAAACTCACCAATCAAACATTCAGGTACGGAATATTGTTGGAAGATGTTAGAGAATTATAATGTTGATTGGTATGGAGACAGCATTTCACGTTGCTATATTGTTATGTGGTCCTTCGACCCCTGAAATCCGGCCTTGTGAGGCTTTATTGTTCAGCTGGAGAGTCAAGGCTCCATACTTCAATCAGTGTGTTAGCGTGAGGGACAGAACCTGTGAGATCGACTTATCAACCGTCATAAGGCATGAAGTCGTTCACCTACAACTATAAAAGGAGGCTTCTCCCTCTCTTAAACTCTCTATCTCGCCATCGATCTCTCAACTCATTCCTAAGCAAGCTCAGAAAATCATCTACCGAAATCATGAAGTTCTCTTCTATCACCCTTCTCGTCCTCCCATTCCTCTCTGGTGTTGTGGTCGCCGATAATTGCCGTACCGGTATCTACTACTGTGGCTCGACGCTTCTTGGAAAGGGTATATATTCCCTAATATTCTCCTGCTCCCAAATTGTTTACCTTCTCTGTCCTACTCTAGACTAATTTCTCATAGGAAATTACCAAGCCCAAATAAATGATGCCATGACGGGACACGGCAGCGATTCGGATGATTCAATTTTCTTCTGTGAGGGCGGCTCCAATGGTGCTATCAGATGGGTTGAAACCTGCAGTGGAGACTGCGTAGATGGTGGTAAAGATAACGATCACTGCTAAATAATGGGACTGGATATGGTTGCTCGATATAGGCCTGAACAGGATATACTTGGCTTCGGTTG
>Ga0247807_10001505_pt1 | contig 13569 bp, 13 predicted proteins | sample UWRJL074202C1_FD_179931 | JGI IMG/M metagenome (GOLD analysis project Ga0247807, IMG submission 179931) | Plant litter microbial communities from Arlington Agricultural Research Station in Wisconsin, United States - UWRJ-L074-202C-1 | ecosystem: Environmental > Terrestrial > Plant litter >...
AATGAACGTTTCCAAAAATTGTAAAGCCTTCCTTTTGCAGCAATTTTGCAAATTTAATGGTTGGCCAACTTATAGCGCGAGGCAGGTGGAATATTGCATGTTTTTTCATGGTGATAAATGTTCGTGTTTTCGCACACGTGTGCTTAAACCTGAGTATACTCAATTTTATATAAATGAAAACCCTGACGGACCACGAAGGTCAATCAGGATTTAAATCTCGGGAACCGTTTCAGCAACAGGAGTTGGCTCTGACACAGGCTCTTCAACAACGGCAGGAGTCTCTTCTATAGCAGGAACTTCTTCAATCACCTCAGGCGAAGATTCCTGAACAGGCGTCGGCGTCACACTACTATTTTGTATCATCATCTTAAACTGGTCTTTCGTAACGCAGATATCCTCAACACATAGCAGTTTCGTCTCAACCTTATCCGTTTTCATAAGCTGCGCAAATGAAGAAACTTTCTTCGCCAGCTCTTGCACAGATTTTAAAATATACAGAGGAAGTCTCGAATAGTTAACCTGCTTGTAGCCGTTAGAATCTGTCGTCACCAGTTCCGGAAAAACAGACTCAACGTTCTGCGCAAGCAATCCGTAATTCGTAACCGAAGTGTCCACCCTATTTATACCCTTGGCTGTGTCATTCCAATTATAGGTCACGGTCTTGAGCTGGACCATTTTATCCAAGTAGCCATCCGACAAATCAACAACATTCGTTTTCAATCTCTCATCAGATGAACAAGTTCCCATTATTCCAGTACCGCTATAATCTTTTATACATCCATTCGCCCCAGTTGTACCAACTCGTATATCACCAAAAACTTGCAGGCGATCGAAAGGGGTTGATGTTCCAATACCAACCAACCCGTTAGTCTGAACATACATCTTTGTATCATTACCGGCCTGAATTCTAAGATCATGAACTGTAAATGTACCGATCGCACCTTCAGAATCCATACTAAACATTCGAGTACGCACCCCATTTGTAGTATCTTCAGAAACAAGAGATGGTGAACTCGCTCCTACGGCATGCACCGCAAAGACCGGAGTAGTTGTACCAATACCCATAAATGCTGTTGCGCCAGAAGTTGTTATGCTACCCGTTACGGAAAAACCGTTAGCATTCAAACGCGCTCTTTCATTACCACTACCTGCACCCGGAGTACCGCTGTTAAGAAACAGCAAACTACCGCTGTCGTTGTACATAACAATTGACTGACCTACTCCGGCATTTGAGAAAAATAACCGCGCACTGCGAGTCGCGTTGGATGCATCAGCATCAAGATTGATTCCATTAGCCGCAGAACCTCGTATGGTCAACAAGGTATTAGGCGTAGTCGTACCAATCCCAATATTTCCATTGCCATCAATTCGAAGCCGAGGTATTCCCGACGACTGGTTCTGTCCGCCTGTAAAGAAGTCAACCGTATTCGTTCCGTTTGCCCAAATTGACATATGCGTTCGCTGAGATGATACATCGCCAATTCCACCAATCAATCCATCCGCGTTTTTAAAATGTATCGCCCCCGAAGAAACCATACCGGAAAGCGCACTTTCAATCATTATGTTTGGATTTCCAATTCCTGCATATATATGCAGTTTTTCACTTGGTGAGCTTGTTCCAATCCCAACATTACCATTTGCCAATACTGTCATCCTTGCAAGACCATCAGTCTCAAACTGCAACGCCTGAGCATCATTCGTTCCGATTGTCATAGTGTTCCCATAACTGTTCCCACCGTTTTGAATCATATCGACTGAAACGTAACAGTTAGAATCAGCTGGAGTACAGTTTGGATCCTGCACGTTATCGCTTGGCAAGAAGGGCTGAGAAGGATTTGCAGCGAAAACATCTGCAGAGAAAGTCAGCAAAAAAACAGCTATAAAAATTTTTAAACGCGAAGCAATCACAATGTTTATATTTTAACCCGTATGGGTATATATTACAACAAAAAACACCGCACTCACGTACAGCATTTTATTTATTTTTATTCATCATCATCGACATTCGCCTCTCCGCCATTTTCAAAATATTCCACAACCCGATCCATCATTTTCCCAATCTGTCCCTGACCTAACATCAGTGAGATTCCATGCCATGATTCTTTCAAACGGTGGTCCGTGATTCTGTCTTGCAATACGTTATAGGTTCTAATCTTCTCAGATCTATCCCCAGTTCCGAGCTGCAACTTCTTTTCACCTGAGAATTTTTTAGCTGCCTCTCGTTCATACAATTCACCAACCTTAGCCTGTAGAACAGACAAGGCTTTCTCACGGTTTTTCAACTGACTTCGCTCTGACGTACAGCGCACATCAAGTCCGGTGGGCTTGTGAATCAAACGCACTGCTGTTTCCACCTTGTTAACGTTTTGCCCTCCCTTTCCACCAGCTCTTGAAAATTCCATTTCAAGGTCTGCTGGATCGATTTGGAATTTAACTTTCTTTCGAATCGGCAATACGGCAACTGTTGCAGTTGATGTGTGGACTCGTCCAGACTTTTCAGTTTCGGGAATTCTTTGGATTCGATGCGTTCCGATTTCATATTTAAAAAACCGATATACTTCAAAACCTCGGACCTCATATACGGCTTCTTTGTATCCGCCAATTCCGTTCTCTGAGATATCAAGCGTATCGACTCTGAACCCTCGTTCAGCACAAAATATTTTATACATGTTCGCCAAGTTCGCCGCAAAAAGTGCCGCTTCGTCCCCACCTACTCCGGCTCTGATTTCAAGCACGAGCTCGTTTGGATATTGATCAGCCTCTTCTTCTTCCTTGATGATGTCTTTAATCTTATCAACCATAAAGCCGATCTGTTCATCAACAGAAACCATATCAGCCTCAGCCATTTCTTTCATGTCAGGATCTTCCATCATTTCAACCAACGATTCTTTTTCTTTAGTCAGACGATCAATCTCACCAGCAAAAAAGCTCGTTTTAAAATCCTTTCGTAATTCTTCTAAATTTAAATCTTCCATATGTGTATGTAATTATTTTAAGTAAAATAAAAAAGCCCTTATACAGTTAGTATAACAGACTTTTTTATGTTCGCTATTTTGTAGACTTAACTTTTGTCGCGGCTGATTGACGAGCTTTGAACTTCTCAACACGACCAGCAGTGTCCACAGTTCTTTCATTTCCAGTATAAAATGGGTGACATGCTGCACACATTTCAGTTGTGTTTGATTCTTTTGTTGAACCTATCGTATATTTTTCACCACATGCGCATGTAAATACGGCATTTGGGAAATAGTTAGGATGTATATTTTTCTTCATAATAGTAACGATTATACACTATTATTGGATTAAATCAATATCGGCTTGCAATTTGACTGCCCGCTTCATAACCTGGTCCCCATAGAAGGTATTGTCCGCTGAACCACAGGCTCGTCCTGAGTAGTATCGACAAGCTGCATTTCGCTCAGCTGAGGCGGTTCCGGCTCCTGCCCCTAGGTCAGCCAAGTACATAGATGAGGCCATAAAGGCGTCAGCTGCCGCCCAAGGGTTAGCTACAGCCCCTCCTTTCGCCTTAGAAATACGAGCCGCAAACATTTGCCATGTTGATGGGATAAACTGAGCAGGTCCCATAGCTCCACCGTACCCTGTCGTGAACGGACACGATACGCGAGTTGTTGCCCAATCCTTTCCAAGCGCTTTTGTGATGGCCAAGAATGGCTGCACATCACGAGACGGCTTCATTACATTATTAACAGCCGCACCAGAAGCAATCTTAACTCCGGCTCCTGTCTCTTGGTTTGTCATATAACATGATCCAACGTTTGATCCCAAGTTAGACTCTTGTTGCAAAATCGCCAAGATGAATGCCGGACGCACGCCCGAAACATTTCCAGCTGACTTCGCGAAGGCTACGGCATCCTCAAACTTAATCGAAGCAGAGTCACGCAAGGCAAAGAGCGCATTTCTAATCTTTGTAGCTTCCGCCTGCTTGCTGGCGATAGTTCCATTATATGAAGTTTGCTCTTTTTTGTTCAAAGCCAATAGTCTGGCTTTCTCAGCATCGATTTTATCAATCTTAGCCTTTTCAGCCTCAACAGCATATTTTGAGTCATACTCTTTTGAACGCTCGCTGTCTAATTCTTTTTTGGCACCTTCCTCTTCTGACTTATCTTTACTGATAGTTTCGATAGATTCTCTGATCTTAGTATTGATGAATACGTACGCATCTAAATCACGGAAGAAGTCTGAAATGTTTTCATTTGATAGGAAAATCTCAACAGCAGAAATGTTATCAACTTCGTATGCGTTTCTAATAACCTCGTTCAAGCCAACTTTGTTTTTGTTGATTCTCTCCTGAAGCCCAACGATAGCAGTTTCTTTTGACTTAATGTCTTTTCCAAGCTTCGCGATAGAAAATTCATGAGACTTGATCTTAAGTTTTGCTTGAGCTGCCTGGTTTTCCAAGATTTTCTTATCTCGAGCAATAGAAGTTCCCTCATTCTTCAATGATGAAAGCTGGTTATTCAAGCTGGCAACCTCGGCTTCGATCTTGGCAAGCTCAGCCAAACAGTACTCCCGGTTTTCAGGCAAGTTACAGTCAGCCGCCTCCACCTTTGTACGTGTAGAAAGAGAAAATGACGCGAGTAATATTGTGACAATTGCAAAAATCGCAAATCCGCTTTTTGGTCTAAAATTCATATTCCATAATTATAGCAAAAAATGAGCAATGAAAAAACCCTATTTGTTGATAAAATAAGGTTTTTTCCATTTCAGACTTAGTATATAAGGTTTGACTATTCAGCCCCCTCTTCCTCTTTCTTACCTTTTTGATCAGAAACTTCGATAGCTGACATATCAAGAACTGCATCTTCTTCTTTCTCCTCTTCGTGCTTTGATGCTGTAATGATAACGTCATCTTCGTTTGAAAGAATCTTAACTCCCTTTGGAGCTTTGATATCTGACACAAGAATGTGATCGTTGATATCTTTAAGTACAGAAATATCTATTTCAAGCTCGTGAGGAAGATCTTTGGCTTCAGCCTCGATCTCAACCTCAAAGATATTCTTGATAAGATCCGCTCCATGAGCTTTTACTGCTTCAGCAACACCAACAAATGTTAGCGGAACGTTAACAGTGATCTTTTGTCCTTTCTTAACGGCGTAGAAATCTACGTGGATGATGTTTCCGTTTCGTACATCAACTTGGATGTCGTGAATAAGAACATCTTGATTGTCTTTCAAACCTGTAAGACTAATGATTGAAGATTCACCGGCTTCTTTATAAAGCTTTGTAAAATCTTTTTGATTGATAACAAGAGCAGTTGATGGGTATGCAGGACCGTATACAACAGCTTTTATACTGTTTGTCATGTCTACTGATGCGCTACTTTCTTGAACGTTAAGTGTATAAGTCATATTGGAAAACAGTATACACTATTTCTGATATTTATCAATAAGGGCAAAAAGTGCTATTATTGGATGACATGTTAACCAAAATCAGCAATATAGCGAGGTACCTATTCTCCGGAGGTGTGACTTTTTTGATTAATGCTTCAATTTTCCTGGTTTTGACCGAACATTTGAATGTTTGGTACATCTATTCTGCAATTATCGCCTTTGCTGCATCAGCCTTGGCCGGATACTTCTTACATAAAACAATCACATATTCGGATAAAACCCCTACAAGCACAGGCAAAGTGATTCACTATTACATGTTGAATATTGCTAATGTGATAATGAATGCCCTTCTTCTATTCATATTTGTTGAATATTTTTCTATACTTAAAATTATCGCGCTTGTGATATCAAACCTGCTTATTGCGGTATACAGCTATTTTATTTACAAAAAAATAATATTTATATGAAAACCATCTTACAATACGTATTCGTTACCCGATTATTTTTAGTGCTGTTAGCATGTTCCTCTTTCTTCCTTTTTCCCTACCTAAAAGAAACAACGCTGTTTGGAAACAAAGATGTCAGAATACAGCAAGGCGATCATGTATACGACTATGTTGACGGAGACATTGCCGTAAAAAGCATGTGGTCAGTTTGGGATAGCAAATGGTATATCAGCATAGCGGATGATGGATATTCAAATCAGAGACCGCCATATCAATTTATAGACAATAAGGGATTCTTGCCATTGTATGCAGTCTTGATCGGTTTTGTGTCCCGAGTATTTGTATTTGGAGACACAATACTGGCCGGAATAATTGTTTCGAATATCTTTCTAATCCTTTCATTATGGATGATAAAAAAATTCACCGAATCAGATGAGCAACTTAAAGATTCTGTGAAAATAAATCATATCTATCTCTATATATTATTTTTTCCTCTGTCATACTATCTTTCAAGCGTGTATCCAGAGTCGTTGTTCTTGTTTTTAAGTACCGCTTCGCTGTATTTTCTGAACAAGAAAAAATTGAAGTCAGCCAGCATGCTCATCGGTCTATCAATGATTACGAAAATATATGGAGGATTTCTTATGATTCCCTGGCTCTTTTACGTATTGAGAGAAAAGAAAAATATATCAATTAAGCAGATAGTGTCATCGCTCGCTTTGATTGGAATATTTCCACTTCTTTACTTGCTTCACATGTATCAGGTGTCAGGTGATATATTTGCATATAGCAACATCCAGAATACTCACTTTGGACATTATTGGGGCAATCCGCTTGAGGCTATTATTCTTGATATATTCTTCAGGGGAAATATTCAATCTTTGCTTAATGGGGTCACAACAGTTTTTGGAATCACGCTTATCTTTTTTGGAATAAAGCGCATGAAGATCGAGTATTCACTTTATTCGCTCGCCTATCTTTTGCTTCCTCCGCTTAGTGGTACAACAAATAGCAATGCACGGTACATGACAGGGCTTGTATTTATACCGATTCTGCTTTCATTGTGCGTTAAAAAAGAAGAGAGTCGGTATATTCTAATCTACATATTTTCATGTATCCAGGGCTTCACCATACTATGGTGGGTAGTCGGCGCGCCGTTTGTTGCATAGCCTTCATTCTATTTTGATTCCTCGTGATATTCTTGTTCAGTATTTATATCCCAGATGTTTGCCTTGTCCGTTCTGCCCGAAATAATATTATCAACTGCCGTCATCGCCGTAAGCATAGAGTGGTCTTGATTGTTATATTTATGCATGCCATTTCTACCGATGAGAAAAAGATTTTCAAACTTGTCGATATATTCCCTCACTTTGTCGAAGTTCTTATATTCGCCGAAATATCCAGGATACGTTTTTTTCATACGAATCACAGTCGCATCGATAACGTCAGCTGTGTGTATCATTCCGATCTTTTCCATTTCCAATATCCCGAGATTGATCATTTCCTCGTCGTTTAAATTCCACAACGCATCGCCTTCTGTACAAAAATACTCCAAGCCGACCCATATCGTTGCAGGATCCTTCACCAGGTACGGACTCCAATTATTGAAAATTTGCACACGACCAAGAGAAACTCCTGGCTCTTGTATATAAATCCAATTATCTTTGATCGGACTGCCATCAGGCTCAGATACAATCATCTTCTTAAGTAGAAGTCCGACAGTTATAAAGTCTCGATATTCCAACTTGCCACTCGTAAAGGAAACTTCAGGTGGGGTATCATCTGAATCCAGTCTTGCAATCAAATCCTTTACAGGCATCGTTGAGAAAAAATAATCTCCTTCAATTGTTTTCTCAAGTCCTGATTTTTTATCCAATACGACAAGCGAGGTTATACAGTTGTCGCTTGCATTTATTTTAACAATTTCATGTTCAACCTGAACTTCGGCCCCTTTGGCGGAAATATCTTTTGCAACTTCTTCCCAAAGTTGCCCCGGCCCTAATTTTGGATACAGAAATTGCTCAATGAGTGAGGTTTCAACTTTTCCATTTGTAAATGCTTTTGGTAAAAAATTCTTCTTGATAAAATGCCAGCCAGCCGTTGCGACAGAAAGACCTTTAACTCTCTGACTTCCCCACTCTGGGCTAATCTCCAAACATGTTTTTCCCCAAACTTTTTCAGTATATGACTTGAAAAAAGTTTCGTATAATTCTGTGCCAAACTTATTAATATAAAATTCCTCCAAGTTCTTCGGATTCTTTGACGGAAATAATGCCGCCTTAGAATAGGTTATCCCAATCTTCAGGATTTTTTTAAATCCCAGTTTTTTCAGTGTGGATGCAGATAGCGAAATCGGATAATCAAAAAATTTCGAATTAAAATAAATTCTTGATTTTCTATCGCGAAGGAGCATAACCCGATCAACAGTTTCTGGGTCGGCACCTTTGTCCAAACTAGTTCGCAAATGTCTTGATTTATTTTGATAGGTAATCTTTGCTTCACCGATATTTGTTTTTTGAAGCGGCAATATATTGAGCCACCATTCCATCACTCGGTCTGATTTTGAAAAAAATCGGTGTCCACCAATATCAATCTTATTTCCTTTGAATGAAGCAGTACGCGAAATACCCCCGATATAGTCAGTTTGTTCAAAAATAATCGGTAAAACCGAGCTTCTTGAAAGCAATTCGTATGCAGCCGTTAATCCCCCAGGACCAGCGCCGATGATAACAGCTTTTTTTGTTTTCATGATAATACAATATCCCTTCTATTTTAATAACCTGATCCAGATCCGCCGCTACCACCTCCACCGAAAGTATAGCTCACATCATTTTTTATACCTGTTGTAAAATCGATATTTACATATATAGGTAATGATGATCCGTAACTTATACCCGCCAATGCTTGATAACCACTAAATGTTTTAGTATTTTCTAAGAACACGGCAAAGACAGCAGAGTTAACCTTACTTGTGATGACAGCGGCTATGGGACCTCCGATTGAAATCAATTGTCCGTTAGCATCATATGCTGCCCCAGCCACATTTGCAGTGTTCGTTAAGTAGATATAACAGTATCCCTGAGCTGCCTGGGGATCTTTCGCTGGTTTAGATCCAAGTGCCTTGGCAGCTATCAGAGTATCATAGAGGTTGTCATTATTGGCAACAAGACCCGCATTGTTACAGTCGATAGTCCCATTACTAGCCGGAGGGATTCCGCTAATACCTGTGTATGCTGATAGCGGAACGCCACCGTTATTACTTAATGAATATAAGGTAAGCGCCTTTTCAATTGACCTCATTTCAGAGATTCGTTTCGTATCACGTGCTTTCGATCGCGCACCGGCGAGGGATGCAAGAACGATAGAAGACAAAAGTCCAATGATAGCCACCACCACAAGCAACTCTATTAATGTAAAACCTTGATCAGTATTTCTTTTAGGTATATTCATATTTTTATTGAGAACTAGAAATTAATGCAGGGTTAATAGTAGCCGGAGGCACACTCATAGAGCGGCTTATAAAAAACACGCTTACGCCAACCATGGCAATCGTGATTCCCAAAAGTATTGCAACTGCCTGGTTTTCTGTTTTTGCCAAACCCCCTTTTACCAGGACCCGAATCATCGTTGGAATTTCCGGAGCTCCGAGAATTGCACGTGAACGTATTTTAAATTTTGACTCATCGAAGCTGAATGAATCAGCGCTAACCGGTGTTAGATTATTTTCTATTGACATATTTATATTATTGCATTTTGTTGCTAACTCTTTCAATCAAATCCCCCATTGACATCATATATTTATGATATCATGGTACATATGAACATACAGAATCTTTTCAAAAAAAATAAATCTATGGATTTTTTATCAATCGGTGACATCGTCGTTGATGCATTTATCAGACTAAGCGCCGCTGAAGTTATCGACAACGGCCATTCAAAAAAAATATGCGTTCCGTTCGGTGAAAAAATACCCTTTGATTCAGTAACCGAACTTCTTGGAGTTGGAAACTCGGCCAATGCATCTGTGGCAATTTCACGGCTACACATTGATTCAGGTCTTTTGACCCATACAGGCAAAGACATGTATGGAGAAAAAAATAAAGAGGTTCTCGAGAATGATGGCGTAAACACCGACCTTGTATCACTGGATGATGGTAAAAAAACTAACTATCACTACGTTCTCTGGCACGGTGACGAGCGAACTATTTTAGTAAATCATGAAAAATATGACTATAAAGTTCCGCAAGCTTTAAAGTCTGGCTCTATTAAACCTAAATATGTATACCTCTCTTCTCTTGGCGAAAGTACGCTTGATTTTCATCTTGAATTAAACGATTACCTCAATGCAAATCCTGATATCAAACTTATTTTCCAACCCGGAACATATCAAATGAAATTTGGAACAGAGGCATTGGCCGATTTATATAAAAAGACAGAAATATTTTTCTGCAATAAGGAAGAGGCAATTCGCATTTTGCAAATTCCAGAAACTGATGACATCAGCACCCTCCTTTCAGGACTTACTGGTCTTGGGGTAAAACTGCCGGTTATCACCGATGGTCCACATGGATCATATACCTATGATGAGACAACTGGAAAAATAATTCATATCGCTATTTATCCAGACATCGCTCCGCCGGTTGATCGAACAGGTGCAGGTGATGCCTTCGCCTCAACATTCTCTGCTGCAAAGTATCTCGGGTTGGACAACAAGACTGCGCTGATGTGGGGATCGATCAACTCGATGTCAGTATGTCAGCATGTTGGTGCACAGGAAGGATTATTATCGAGAGAAAAGCTTGAGAATTACCTTTTGACTAAGCCTCAAGGTTGGGAGATTGAAACGATAAATTAACCAAAGTTTACAAAGCAAAAAGCCTCTATAGAGAGGCTTTTACTATGTCCGCTGTATCCATATTGTAGAACTTGATAAGTTCGGCCGGTGTTCCGGATTGTCCAAACTCATCCCTCACTCCGATTCGACGCACAAGCTTTGGATTAGTTTCTGAAATAGCTTCGCAGATTGCAGAACCGAATCCTCCAGCTATTTGATGCTCTTCGACAGTGACGATTTTGTCTGACTTATTTGCGAATGCAAACAATGTTTCTGTATCAAGCGGTTTGATTGTATGAAAATTTATAACCGCAACTTTTTGATTATGTTTTGATTCCAATTCTTTGGCTGCCATCAATGATTGATACGTAAGTGCACCGGTCGAGCAGATCAATGTATCGAATTTTTCAGCCCCCTCACTTTCAAATAATAAATTTGCTTTTCCAATAATAAAAGGCGTTTCTTCAGTTGTAATAATCGGGGATTTTTCACGAGCTAGACGAATATATACTGGGCCTTTCTGCATGCCTTCAAAAGCCGCTACAGTGGCCTTACGCGCTTCTATCACATCGCACGGAGATATTACCGTCATATTAGGAATAACCCTCATAAGGGCCAAATCTTCGATTGCTTGATGTGTTCCACCGTCTGGTCCAACTGAGATTCCGGCATGTGATCCTGCGATGATTACCTTCCTATCATTGTAGCAAATAGTCGTTCGAATCTGCTCCCAGTTTCGCCCTGGTGAAAACATGGCATATGAGGTGATGGCTGGAACTTTTCCCATAGCAGCCATACCTGAGGCTACTGATGCAAGGTTTTGCTCGGCTACACCGATCTCGATAAATCGGTCAGGATATTTATCACGAAAAAGATTCATCTGAGTTGATTCAGTTAAGTCAGCACACAAACCAACCACATTTCTATCTTTGTCTCCGGCAATCAAAAGACCTTCACCGAATCCTTTTCGGATTGGTAATTGTTCGATATCTTTAATGTCTCCAAAAATTTTAGGGTTAAGCATGTTCATGGTGGATATTATATCATATCGTTTAAACGAGTATCGAGTTTATTTGACTTTTTACTATATATATGCTATTATATAATAGTTAGGACATATTAAATATCTATCATGAACTCAGAAACTATCAACAAGACTTCCCTTGCAATTGGAACCACCGGCCGATTCGAACTCGCAATCGGACTACCAGGAGTAGGACATGTCGAAATTTTTGACACATTCTACATCAACGACCTCGAGACAGATGAAATCGTTAAGGATCCTATCAGCTTGCTCGAAGGCGAGTCGAAGAAGGTCACAATCAATGAATTTCTCCGACTTATCGATCAGATTGGCTATCGTCTCGCAACTCTTGAAGAGACGAAAATCGTGAAGCATATGCTTAACCACATGTGCAGCAATCACGCCATCGGCAAGGAAAAGATCCTGCTTTATTTCGACGAAAAAATGAGCGAGGTCCGCGGCCTTGAGCCATTCAAGGATCAGTCGATCGAGGGGTTCAGGAACCCATCACTGATTAAGCGTCTCTTCGATGACAGCTACGAAATCGAAAGTGACGACCAGGTCGTCATGGTCTGCATCAAAAAATGATATCATCCGTCCGCTATACGATATTAGCAAAAACCACCTTCCTCAATTTGAGTTAGGTGGCTTTTTACTTTACGTATCTTTTTTGTGCGCGCGCTTGGAGTTGAACCAAGGACCTTTCGAGTATCAGTCGAGCGCTCTACCAACTGAGCTACGCGCGCATTTTTTATATTTTTTAAAATATTGCATTCCGTCCACACGGAAAAAATATCATGTAATAGAGTATTACATAATTTGGTGTAAATAACAACATCACAATCATTAATTTTAATTAATCAAACAAATTCTTTTGTTCTGTTTGAGTCATCGTCTTTCCGACATGTCAAAGTTTTACGAACTTCTTCGCTTATATGAACGACAGCATATAAGAACTGTTGAATCTAATTGCTTAGTTCAGTAACGACCGTTATAAATCTAGTACAACCTAATAAATTAGGTGATACAGACAGTTTTCACTTGAATAAATCCACGAACAGCTTCCGCTACCCGTGCCTTGTTACGACTTACTCCCTGTTACCAAGCTTACCGTAGTCCCACACATGGTGAGATATCGGGTACTCCTGGCTCCCTTGAGTTGACGGGCGGTGAGTACAAGACTTGAGAACGTATTCACCGCGGTATGTCTGACCCGCGATTACTAGCGATTCCAGCTTCATGAAGTCGAGTTGCAGACTTCAATCCGAACTGAGGCCGAGTTTATTACGGTTTGCTCCGGGTCGCCCCATTGCGTCGCGTTGTCTCGACCATTGTATTATGTGTGTAGCCCAAGATGTCAAAGGGACATGCGGACCTGGCGTCATCCTCGCCTTCCTCCCAGCCTAGAAATCACAAATATATAGTTAAATATATTTCTGAGCTTTAGGCTGGGCAGTCTCGTGTGACACTTGTAACACACGACGAGGGTTGCGTTCGTTACCCCACTGAAGGGAACAATTCAAACCACGAACTGACGACGGCCATGCATCACCTGCCTAACTGTCTTGCGAGGGCTCTAGTTTCTTAGAGCTTTCAGTTAGGTGTCAAACCTTGGTAAGGTTCTTCGTTTACCTACGAATTAAACCACATAATCCACCGCTTGTGCAAGTCCCCGTCTATTCCTTTGAGTTTTAATCTTGCGATCGTACTACCCAGGCGGTACTCTTATCGCGTTAGCTTAGTCTCGCAGGGGGTCGATTCCCCACAAAACTAGAGTACATCGTTTAGGGCGTGGACTACTGGGGTATCTAATCCCATTCGCTACCCACGCTTTCGTGATTCAGTGTCAGTAATGTGCCAGTGTGCTGCCTACGCTTTTGGTATTCCCCATGATATCAACGGATTTCACCCCTA
>Ga0247807_10001507_pt1 | contig 13567 bp, 16 predicted proteins | sample UWRJL074202C1_FD_179931 | JGI IMG/M metagenome (GOLD analysis project Ga0247807, IMG submission 179931) | Plant litter microbial communities from Arlington Agricultural Research Station in Wisconsin, United States - UWRJ-L074-202C-1 | ecosystem: Environmental > Terrestrial > Plant litter >...
CGCTCAAGAAGACTAGGATCGGGTTGCTTCTCCAAGGCTAAAATATGGGCGGACACGAATTTACGAATGTCTTGCTCGACTTGCCGGATGAATTTTCTGAGTTTAACCCTGTAAGTCTCCGCAATAACTCGCAAAGCAACATCCTGGATATTTTCGAGTCTTGGATTTCTCAAAGGGCCCATCAATTGGATCATGCACTCGCGGAATAGAGCAGCATGCTTCATCTTGTACGCATCCACAACAATTTTATCCGCGTTAGCACTGATATGCGCAAAGAAGTTTGTATTTCGTGGCAGAGACAAATTGAACCCTTTTTTGAGAATGGGTAATGCGCAGTAATAATCAGCAAGTTGAACAGCACTTGTGAGGTACTCGGGGCTCTTGATCGTGAAAGGCTTAGTGTATATCGAATTCAAAAGCATCGAGAACACCACAATCTCCTTTGACATATCCGCCTCACATTTCCGGGTCATTTCAGTTTTGCTCTAATCATAACACTGTCAGCATCTTCTCTTGTCAATTGAAAGAACCTCTTTAGTTACCCGAGCCTCTCCACTGGTTGTCACGGCGCAAACTAGTGACCAATCCTTCCCATCCTCATCGACCTCAGACACCCACTCGTACTTGAATTTCGGATTCGTAGACGTTCCTGCCACTTTGTCACCTGAGTCCATGAACGTTGCAAAGAAATGGCTATGTATCTTCAAGATGATTGAGTGGACGTGGAACTCCTGACCAAAGACACGAAGCAGGGTATCAGTCTGAACATGGGGAGCAAAAATGATTGGTGCCATATTATTTATGTGTGATCCAGAGGAGGCACCACGTAAGAATAGATACAGGCTAGCAGTAGGTCTGAAAGCTCTTGTATTGTGGAACTCATATCTTATAAATGTCTTGTAAATCTTAGGAGGGAGATACAATTTCGAGTCATGCTGCCCGGGGAGTCATACAATATCACGTGATATACACATACACATTGATACGTGAATACAAGACTGAAGCGTGTTAACCAACGATAGTCCGTTGCTGCCGTTTTAGGGACTTTTTTCAATTGGATGATGAAAAGAAAATAGCTTACTATAGTCTAGTAAAACTCAATTCTTATAGAAATAGGGACAGAAATAGTTGTTTATACAAGTTAGTGTATCGTGGATGTGGTAGCTATTAAACTATCCCAACTTATTTATCTACAATCTTGCCTCTAAGACGATGGAGAAACATTACGTCTTCACCACCAAATCAGATACAGGCTGGGTATGTTAGCAATCCGAGCTCAGGATATGGTATCAAAGCTGAAGTATGGATCAAGGTGCCCTAGTCAAAATCTCAGATGTGGTACCGACAGACGCCATATTAGCGTTTGTAGATGGGATTGTGAAGATTGCCTGATAGCTCAATATGATTCAAATGTTTCTCATTCGTAATATCTCACTAATATAAAAGTCTCCGATCGTGAGCAGATTGGCTGCGTTCAAGTTCTAAAGCACCACGTACTAGAGCTAGTGTAGAAACACGTGTGCGGGGAAGTAAGTACTCGGCTCTTGAACACCCCTGAATTAGCTAAGCGAGCCGCAACAGCTCACTACCTATCTCTACGTAGGTGAATTAAATGGCTGATTTAAGATACCCATGATACTACCTAGTACTTATGTTTGAAACCTCTTGCTTCGCTTGTTTTCCTCAATCCCCAGATGAAGTGTCTGGTAAGACCTCAATCCGTGATGTAAATAATTTCCAAGACTAGCGAGATTGTACAATAAACCGAAGCTTGCAACCAGTTGTAGTGTTGTAGTAGCACTAGCTAAGAATGGGCCGCTTAATATGCATACGTAGAGACTTTGCTCTCCCCCACGGCAGATAAGCATGACCCCGCCTCAAGAATCAGTGCAAGTGCACACCCATCCCCAAACCTACGGCTACTGTTTACAAAGACTATCCTCGGCTCGCCCCTCCTACTAAATTGGCGTGGAGCATTTGCTTCAAATCCTCTTTGACACTTTTATCTGTTTGGGTGAAACCAGTAACTCTTATATGAGCAACTTTGTATTTACCCGAGGTACCCAAAGCCGAGCGAGCGAACATGACTTCTGCATCAGTGCCATTTAAGTGTAAAGATGAGCCAATTGAGAACTTCCGGCCGCTAAAAGTACGAGTCATTGGCGCAGGATTCTCTGGTATATATATGGGTGTCAGACTTCCTCAGCGGCTCCGTAACGTCGACTTTCAGATCTACGAAAAGAACACTGGCGTTGGTGGCACATGGTACGAGAACCGGTATCCAGGTTGTGCATGTGATATTCCAGGTACTATATTGTCCTTCTCTCAATAATGATTTAGAAGAGAGTATCAAGGAAGAATTTTGCAAACAGGACTAATTTAAACTAGCTCATTCATACCAATAGTACGTAGAATTATGTACAGAAGTCTTGTTTACGAGGCTTTGGCTTTAGAGCCGAGACAATACTCCTAAAGCAATGGTTTCCTGATAAAAGCACCTCATCTCGTGTATCTCGGCTCCTCGACCTTCTCCAAGCCCTTCACGCCCCTGAGCGATGCAACACTGTACAGTGCTAATTTGTTACGTAGTACCTTCGAGCCCAACCCGAATTGGTCTGGCTTTTACGCCGAGTCAAAAGAAATACGTCAATATCTGCAGGATGTAGCAGAGAAGTATGGCGTTCTAAGATTCGTGAAATTACGCCACAGGGTTGTCGAGTGTGTTTGGAACAACACTATCAAGAAATGGAGTGTGACCGTGGAAAGATTGGAAACAGGCGAGAAGTTTGAGGAAGAGGTCGATGTGGTAGTGAACTGTAGAGGGTCACTGAATGAGCCATCGATGCCAAATATCCCAGGCCTGGATACATTCCAAGGCGAAGTTATGCACTCTGCGTCGTGGAAAGATGGGTAAGAAACGCGAACTCAATCTGGTATTTCTCTGTGCTGATATACGCAAGATACGACTTCAAGAATAAGAAAATCGGGATGATTGGTGGAGGTTCAAGTTCTGTACAGATAGTACCGAAGCTCCAAGCGGTTGAAGGAGCTCAGTTGAGTTGCTTCATAAGAAGCAAAATGTGGATATCGAATCCTTTTGGTGACTACGTGATGGATGCATTAGGACTTGACAAGAACCAATTAGAGTGTTCGTAACACCGAGACCATCGACTCAGCTACATATTAACACAGATTTAGTCACGGACGAGCAGCGTAAAGAGTTCTCTACAGACCATGAGAAATACCAAAAGTTTCGTAAAGCGATTGAGGCGGATGGTAACGCAGTACACGAGCTAGGTATTCGAGGGTCCAACATGCAAAACACAATGGTTGACGTATTTCGGAAGTCGATGAAGGAAAGACTAGCGAAGAAGCCAGAGCTGATTGAGCACTTCACTCCCACATTTGGAATTGGTTGTCGAAGACTCACCCCGGCTCCTGGATTTATAGAGGCGATCGTCGAACCCAATGTTGACTTTATCAGAGATGAGATATCACATATCAACCCAACAGGTATCGAGCTCCAAAACGGCAGGAAAATCGACCTGGATGTTTTAGTTTGCGCAACTGGGTTCGAAACTTCGTCCATTCCACCATATCCTGTCGTTGGTACAAATGGGACTCTTAGAGAAAGGTTCACGCCACACGCAGAGTCATATCTATCTATAGCGGTGGACGGCTTCCCAAACTTCTTTTTCATCTTAGGACCTAATTCAGGCATTGGTGCCGGCTCTCTTACTATTCTACTTGAAGGAGAGGGCGACTACATTATCAAATGTATACGTAAATTGCAAAAGGAGGATTATGTTTCTATGGTTCCTAAGGCCGCTCGAGTCCGAGATTTTTCAGCCTATGTTTTTGATTATTTCAAAAGGACCGTGTATATGGATGATTGCAAGAGTTGGTATAAGTCGCCAAGTGGAGACCGCATTACGATACTGTGGCCAGGCAGCTCACTGCATGCTCTGGAGTGTTTTAGATCTCCTCGGTGGGAGGATTTTGACTACGAAACAAACGAGGAGAACAGATTGAGGTGGCTTGGAAATGGCTGGAGTGTTTCATTGACTGGAGGAGCAGATCCAGCATGGTATATTGCTGATGGGTTTGTGGACCAACCCCCTGTTGGCACTCCCGAGAACGATACAAAATTAGAAACTAGACCATTCTCCAATTGAAATCCTTAGACGAGTTCCATAGATTCATAGGATGGTTATGTCATACTAGCTGCGAATACCGATTTCCTCACTTCAATCACCATTCTGGAACTAGTAACTTGTGTTATAAGAAGCTGGCTAGCAGAGAAATTAACATGTCATCGAACGAGTCTGACATTTCAAATTTGGAAACACTTTCCTGCCTCTTGTGGGGACATTTCATGAATAAGTATTTTGCTGTAATTCCAACTAGCAACAGAATACTCAAGTATTCTGAAACAATGGACTTTGGGGGTTACCTCAGTAGAAAGCGAACATGCTGATCCCACGGAAAGCAATTATCCTATCTGAGAGGAATATTTCATCATTGTTCTCCACTCAATCCATATCACTGACTCAATACTTAATGCCGTGAGATCTCAGCTCTAGTGTGAGAGCAAATCTCATCTTTCCCCAAGTCTGGCTCACCACTACAACTATTAACCCGCTCCCACTAGTTCTCTCTGATATGGCTAACGTCTCTCCCTGTTCATCTCCTTTCGTAAATCTGCAATACTCTCTGGTTCTATTATCTGCCTACAGTGACTAAAAACTAAACGAAGCAACTCTATTTTTGAGTACCAACATTAGTTAGCTAACGAGCGGAACCCTCTCTTCCATCCACATCACCTCTTAAAGAATGCAACCCAGCTCCAGCGTGTCTTTCTTTATTCTTAATAACCAATCTAGCAAACCGAAACGACTCATGACAATCATTCATATAACCCACCTGAGATTCTCCACGTGATGATCTAAATCCAGAGCCGTCTAGGAAACACAGCTTCGCGTTATAACCGTCAGTCAGCCGCATCACCATTCATCCCACCAACCAGATTTCGAAGAAACCGAAGTCTCTTGCCACGCGGCTCGAAAACAGTACAAAGCATCTTCAACAGGAAGAGGGGGGAACGTCCCAAGCAGCTTACCCCGCGGATATGGAAAAACACAGAGTCATTCCAAAAGCGATCGCAAACTACTGTAAGCCAAGTACGCACCCCAGATCCCCCGTCTTTTCCCAATGCAGGAGCCGAAGCAGTCGGGATGATTTCCCAGAAGGGGGAGCCGAGCTGCCAAACGTTTCCTTTTCCTCTCCTTTACGCCTCTCAACCCCCGGTCGAGCGTTGTGTGCTGGCTGTCAGTGCGCTCTTTTTCATATATATCCCAGCCTTCACGTTATATATGAACTTTTGCGCGCGAACGCCCCTCAACGGCGATGTGTTTGGCGGGTTTACGATGGGGGACCAGGAAGGGGTTTTCGGAGACGAGGGAGAATGGAAGGGGGGGGTGTGGTTCATGTATTGTAATTTGCAGCAGGGCCCTTGGGGGAGAGAAAAAATTACGTGCATGTGCAAATACCAGCTTGCGCGCGATTTAGCAGGGCAGGCGAGATTGTTATACATATGCTGGTAGAAAGGGGTGATTGGTAAGAGTTCACCAAGCAGATACGAACGGTTCTTTGAGCGATGCGAGCCTGGCCGCTCCGGTCGGTTGGGTGTATGAAAGGAAAGGCAAGAAGATGATAAATGATGGGCTTATGGTATGGTATGGTATGGTATGCTTTTCTGTGGAGAAACCGTTTACAATATATCAGACATAGTAATACTCAAAGGATATATCCCCAGCCCCCGCAAAACGATCAGTACCATACAATGCAATACTGGTACTGTCCGATGCTGGGTAGGTAGGTAGCAAGGAAGGGCCGCGTCCACAACCAGAAATCCAATTCAGCCGCGGAGAATTTAATGCGTATCCGTCGTGCTCGCGTGAAAAATGGCTAATCCCTTCTCCCCCAAAAATCATGTCATCCATCTCAAGCCAAAAAAAAGCCACGGTCCTATTCCAGACACCCGCCCGCACGACATACCCCGTACGATCGAAATGCCCCCAGATCTTGCGCTGCGACAGAAAAGGCTTGCATCCCGCGCAGAGAGAGAGAGAGAGAGAGGGAGAGAGCGTTTATCATGGTCATGATACTGCCCCCGGCCGCATCACCCGTCAACCCGTAAAGGCTAACGTCGCTGATATCGAACCACCAGATCAGATATCGGGCATCTAGCAAATGAGAAATCATCCCACGCAGCCGGATTCCGTCCATTTCTTCCACGTCACCTCTCGTCTCTAGATACCCAGAATGCGGGGAAAATACCACCTCACTTGGAGCTTAGATCTAGTCATTCACTCTGTCAAGATGGTCTTGTTAGAAATGGATCGAGAAACGGACTTGGTCTCCCCTCCGAAGCCCCAATCACAGGGTTTGCGTAGCTTTACTTACTCATCTCCACAGCTCGAATTTGGAGAGACCTACTAGGGGATACGGATATCATCTCAAGTGCGATTTTCCTCAACTTGGTAACTTCAAATGGTTATTTTTCCATTTCACCTCTATACAGTAAATAGCTAGTCACAGCCCACACATTTATGCCTTCAAAAAGAAATGAAGATCAACGCCCTTATGCCCCCTTTGCCACCTTCAAAAGAAACCAATATATATGCCCCAAACCCAATAGCAAAGTCTCCCAGTGTTTAAAAGATGTGGCGATGAAGGAGTAAGAGAGCTAGAGCTATTAACCAAAAGCCGGCTCGCCCAAGTTATGTCGAGTATGTTTGGTAAACGGGCAATGTAACTATGATTGCCCTTCTATATGTTGTGTTTGTGAAAAGCGATATGCGGGTAATTTGGAGTGGAAATGATGTGTAACGTGTGTGTGTTGGTGGCTCAATCACCGTCTTCTGGTTCGAGCATGACGTAGGATTTGTCTCTAAACGATCAGAAACGGTTGGAGAAGGCAGCGCTTTCTGGAATAATAATGTGTAATGTTGTGTTTCATATCGTCATCAAGACATGAATATCGTTGGTTGTTATGGGGGGAAATGGTGTGTCGTGTGGCCCTTTTCGTATTTCTCCATTCGGTGATGTGGAGTAGCTAGGAGAATTTATGGATGATGTGTTATTTAGAGGAATCCTGATTCGGCCAAAACCCTATATTCCACCATGGTAAGCACATTTCTAAAGCCTCCCCCGCATTCTACTAAGCTGTTTTTGAAAAAGAGTAGGAAGGAGCTTGCAGGGATTTCATGTTTATTTTCAAAACAAAACGGGCTCCTATGCAACATGGCTTATGAAACCGCCGTAGTACGATACCGAGTCCAGTCTGACATACCTTACGATCTTTTCATCCTCTCGCTCACGTGGCTCTACCGCTAAGCTCTTCTCATACATTTCATGTACATCCCCAGCCGCTTGCATATTGCTCAATATATACTCTTGTAGTTCTGGAACTGGCTGTAACGGATATGGTACATTCTGGTACTGTTGAATGTCACGAATAACCTCAGCCGTTTTGGCTCGCTTGGCGAAGTTGATCAGTGCCGACTTCTTGATGAGGGATGGGATACCATCCTCAATGAATGTGAGATCCGTAAGATAGACACCTGCAACCATAAGACCCTGTGGTAAAGTGGGATGAAGTAAACTTACCGAAAAAGGGAATACAAGGGGGGTTAGCGAGATGCAATGTCTCTCGGTATTCGCCGAAATTTTTTGTGCTCCCCATCAGGGTTCGCATTGTTTCCAGAGTCGCTAATGTCTTTTGAGGTACCTGGTCCCAAGTGCGTTTCAATCTGTGGATTGGCGCAGTGCCAAGGGCAGAGATGATGGAGGTAAGTGTTGAGAAATTATTAAGTAGTCGACATTTCTGCCGCCAATTAGATTAATAACTATAAATCGCGGGAAAACTTACCTCAGCCACAAGCACGAAATGCTTGATCACCACAACACGCTTTTTCACATCCATCTGTGTCAAGATCATTTCAGCAACCCAATTAGTCAGCTGATTGGAATGCAAAATCAAAGCCTTAACCATAGGTGCTGGATCTGGGTCGCCCTCTCCCACTTTCTTTCCCCAAGTTTTATTGAGACATTCAGTAGGTTTGATCTTTCCATAGAGCTTAGACTCAACAATTGTTAGCTGTCGCGCAAACTCCGTACTATCAATATCCAAAAACTTGAGTTTCTTCATATTCTTTGGCATTATAGGTGCAGGAGTATTTGAATTTGCGGTCAAAACGAGACGTTTGGCTGTCGTATCGAGTTGTCCACGTAATCTCTGCTCCAAAATAGACATCAATGGCCCAGATCCAGGAGTCTCGGTGGTTTTAACAGTGTTTTGGGCGAATGTATAAACATCGCGAATGAGAGTCTTGGTCTCATCGCTTTGATCCTCCATCCAGAAATTGTCAAACCAACTTTTGAGGATATTAACGACTCTGAAACGTATTGGTTTCTGCTTGCGGTCACGCCAGGTCTCGTAGTCACTTGAAGCCATTCCTTCGGGCGGTTGAATCTGGAAGCGTCGGACTAGCATCTCAAACAGCTCGCGAGCTGATGTGAATGAGCGATATGTCAGTAAGAATGTGCCATTGAAGCTGGAGTCCAATTTGTCATGGCGAGTCAATTGTTCCACCAACGCTATGAGAGTTCCTCCTTTCAGTGCCGGGGGTTGTGCCTTTGAATCGTACACTATATCTTCTTCGTAGTCAAGCTTCAGGTAATCTGGGCTTTCATCTTGCTGTGAGCGTGGTTCCTCTCCGAAGAACTTCCTAACCTTGGAATTCTCGCCTTTGCGATAATTCATAGCTGGATCACCTTCAGAGTAAGACTGTGATTGGCCGATTGCGGCAAGACCTGGCCGTAGAAGGGCATTAACACGAGAATCTGATCTTTGGTGTGAACGCTCATATGGTGTGCTCTCGGTCCTTCGTTGATTTCTCTGCGGCCTGCTATCTTCTCGAATCGGCAGTTTCTGTGGGTCTCGCTGTCGCAGGGTCGTATGTACCTGTTCCCCCAATAGCTGTAGAGAGAAGCCAATGTGAGAGGATGTTTGTTCCAAGGCTTTGGCGCATCGACGAACATTTTCCAATCTGGCTTCCAGTGAATCCCCCCGCACTTCTGACCACTCATCACTCAGAGGACCTGCAACTGCTTGGCATCCAAGAACCAAGTCTGAGATGTTATCGTACAAGCTTTGTTTGTATCCAGCAAAGTCTACCAACTGAGGGTTTTGAAATGCGTTACCTAGGACCGAGAGGTTAATGGACTCAACCGCGGATACCCAGGGCTTGAACATCTCCAACACCTTCCGAGCACCCGAGCAGACATTATTTCCTATCAGTTCGTGACGATATGGCGAGATGATCTTCTCCGTCACCACAAGATGCTCCTCGAGTTTCCTTATACTTGAAATGAGCATGCGCTTTAGATCATCCAGCCGCTCCATCAGTGGGGCATCCAACGTGGCAGATGGCTCTAAAAGTCCATCTTCGTCCTCCATCAGTTTGGCGGTCATTGGATCGCGGGAACCAATACCATTATTCTGCCAATTTCCTCCAGCATTGCTGCCAATGACAAACCCGGGCAGTAGCCTGGGGATCTCTTCGCCTCGTTGTTGTCTTGCAACTTCAACATAACTATATACGCCAGACAACACGCCTTCGGCTTCTTGTAAACATTTTTGATATGATTCTGCATTTGGCCAGTCGGCTGCGGCTATGTGAGACGAGATTACAAGTTTCGAGAACTTCGACATCATATCCCGGAAATGAGGGTACAATTCTTTATTTGTAGAGATAATAGATGGCTGGCCAGAGTGGTTATCGGTGGTCTTGGAGCCAGCCGCAAGAAGTAAACGGAGGTGATCAGAAATATCTTCGGCCCGGCGAACATACTCGGATCTTTCGTTATTGTTAATAGCTTCGCGGTAACGATCAATAGCTTTCTTCATATTTCCTACAAGTCTAGGCCAAGTTAATTGTACGGCAACGCCATCGTCAAAGAAGGACCGAGGTAGGTTGGGCCCAATAGCTGAGCCTTGCGACGGACTGTTGAAGGAAGTTGTGGAAGTACCCATGGCGGGCATCGATGATCCCATCGACATATTTGGATTCATAAATGGATCCGCTCGTGAGCGCGACACCGGGGACATGCCTTTATTTAATGAATCCATAGAAGTGGCTGGTGATACTCCATCTGATAACAGTGATCGCCGTTTTCGTTGCTAATTCATTCATTAGCATTTTTTCAAAATGATTAATCACATTCGACGTTGAGTCGACAGGTTGTACACTCACAATATAAGAGCCTCGTGAGGCCATCATAATTGACTCTCCATCCATTTCAGAAGCAGAGTTCCCTTCGGACTCGTCCTCGTCATCGTGCACATAGCCTCGCGCCAACATTTCCGGAGGCGGTCTGCTCTTCTCCGGGATGTTCACATTCATGCGATTTCGGGGCCCGTTCTCAGACGCAGATGAGGGCGACTCCAGCGGTAATTCCATACTACTCTCCCCGGTCTCCGTGTTGAAATAAAACAACCTCCCATCCGGAGTAGCCTGGGGAATCCAGAAATCGGCTCTTGTTCTTTCGTTATTCGTTCCTTCCATTGGTAAGGCTGTTGTATCGTCACGTTCAGAATCTTGGTCATCGTCTTCATACTGGTCCTCGTAGTCATCTCCCTCCTCATCTGCCTCGTCACCCTCTTCCTCCTCGTCTATCTCCATGGGTATGCCATTCTGTCTGCCGTCCAGCTCATCGGGTCCTGCGATCACCTGGCAGTAGTTACTGGGGAACCAGCCTCGCACCCCATTTATCACTCCATCCCACCAGCCGGTTTCCAACTGTGTGATCACTTGTATGATGTCGCCTTCGTGGAAGCTCAGGCTCGTCCGGTCGTCAGCCTCGTAGTCGTATAGCGCTCGCACATACATCACCGGTTGGGGCGTGTTGTTCAACATTCCTTTCATGAGTGGCGGCGACCGTCGTCTCGCGGCACTGTTGGCACGCGGCTTCTGCTGGCCCAACGTACCTTTTGATGGCGAAGAGTATTGCCCGTTCGATCGAGCTGGTGATGTTGATCGAGGGGTCTCGTGGGAGTAGGCCTCGGCAACGTGAGCCGATTTGGTCGTATAATTGTTAAAAGATTGGGTGTTGTTCTGGTCAGGAAATGCTCCGTTACTGCGAATTGTCATGAGCATGGCGTCGTTGTCGTACTGTTCTGCTGGTGTATTCACTCATCCATGGCCGACCCCGTTCCTTTTTTTCTTTCTTTGGTGTGATTATCGTTGTCAATGTGATATACCGTAGGCCGTAGGTGAGAGATCAAGATGCGTGCTGCGTATGGAGGGGCAGGAGGAAGAGGCGCTCCTGCTATATTGGGATATTGTTGAGTATAGTGCTGTGAGTGGCTCGAAATTGCTATTTCTTGAGGTTGTAGTTCGGCGGGTAAAGGGCACAAATCCGATGATTCGCTGGATCGTCCTGAGGCCAGTCGGAAATCTATCGACAGCGCGGACTCCTCAAGGTCTGTGAGAAAGCACTGTTGAGTCGAGCAGGCGCCTCGATAATCCACACGATGCCAATATAATGGGTGCAGGAGTGACGGCTGCTGGTTGTTGATTTTGCTTTTGGAGGGGTGTGGGTAGGGAGAGGTTTCAACAAGTGGTAGAGGGCTGCTGCCGGTCAATGCTTTGCTTGGTATGGATAAGCAGCCGCCCGGTGCTAAGACGGACGCAGAGAACTGGCAAAGTTGGAATCGTGATGCGTAAATGCAGGAGCGGCGGGAGACCAGGCACGAGGAATACGACGGACGGATAATCAATGATTGATGGGAGCTTGTGTGGAGCAGCAGCAACAGCAGGATACATGAAGTACGAGTAGGAGTCGCATTACTACGTCCTTACTACTCAACATCCCAACCCCAACTCGGCGGGAATCTCTGGCCGCCAAGAGCTGGCAGGGGATGGGCTAAAAGTAACTGTAGTGTAGGTACACGCTATAGTATAGCAAGTACACACACTGCACTGTACTGAACGCTGGGAAGACGCCCAGCGCACTACGCCAAACCCAGTGGTGTCTAGGTCTAGGGGGCCAATGGTGGAGACGGCAAGGTTCAGCAAAGGTTGATGAGAGAGGGAAAAAGAGGTTCGCAGAAAGGGTCGGACGGAAGAAATCGAGATCGGAGAGGCAGGCTATATCACAATGCTTAATAGCTGTGGTTAAGACGACTTCCCAGCAGAGATCCTAGGTCGTGTTGGTAGCAATGGTGATGGTCAAGCAGGACCACGGCGATGATCGGACTGGTGATGGCGAGACAGTAGATTGGCTAGCTGGCTGGCTGGCTGGATGGATGGATGGATCATGGTTGCATGTCAATAGGGCTTGATCACTCTCCATTCTACAGTTCATTACCAGCAGCATATGCCATATGTCACATCCCTTACACGTGTAGGCTCTAAGCCGTTGCAGAGTAGCTCAAGTGTACGAGCAATAACACTAGCTTAGGGCTTTCAATGCAGTACCTCAGTCAGTACGTACCGTAGCTGATGGATACAACCAGAGCAAGAATAAAGGGGGATTGAACAAGCCCCAGGTCGGATTGATTTCAGGCATTGGCCACTCAGACACTGACGAAGCTAATCTACTTTGTTTGTACAGTAAGTACACTATGATCCAGACCGAAAGGCACAGATTAATCGCAGACCAGTCGGACCAGGTGAAGGACTTAGCTAGACAAGCTGAAACGGCTTTGTAATCCCCGACACGACACCAACAGCAATCAATGAATACATCTTTTCTTTCATTCACTCACGGAATCGATCAATCATACCCAAGTGCACCGTCTGAGCGCGCCATGTGTGAGCATTCGGGGAGGGAGGAGGTGAGGGGTTCTCAGTGCCGGGTCGATGCTCAATGCTACAGCAAAAGCCCCTGACACAAAGACCACAGCAGATCGGAATTGATCCAGCCAACGAGGTGAATGCTGCACAGGCTGCTTGCACGGGATGGATGTGGTGCGGTAGGATTGAGTTCAACGTTTGATATACATCGACTACATCAGCCACAAGAATGTGGTGGTGGTGGTGTTGATGCAGGAAACGCATGGCATCTGCAGTCTCTCTTTCCTTACCTCCCATGCTCCCCATGCTTTATGCCATGTAGCCATGCGCACAGCTCGGCAAAGCTCTATCGGGCTGCTTCTTCTTCTGCTTCGTACAGTACATGTCCTCCTGTACGGTGCCTGCTGCAGCGACAAAGGGTGGCCGCATCTGAGGCCACAGCAGAAGTCCTCTGCGTGCTCCCAAGGCTAGAAAACGACGGCGGTACAGACCCCCTCTTTCTGGCGTGACTACTACATCTACGAAGGAGTCGTTGGAAGCGTCACGAAATCAGTCTCGTCTCCTCATCCCAACCAGACTCATGGCGTTGATCTCTGTCCAGTGTTCCAAAGGGCCTGCATGAACTCTCACTCTCTATTTGCTGAACCGGTCCTCCCATCTGTAGGGACGTTTCATCCCCACCAACGTCTCGTTCGCCAAAAGGG
>Ga0247807_10001508_pt1 | contig 13565 bp, 13 predicted proteins | sample UWRJL074202C1_FD_179931 | JGI IMG/M metagenome (GOLD analysis project Ga0247807, IMG submission 179931) | Plant litter microbial communities from Arlington Agricultural Research Station in Wisconsin, United States - UWRJ-L074-202C-1 | ecosystem: Environmental > Terrestrial > Plant litter >...
GGACCGTTCCGCGCCGGCGACAGAGTGCAGCTGACCGGCCCCAAGGGCAAGCTGAACACCATCACCCTCGAACCGGGCAAGACGTTCCACACCCACCGGGGAATCCTCGAGCACGACGACATCATCGGCCTGCCCGACGCCTCCGTGGTGACCAACAACGTGGGCGTGGAACACCTCGCGCTGCGCCCGCTGCTGATCGACTTCGTCATGAGCATGCCGCGCGGCGCGGCCATCATCTACCCGAAGGACGCCGCCCAGATCCTCGCCCAGGCCGACATCTTCCCCGGCGCCACCGTGGTCGAGGCCGGCGTGGGCTCCGGTGCCCTGTCGCTCTGGCTGCTGCGCGCCATCGGGCCGGCCGGTCACCTGGCCTCGTTCGAACGTCGTGAGGAGTTCTCCGACGTGGCGCGCTCCAACGTCGCGACCTTCCTCGGCCACGACCCGCAGAACTGGTCGATCACCCTCGGCGACCTCGCCGACACGTTGCCCGAGACCCGGCCTTCCCAGTCCGTCGACCGCGTCGTGCTCGACATGCTGGCGCCGTGGGAGTGCATCGACGTGGTCTCCGCCGCGCTCAAGCCCGGGGGAGTGCTGCTCTGCTACGTGGCCACGGTCACCCAGTTGTCCAGGGTCGCCGAGGCCATCCGTGCCACCGGCAACTACACCAACCCCGACTCGCACGAGACCATGGTGCGCGGCTGGCACGTGGAAGGCCTCGCCGTGCGGCCCGATCACCGCATGATCGGCCACACCGGCTTCCTCATCACCGCACGCCGCCTCGCGCCGGACACGATCCTGCCCGAGCTCAAACGCCGCCCCTCCAAGACCGACTTCAGCGATGCCGATGTCGAGCTGTGGACCCCCGGCGCACTGGGCGAAAGGTCGGTGAGCGCCAAAGTGATGCGCAAGCGTAACCGCACGGCCGAGAATGGTGCAGCACTCTCCAAGGCTCGGGACCTCGACGCCGGATAGGATGGGCCGAGGCCCGCCGCCCGCACCAGCGGTTTTTGCCAGCACTCACCCCCACAGTCACCGACGGCATCACCGTGCCGCCTCCCGTATCGAAATGAGGACCCGTGCGTAAAGTTCCCGCACTCATCGCAACCGCCGGCCTGGTGCTCGCTACCCTGACCGCGTGCAGCCCCGGCTCTGCCGACGCCGGCTGCACGGCTCCGGTCTCCTCCGGCGACGCCTCCAAGCTGGTGTCGGTGACCGGTGACTTCGGGTCCGCGCCGACCGTCGACTTCCCCACCCCGCTGAAGACCAAGACCACCCAGCGCAGCGAGATCATCGACGGCTCCGGTCCCGGTCTCGTCGAGGGCCAGAAGGTGCAGGTCGACCTCAGCGTGTTCAACGCCACCACGGGCGAAGCCATCGAGGAGAGCAGCTACGACGGCAAATCCATGGCCAGCTTCGTGCTGAACGACCAGACCCTCACCGGCCTGACCGACGGCCTCCTCTGTGCCCAGGTGGGCTCCAGGGTCGCCGTCGTCGCGTCGGCCGAGGATGCATTCGGCCCCGGCGGCGGCAACGCCGACATCGGCGTGGCCGCCGACGACTCGCTCGTGTTCGTGATCGACGTCGTCAAGTCCTACCCCACCCGCGCCGATGGCGCCAACCAGCTGCCCGTCGCGGGACTGCCCGCCGTGGTCCTCGCGGAAGACGGCACCCCCGGCATCACGATCCCCTCGGCCGAGCCGCCCACCGAGCTCAAGGTCGGCGTGCTCAAGAAGGGCGACGGCGAGACCGTCACCGAGGGGTCGACCGTCACCGTGCAGTACACCGGTGTGCTCTGGGACTCCAAGGAGGTCTTCGACTCCAGCTGGGCCGCCGGGTCGCCGGCCGCGTTCGTGGCCGCGGACGGGTCCAAGACCCAGGGCGGTGTGATCCCCGGCTTCGCGAACGCCCTCATCGGCCAGACCGTCGGCTCGCAGATCGTCGCGGTGCTGCCGCCCGACCAGGCCTACGGCGATCAGGCGACCGACACCATCCCGGCCGGTTCCACGCTGGTCTTCGTCGTGGACATCCTCGGCGTCGACTAACCTCTGCCCGGTCCGTCCCGCGTCCGCCGCGGGACGGGCCAACCACCGAGTGCACCACCGATAGAATCGCGTATGTGTCGCCCACCCCAGAACAAACGCACCCCGTCACTGTCGAGGAACGCCTCTTCAGTTTGGTCCTCGCGCTCATCGCCACCCAGATCGGCCTGACCAAGACCGAGATCCTCTCGACGGTGCAGGGCTACCGGCAACGGTTCCGGGTCGGCGGTGACAACGCCAGCCTCGAGCGGCAGTTCGAACGCGACAAAGACGACATCCGCGAGCTCGGCATCCCGTTGGAGACCATCGAGTCGCAGGGCGACCCCGGCAGCAATCATCATCTGCGGTACCGGATCCCCAAGGGTCTCTACGACCTGCCGGCCGACATCTCGTTCTCGCCCGATGAGATCATGCTGCTCAAACTGGCCGCGACGGTCTGGCGCGAGGGCTCACTCTCGGCCGAGTCCCGCCGGGCGCTCACCAAGCTCAACTCCCTGGGAATCGACTCCACCGACCCGGTGATCGGCTATGCGCCGTCGCTGCGAGCCCGCGAGGCATCGTTCGAACCGCTGAGCAAGGCCATGGACCGCCGCCAGGTGGTCGCCTTCCTCTACCTCAAGCCTGGCGAGAGCTCCCCGCGCCGCCGGGTCATCGCCCCGCTGGCCGTGGTGCTGCACGAGGGCCGGTGGCACCTGTACGGCACCGACCAGGACGCCGGCGCCACCCGCACGTTCCTGCTGGCCCGGATCGTCGGACCCGTCGTGACAGTACCCGGCCTCAGCGCCGCACCTGCAGACGACGGCCAGGGCCAGCGTGCCCTCGCCGAACTCGACGCGCTGTGGCAGGCCCAGATCGCCGTGATCACGGTCGAGCCCGGCTCGGATGCCGCGGTGCGGCTGAGCAAGCGGGGCGGGCCCGGCAGCGCCGCCGACAGCGTCGAGCTGCACTACACCGACGCCAACATCCTCGCCGACGAGCTGGCCGGCTACGGACCCGAGGTCTTTGTGCTCTCCCCGCCCGCCCTGGTCGACGCGGTGCTGGCCCGGCTGCGCCGGGTGCGCGACGCTCACGCCCCCCTGCCGGAAATGGAGATCGGCCGATGAGCATCAAGCCCGCCGCCCTCGGAGCGTCCGACAAACTCACCTTCCTGCTGTCTCTCGTGCCGTACCTGATGGACCACGACAGAGTGAGCGTGACCGCCGTCGCCGACCACTTCGGGGTCACCCCCCAGCGGGTCCGGGATGCCGTGAACCTCATCGCCATGTCCGGGGTGCCGGGGGAGACCCGGCAATACCTGCACGGCGACCTCTTCGACATCCAGTGGGACGAATTCGAGAACAACGACAACATCGTGCTCACCCACCTGGTCGCCATCGATGACTCACCGAGGTTCTCGGCCAGGGAAGCCGCGGCACTCATCGCCGGACTGCAGTACCTCTCTGCCCTGCCCGAGAACGGCGACCGGGACGCCATCGCCTCCCTGATGGCCAAGCTCACTCGCAGCTCCACCGGAGTACCCAGCCAGCTGGCCGTGTCACGAACCGACGCCGATGTCACGATCTCGGTGATCCAGGGAGCCGTGCGAGCCGGCACTCAGGTGGAATTCGACTACCTGAACTCACGCGGCACTGCCGAGCACCGGTGTGTCGACCCGCTACGCATCGAATCCGTCGACAACGACTGGTACCTGCGCGGCTGGTGCCACTTGCGCGAGGCCATGCGCACCTTCCGGCTCGACCGGATGAGCAACCTCAGGTCAACCGAGGTCCCAGCGGATTCCCACGACGACGGGGCGCTGCTGCCGGATACCCTGTTCGAAGGCTCCGCGGACGACCTCACCGTCACGATCGAGTTGCCGGCGGCCGCCCTCGAACTCCTGGCCGACTACGGTCCCGTCCCGGCCGGGCCTGCCACCACTGACGGTCTCTCCAGAGCACAGGTGCGCGTGTCGCACTTCCACGGCCTCAAACGCCTCGTCGCCGGCCTGGCCGGCGTCGTCACCGTGGTCGACCCCGGCCTCGCCAGGCAGACCGTGGCCGACTGGGCCGCAGCGGGGGCCGCGAGGTACGATTCCCCGGCCGGGCCGCCGGCCGCCCGTGACGACGAGGCCGTGCGCTGATGCCGGTCTGGTCCTGGATTCTGATCTGGACGCTGCTGGCCGCCGGGCTGATCGCGATGCTGGCGTGGTTCGCGGTTCACCTCTTCCGCAAGCTGATGGCCACCTTCGGCGCACTCGAGGACCTCGGCGACCAGCTGGCCGAACTCGACCTGGACGCGGACCTGCCGCGGGCGCCGTTTCGTGCGGCGGTGTTCCAGAACCGCCGGGAGCTGGCGGCCGCGATCGATCAGGCCCGCATCGTGCGTGCACACCGGCGGGCTACCCGTCGGGATCTCTCAATCAACCGGGGTAAACTACTTCAACACACTCCCCACAAGCCAGAGGATCGACCCTCATGTTGAGCAATCTGACCGGATGGCACTTTCTGATCATCCTCGTCGTCATCCTGCTGTTGTTCGGCGCGCCGAAGCTCCCGGGCCTGGCCCGCAGTCTCGGCCAGTCGATGAAGATCTTCAAGAACGAGATCAAGAGCGACACCGTCGACGACCCTGCCGACAAGGCCGGCTCACCGGTGCACCCGGATTCCGCTGACGGTACGACACGGCCCGTCGGCCCGGGCGACCAGACGAAGCCCTAAGCCGGTGGCCGTACGCGACACCAAGCGTGCGAACCGTGCGGGCACGATGTCGCTCGGCCAGCACCTTGTCGAGCTTCGCAAGCGCCTGTTCCGCGCCGCCGCCGGCATCCTCGTCGGCGCCATCGTCGGCTGGCTGCTCTCCGAAGGCGTTTGGGACGCCCTGCGCCAACCCATCTACGCCATCATCGAGGCGCAGGACCGGAATGCCCAGATCAACTACCCGGACATCACGTCCGCCTTCGACCTGCGGCTGAAGATCGCGTTCTACGTCGGCCTGGTGGTATCCAGCCCGGTGTGGCTTTACCAGATCTTCGCGTTCCTGATGCCCGGTCTCACCAGAGGCGAGAAGAAGTACGTCTACGGATTCGTCTTCACCGCCGTTCCTCTGTTCCTCGCGGGCTGCGCCGCCGGCTGGTACGTGCTGCCCCAGGTGGTCGGCCTCATGACGAGCTTCGCGCCCCCGGAGGACGCCGCCTTCATCAACGCGCAGAACTATCTGGACTTCACTCTCAAGCTCCTGGTGGCGATCGGGGTCGCGTTCGTGCTGCCGGTCTTCGTGGTCCTGCTCAACTTCGCCGGGGTGATCAGCGCCGCTTCGATCATCAAGTCCTGGCGGGTGGCCATTCTGGTGATCATCCTCTTCACCGCCATCGCCACCCCGGCCGCTGACGTCGTCTCGATGTTCATGCTCGCCGTGCCGATGGTCATTCTGTATTTCGCCGCGTACGGCATCGCGCTCCTGCACGATCGGCGCGCCGCCAAGCGCGCCCTCGCCCTCGAACGGGAGATGGCGCTGTAGCGCACCAGATGAGCGATATTCAGTCACCGGCGGACCGGTACACGGCAGCACGCCTGCGCGAGCGCACGCCCAAACTCGAGGCCTTCCGGCAGGGCCTCCGCTTCGACCTGGATTCCTTCCAGCTCGCCGCCGGGGCGTCCCTCGAGGCCGGCAACAGCGTGCTCGTCGCCGCGCCCACCGGTGCGGGCAAAACAGTGGTCGCCGAGTTCGCGATCTTCCTGGCCATGCAGCAGCCCACGGCGAAGGTGTTCTACACCGCGCCGATGAAGGCGCTGAGCAACCAGAAGTTCCAGGAGCTCGTGGCCGAGTACGGCGCGGACCAGGTGGGCCTGCTCACCGGCGACACCAACGTCAACGCCGGCGCCCGGATCGTCGTGATGACGACCGAGGTCCTCCGCAACATGCTCTACGCGGATTCCGACCTGCTCGTCAATCTCGCCTTCGTCATCATGGACGAGGTGCACTACCTCGCCGACCGTTTCCGTGGCGCTGTGTGGGAAGAGGTCATCATCCACCTGCCCCAGTCGGTGCGGATGGTCTCGCTGAGCGCCACGGTGTCCAACGCCGAGGAATTCGGCGACTGGCTGCAGGCCGTTCGCGGCGATACCGATGTGATCGTGTCGGAGGAACGCCCGGTGCCCCTCGATCAGCACGTGCTGGTCAAGAGCAAGATGCTCGACCTCTTCGACTCCTCCGGCCTGGCCGCCACCCACCGGGTCAACCCCGAGCTGGTGCGACTGGCCCAGTTCGGCGGTCGTCCGGTGCCGGACCGCTCCGGCGGCGGACGCCGTGGGTCGTCGCACCAGAACCGGTACCACCAACAGCGCGCCCAAAGCGATTCGGGGCGCATGGACCGCGCCGAGATCGTGCGGATGCTGGAGGGCAAGCACCTGCTGCCGGCCATCTTCTTCATCTTCAGCCGGGTCGGCTGCGATCAGGCCGTACGACAGGTACTCAGGGCCGGAGTGCGCCTCACCGACACCGCTGAACGCGACGAGATCCGGCAGATCGTCGACGAGCGCTGCCGCACCCTGCTCGACGAAGACCTCGCCGTGCTCGGCTACTGGGAGTGGCTGGACGGTCTGGAGCGCGGCGTGGCCGCGCACCACGCCGGCATGCTGCCGGCGTTCAAGGAAGTCGTGGAAGAACTCTTCCAGAAGAAGCTGGTCAAAGCCGTTTTCGCGACTGAAACGCTGGCGTTGGGCATCAACATGCCGGCCCGCACCGTGGTCTTGGACAAGCTCGAGAAGTTCAATGGCGAAGCCCGGGTGCCGATCACGCCGGGGGAGTACACCCAGCTCACCGGCCGGGCCGGGCGGCGGGGCATCGACGTCGAAGGGCACGCCGTCATCCAGTGGCAGCAGGGCCTGGACCCCCAGGCCGTGGCTTCGCTGGCCTCGCGTCGCACCTACCCGCTCAACTCGAGCTTCAAACCGACCTACAACATGGCCGTGAACCTCATCGACCAGTTCGGCCGGGAACGCACCAGGGAGGTGCTGGAATCCTCGTTCGCGCAGTTCCAGGCCGACCGGGCCGTCGTCGACCTGGCCCGCCGGGTACGCCAGCAGCAGAGCTCCCTCGACGGCTACGCCACCTCGATGGCGTGCCACCTGGGCGACTTCACCGAATACTCGGGCATCCGTCGGCGGTTGTCCGACCTCGAGCGGGAGAACGCGGCCGCCGACTCGAACGCCCGCGGCCGGGACCGGCGTCAGAAGGAACTCGCCGCCCTCCGCAAGCGGATGCGCTCGCACCCCTGCCACAGCTGCCCCGACCGGGAGGCGCACGCGCGCTGGGCACAGCGCTGGTGGAAGCTGACCCGGGAGACCGAGGCGCTGACCAGCCAGATCACCGCACGCACCGGGGCTGTCGCGCGGGTGTTCGACCGGGTCACCGATGTGCTGCTCGGGTTCGGCTATCTGCTGCCCGGCGAGGGTCGCGCCGTCACGCTGAGTGAGAGCGGCCGCATCCTGCGCCGCATCTACGCCGACCGTGACCTGCTCGTCGCCGAGTCGCTGCGCCGGGGCCTCTGGGACTCCCTCGATGCGCCCAGCCTGGCCGCGATGGCCTGCGCGTTGGTCTTCGAGCCCCGCCGCGACGAGGGGTTGACCGACGAACGCTACCTGCCCAAGGGTCCGTTCCGGCCCGCCCTGGACGCCACTCAGACGCTGTGGAGCCAGCTGGACGATCTGGAACGCGATCACAAGCTGCCCGGCAGCAACCCCCTCGCCGGCGGTCTGAGCCTGGCGATGTGGAAGTGGGCCAGGGGCGACTCCCTGGGCCTGGTGCTGGAGGAGGCCGAGATGGCCGCGGGCGACTTCGTGCGCTGGACCAAGCAGACCATCGACCTGCTCGACCAGCTGTCGCTCGTGGCGGACGGGCCGGTCGGGCGCACGGCACGGGTGGCGATGGACTCCATCCGGCGCGGCATCGTCGCGTATTCCTCGGTCGCATAGGCTGTTGAAGTGAAGATGGCTACTCTGCGGAGCACCGGCCTGCCCCTGTGGGCGGCGATCCTGCTTGCCGTCGGCGCCGGCGCGATCATGGACGCCGGCTTTCCGGACCGGTCCTGGTGGATCCTGGCTCCAGTCGGCGTGGCGCTGATGCTCCTGGCGCTGCTGGGTCGCGGGCTCTGGACCGGCCTGGTCGTCGGTCTGGTGGCCGGGCTGTCGTTCTGGCTCATCCACATCAGCTGGCTCACCCTGTACCTCGGACCGGTGCCCTGGCTCGCCCTGGCCGGGCTGCAAGCGATTTTCTTCGGCGTCGGCCTGGCGCTCACCGCGGTGGTCCTGAACGTCGGCCCCCGCGTCTGGCCGTCGGTCGTGGGTCGACTGGCTCTGCTCCCTGTGGTCGTGGCCGGACTGTGGACGGCTCGGGAAGCGATCTCCGCGGTGTGGCCGTATGGCGGCTTCGCCTGGGGCCGTATCGCGATCTCGCAATCGGAGAGCCCGTTCAATGGTCTCATCGCCTGGGTGGGCATGTCCGGCCTCACCTTCGTCATGGTCTGGCTCAGCGCCCTGGCCGTGCAACTGTGGCGGGAATCCGGCGTGCGCATCGGGGCCAGATCCGCCATAGCTGTCGCCGCGGTGGCGCTGCTGTTGGCGTTCCCCGCGTGGCCGACCCTGCAGAGCGGTTCTGCACGCATCGCCGCCGTACAGGGCGCCTCAGACGCCGGTCTGTTCGCCCAGAACGCGCCGGGCCAGATCCTGAACGACCACGTCTCCGCCACGCTCCCGCTGGTGGGGGAGCCGGTGGACTTCGTCGTCTGGCCAGAGAACGGCATCGACGTCGATCCGCTGCGCTCCGCGGAGTCGGCCCGGGTGGCCGACTACGTCAGCCGGGCGATGGACGCACCGCTGATCGCCGGCACCATCACCGAGCGCGACGGTAAGTTCTACAACACCTCGCTGCTCTGGAAGGCCGGCGAGGGCGCCGTCGACCTCTACGACAAGGTGCATCCGGTGCCGTTCGCGGAGTACATGCCGGACCGGGAATTCTGGCGGCCGTTCGCGCCCGACCTGATCGACCTGGTCTCCCGCGATTACGAGATCGGCACCAGGGACAACGTCTTCGACATCGACGGCATCATCGCCGGCATCGCCATCTGTTTCGACATCGCCGATGACCAGCTCGTGCAGGAGATGATCGATGACGACGCCGAGATCATCCTGGCCCAGACCAACAATGCCGACTTCGGCCGCACCGACGAGTCGGTGCAGCAGCTGGCGATCGCCCGGCTCCGTGCGATCGAGGCCGGGCGCACCGTCGTGAACATCTCCACGGTCGGCACCAGCGCCATCATCACGCCCGACGGCCGCTCACTCGACAGCCTGCCCACCTGGGAGCCGGGAGCGATGGTCCAGACCGTGCCGTTGAGCGTCACCGACACCCCGGCCATGAGCATTGGCCGCCCCCTCGAGTGGTTCGTCTCCGGCCTGGGCCTGGCGGGGGTGCTGCTCTGCTTCGTCTTGACTCCCGCCCTGCGCCGCGCCGCGGCCGGCAGCCGGCTGACTGCCGCGCCGCCCATCGCGGACCGGGCCAGGATACGCAAACGGCGCCGGGGTTAGCCGGCGCCGTGTGGTGACGTGCGCTGGGTCAGCAGCGCGGTGTGGTTATGCGCCGACCTTCTGGCCGCGGCGCTGACGAAGGACCGCGAGGCGTTCCTCCAGCAGTTCCTCGAGCTCTGCCCTGGTGCGACGTTCCAGGAGCATGTCCCAGTGCGTGCGGGCGATCTTTTCGTCGGAGTGGTCGACGACCACGGGCTTCGAATCAACCAACCGGGTCGCGGTCTGGGAGCAGAAACGGCACTCCCACTCATCGGGTGCCTCAGCTTCGGCGGAGAAAATCATCACCGTCTCGCGCTCGCACGTTGCACACAAATACGTGTGACTCACGCGTGGGGAAAAGGTCACGCCCTCTTCGCTCTGCAGGCTCTGTGAACCCAACCTCATGCCACGCAAACTACGATCTGCCATCGTGTGGTCTCCTCTCGCGATGCATTCTCAGTTGTAAACCATCAAGCTGGACGTTATCTTTCCGTTATCGCCGATCTCGCGGCGATCTCTCAGAAACCTCTCTCGACACGACGGCGTGTCGGCGTGGGCCGGTGCGGGTCAGCGCCGGGCGATCAGGTGGGCGGCCAGGTCGCAGCGGTCGGTGACGAGGCCGTCAACGCCCAGCGTCAACAGCCGGGCCATCAGGGCAGGGTCGTTCACGGTCCACACATGCACCTCCACTCCGATTGCATGCATCTGCCTGATCACGCGCGTGCTGACGACGGGCACGCGGCCCGCGCGCACGGGTACCTGGATGGCGTCGACCCCGCGCAGGATGCGGGGGAGCGCCCAATGCTGGCGCAGGGCGATCGCCGCCAGCATCAGTGCGATCCCCTGCGCGGAGGCAGAGGTCGCCGCGCCGGGGACGGCCCGGAGCACCCGCCGCCGCCGGCTCTCAGAAAACGAGGTGAGCAGCACCCGGCGCGAAGCCGCCGCTGCCCGGATGGCACGTGCAGCCGGCAGCACGGCGTCGGCAGATTTGACGTCGATGTTGAACCGCGCCTGCGGGAAGGCCGCCAGCGCCTCCGCGAGTGAACAGTAGGTCTGCCCCTCGCCGAGGTCGATCCGGGCGAGTTCTGCCATCGTGAGGGTGTTCACGGCCGGCCCATCATCCGACAGCACGGGATCGTGGCTGATCACGGCGATTCCGTCGCTGCTGGCGTGCACGTCGGTTTCGAGGTGAGTTGCGCCGTGGGCGATGGCCTGCAGGAAGGCGAGCAGGGTGTTTTCCGGCGCCTCGGTGCTGAGCCCGCGGTGCGCGAGGATCCGGGTGCCAGGGGGCGACAGGAAGGTCGGCGGTTCAGTGGTCACGTGGCGGCACCGGGGTCTCTGGCGCGGTCCCCGCCGCACCGTCTGTGCTGCCGGACGGCGCGTAGGAGCCGGCGACCGGATTCGGCCCGAAGGCCCGCCCGATGCCCTTCATCGCCTCGGTCAGCTCACTCGGCACGATCCACAGTTTGTTCGCGCTGCCATCGGCCAGTTTCGGCAGGGTCTGCAGGTACTGATAGGCCAGCAGTTTGGGGTCCGGATCACCGTCGTGGATGGCCTTGAACACCGTTGTGATGGCCTCGGCCTCGCCCTGCGCCCGGAGCACGGCGGCCTTCGCCTGACCTTCGGCCTGCAGGATCGACGCCTGGCGTGCACCCTCCGCGGTGAGGATCGCGGACTGTTTGGTGCCCTCGGCGGTGAGGATCAGCGCCCGGCGGTCACGTTCGGCGCGCATCTGCTTCTCCATCGAGTCCTGAATGGAGTGCGGTGGGTCGATGGCCTTCAACTCGACCCGGCCCACCCGGATGCCCCACTTTCCGGTCGCCTCGTCCAGCACGATCCGCAGTTGCCCGTTGATGTTGTCCCGGCTGGTCAGTGCCTCTTCGAGGTTGAGCCCGCCGACCACGTTGCGCAGGGTGGTCGTGGTGAGCTGCTCGACCGCGCCGAGATAGTTGGCGATCTCGTAGGTGGCGGCCCGGGCATCCGTCACCTGGAAATAGACGACGGTGTCGATCGAGACCACGAGGTTGTCCTCGGTGATCACCGGCTGCGGGGGAAAGGACACCACCTGTTCGCGCATGTCGATCAGAGGGCGCACCCGGTCGATGAAGGGAACCAGGATGTTCAGCCCGGGCATCAGGGTCTTGTGATACTTGCCGAGACGTTCAACCACCCCGGCGCTGGCCTGGGGAATGATGCGGATTGTGCGCACGAGCACCACCACGACGAACACCAGGACGACGATGACGAGCACCAGCACGAAGATCTGGATTAGGAGTTGATCGGGACTTGGCACGTTACTCGGTCCTTTCCTCGGGAACGACGACGGCGGTAGAACCTTCGATGGCTGACACCAGCACCCGTTCGCCGGGGTCGATGCTGGTCGGGGCCGAGCCGGGGGCGAGACGGGCGGTCCAGGTCTCGCCGTTGTCGAGCCGCACCAGGCCGCCCAATTCGGCGACGGTGGACGACACCCGGCCGCCCATGCCGATCAGCGCGGCCACATTGCTCGGCGGCACCGCCTGCGCGCTCTTGTTCATCAGGCGCAGCAGCACCGGCCGGATGAGCAGCAGCAGAAGCACCGACACGGCGGCGGCGACGAGGATCTGCACCCACCAGTCCCAGCCGAGCAGGTTCGCGCCCAGCCCGGCGACGCTGCCCACGGCGATCATCAGGAAGGTGAAATCGAGGGTGAGCAACTCGATGATGACGCAGACCAGGATGAAGACCAGCCACGCGATCCACAGGTAATCAGTCAGATCCACCATCTCGCCGCCCCTCTAAGCGTCGGTTGCTAGAGACGCTAGCACTCGGAGGCGTGGGGCATGTTGATAGTCTTTATCCCCGTGAGCACACCATCGATGAATCCCCTCCAGCCCGGCAGCCTTTCCGGAAAGCGCATCCTCGTCACGGGTTCGTCCCGGGGGATCGGAGCCGACACCGTCGCCTACTTCGCCGAAGCCGGCGCGAAGGTCGTCATCAACTACCGCAACAAGGAAGCGCGCGCCAACAAGTTGGCCGCTTCAATTCGCGCCGCGGGCGGAACGGCCATCACCGTGGCCGCCGACCTCACCGACGCTGAGTCGGTGTCGGCGATGTTCGACACCATCCGCGCCGAGTACGGCGGACTCGACGTCCTGGTGATGAATGCCTCCGGCGGCATGGAATCCGGCATGGCCGAGGACTACGCCATGCAGCTGAACCGCGACGCCCAGGTCAACCTGCTCACCACCGCCGTTCCGCTGCTCAGCGACGGAGCCCGGGTGGTCTTCATCACGAGCCACCAGGCCCACTTCGTCGACACGGCGTCCAACGTCGCCGTCTACGAGCCGGTGGCCCGCAGTAAGCGTGCCGGCGAGGACGCCCTCCGTGCGGTCATCCCCGAGCTGGCCGAAGCCGGCATCGGTTTCGTCGTCGTGTCCGGCGACATGATCCAGGGCACCATCACCGCTGTGCTCCTCGAGCGGGCGAACCCCGGGGCGATCAGCGCCCGCCAGGATTCCGCAGGCAAGCTGTACAACGTGAGCGAATTCGCCGCGGAAATCGTGCTCGCCGCCGTCGAGCCGGTGCCGGCGAACAACACCCGCTACGTGGGCGACACCTCGGACTTCACCAGTTAGTCGGGGCCGGTCACCCGGCGGCGAGGCCGCGGCCGAAGGTGAAGGCACGCACGAGCTGCACCAGCCCGGAGACGATCAGCATGATGCCGCCGATGGTGACGAGCACACCGATGGTCTGCACCGGCGCGAACAGCACGATCACGCCCGCGAGAACGCCGACCACCCCGAGCAGGATCCCGGGCCAGCGACTCGAGTCCGTGGTGTATTCCACGAGCGCCGCCACTCCCTCGACGATCCAGACGATGCCCACCAGCAGCCCCAGAACGGCCAACGATCCCTCGGGGTTGCGAATCGCCAGGATGCCCAGGATCAGCACGATCACACCCAGCACGATGTTGAGCACCCGGCCGCCGGCGGCCGATCTGGTG
>Ga0247807_10001509_pt1 | contig 13550 bp, 17 predicted proteins | sample UWRJL074202C1_FD_179931 | JGI IMG/M metagenome (GOLD analysis project Ga0247807, IMG submission 179931) | Plant litter microbial communities from Arlington Agricultural Research Station in Wisconsin, United States - UWRJ-L074-202C-1 | ecosystem: Environmental > Terrestrial > Plant litter >...
ATCTATAGTGTCTGAGTCGTCGACTTACGTTCCGTCTTCCACCGAAACAGGTAGTTCGACATCATCTACTATTTCTGAGTCGTCAACCTACATTCCGTCTTCTACTGATTCCGGAAGCTCAACATCATCTATAGTGTCTGAGTCGTCGACTTACGTTCCGTCTTCCACCGAAACAGGTAGTTCGACATCATCTACTATTTCTGAGTCGTCAACCTACATTCCGTCATCTACTGATTCCGGAAGCTCGACATCATCTACTGTTTCTGAGTCTTCATCCTATGTCTCATCTTCTACCGACTCTGGCACCTCTACATCGTCTACAGTTTCTGAATCCTCAACCTACGTCCCATCTTCTACTAAGTCAGGTGAATCAACAATTACCACCACGGAAGGTAAAATTTATTCTCCTGCGTTTTGGTTCTTACATTAGCTAACTGAATCTATTTAGCACCTACGTCTTCAGAAAGCTGTACAACAACACAGTCTACCGAGACCAGCCAAACCAGTACGGCAACTTTTGTTCCCGGTGGACATGTAACAAGCACGAGCAGCTCACTCAGCGCATCATCCACATACTCTGGAAGCAGCGCCGAAGAAACTACTGAATATGAGACCTCAACAGTTTACACGACAAGCGTATATACCACTACTAGCTGTGCCCCAACAGTTACCAACTGCCCAGCGGGCTCACACGAAGTTACTGTGACCATCCCATTGTATGAAACAATTTGCCCAGTAACCAAGACAAGAACTCCTTCTGGGGTCGCATATTCCACGCCGGTCACGCTTCATCCATCACCCAGCTCCCACATGACCGTAGGTCCTGGCTACACAACTTCTGTAGTATATGCCACGTCTACCTATACCGTAACCGCTTGCCCTACATATGTCAAGAACTGCCCTGTAGGCTCCGTGACTACTGAGATTCAGACAATGTATACCACCATGATCAGCGATGTTGTGGAGCCAACAGTAACATTGCCCGTTTACTCCTTCACACCAAGCGTCATCTACTCTACGGTCTTGCCTCCGAGTGGTCCAGGCCTACCAAATGCCCCAAGTGCCCTCGTACCGCAGCCATCCTCCACTGTCGCTGTGGTTCCTCAACCAATCTCATCCCCAGCTGGATCGTACAGCTCTGGCATCTATGGAACCAACTCATCTGTACCTACCGGTACTGAAGCCATCGCTCTTCCAACGAAGAGTGAGTCCGGTCTCACGCCCACCGATACTCTAGTGTTTAGCGGCGCCGGACAGGTCAAGGTCGGCAGTATATTAGCATTTATATTGGCAGCTTTCGTTATGTTGTTTTAGAGATTTTTGCGATTTAATGACTGATATGCGTGGGGAGTGTGAGTTGGGAAGTAAGGTGGGCACCCTAATCAAGAGATGGAAATAATGTATTCAAGCTAGTTAGTATTAATCTTATGTTGTCCTTAGCTCAATTCGAAATCGCATTTGATATTCGTCAAGTTTAGAGAAGGAGAAATCTGACGATAGAGATACACCCAACCTCGAATTGTCATCAAAGCATATATGATTGAGAAGTGCACGGAAGCTCGTGGTGAATAACAACCGCCTGGATGTGGAAGAAAATCTCAGCCTGCGTTCCTTCCAATCACACACGTAACTAGCCTTACTAAATAATGAAAAGCCATCTGAAGTAGTGAGGGGAGACTAGCCCTCATTGAAGTATAGAAACTGAAACAAATGTTACCAGGAATTAGCCATCTCAATCCAATGACTAAGACGCTTTTTGCTAATGGCTCTTTTATATCGTTAGTGTTGAATATCAGTACTTGGCTTCTAATTCAACATGCATACGCATTTCTACATAACTTTTGACTGATTGTATTAGGTATTTTCGATGTGACAATGGCTATCAATATCTACTCCTTGACGACATCTAGACTTCAATAGCCGAATATCATTCGTACCTCGCCCTTACGTGGGTTCAACCGGAAATCGTCCACAAGCTGTGTCTTATCTTTGAAGCATAATAGGCCATCAATCCACATCTCTCCACCCACCTGTAAATGCATACCCTTCAGGAGACTATTCACTCGTTCAATGTTCAATAGCATCTCTCTCAGCCAGTTCTGTTTACCCCTATCCCAAGTATTAGCACCGTAGGTTATTATATTCCCAGCGAAGTCGAGAATTAATGGAGAAGTAACTGATTGTTTCAACTCTGGAGACTGCTACAGACTCTACGGGTCTTTAGAGACTAATTTCTACAAAGGGAATTTGCATACCAATGGCAAAAACGTGGCCATCCGGTGACTATTTGCATGTCTCTGTCATCGGTAAAGTCATGGTACAATCTCCCGTCATATGCTCGCCCTCGTCGCAGTTCTAGCTCTTGCTGGAATTCCCATATATTTCGCGGTCTTTCCCAATTTGCAGTAAGCGTAATAGACCTTAGACTTTCCCAAGCCGAGAATGCCGGAAGTGCTGAGTTTACCCACTCCAGCTCATCGCCGTCGAGCAATTCTAGCGACATTTTAACATGTTCTATATACGCTGCACGCAAAACCGCGAGGGTATTAAGGTATAGGAATAGTTGGGTCGTTGGCCGAACGCTTAGTCCGTTATGTCTCCATACGATTTCTTTGCATTCCCTCTGAGTTTGTTTGGATACTCGGAGGAGAGATAGAGACCGAGCGACATCCACGGTCCATGGAAGAAGAGTTACTTTCCCAGAAGGTCCTGCCATAACGTAAGTGTAGATCTGATCTCGTATCTCCCGTGGGAACTGCTCCAGCGGAAGTGGTGACATTTCGAATGGCTACATGTATCAAGAGCTGGTCTTCTTATTCTACGAAATATATTAATTCTAGGTAACCTCGCCATTGAAGACTGCCAAGATATTTTTTCGTGATTATGTAAGCCCAACCACTCTACGCGAGAAAGCGCGTAAAGGGGGCTGGGGAGTCGCGTCCAAGCACCCCTCATAAAGTTCGAGGCTTTTTGTAAGGAATCACCAACAACCTCCTTCCAATTAACCAAGTACGAAAAGCCCTTACTCCAGTCATATCTTTTCACCATGCCAGCAGTAATTAAGAGACGGAAGGTGACTTCCACAAACACGAAGAACGCGACCACCTTCACTAAGCCTAGAGGTCTCGATGCCTTCACTCGAGTTTCCAAAGCAAGCACCGCCGAGAAAGTCATAGTCGAAAAAAACACTTCCGTAGACGCGATAACAGTTATTCAGAAATCTATAATAGGAAGTAAAAGAAGATTGTTGGACCATGAGGAGGAAGACGCCAAAGTACACGCGACAAACATCACCTCAACCAGAAGCATCAAACCATTACCTTTATCACGGTTGAATGCTGTTCCAAAACCCGCAACAAAGCAAATATTTAAGAGTCCATCTACTCAACCATCGAGTACAGATGCAAGAAGTCTTCTGGACCAATTGATCGTTTCCACCAAGGATACCGCACAGCCGGAGATCAATTTAAAACCACAAACAGCATCTACTATAGCAGCACTCCCCAATGAACTATTAGATCTTATAAATCTACATGCAGCATTCCTTACTGCATTATCACTTCACTACGCGCACAACGGAACACATTCTCCAGCAGACCTTCGACTACTCTGCCCCGATGTCGCTCGAGCTTGGGGGAAACGACGAGTCGTAGTGAATGACATCCGTAGAACTCTGGGGGTCTTGAATGCGAATATTTCGGATGATACGGATAGCCAGAAGTGTTCGAAATTCAGCCTCTCTGACTACGGAAGCGGAAAAATATGCATTGAAATACAGACCGAGAAGACGGGGAGACTGGCCAGACCTGTCAATGAAAATATGTTGAACGATATATATGTACACGGATTAAGGACAAATTGGGAGGATAGGGCGGAAGGTACGACAGTAGCAGAATATATCAAGGGCTTGCCTATGGAAGTGGTAACGACCTGCGAATCTCTATCGAAAATGTCGCCACTACTTGCTAAAGGGCAGCGGAGATTGGAGGATATGAAAAATGGTTTCATCATTAAGAAAGAAACCATTCAACAAAAGAAGGTACCAGCCATTGAGAACGCAAGCGGTGCAAAACCCACCCTCCTCGAGCGATTACGAGCAAAACAGATCCACCAGTCAACTTTGCCAGCCCCAGCATCGAAAGAACAATTGAGCCGGAAAGCAGCACTTCAAAGGATTGATGAGGTAGCAGGAGTATTGGCAATGCTTAGTACTTCTAGCTCCATTGGACAGCAAAGAGTGTCTTTTACCATGCCTACAGTCTTGGGTAAATTGAGGGACTCATTCAAAACGCCAATGTCAAAGGAAGAGGGGGACGTTTGTGTGCGGCTTTTGGCAGCAGAGATAGCGCCTGAATGGGTCAGGATTGTAAAGATGGGGAAAATGGAAGCCATGGTTGTGAACAGAGATGGGAGACCCTCAGAGTTGGATATCAAGGAGCGAGTTGGTCGTGCTGTCTGCGTACTTTAGATACCGGCGTCTTATACCCTTTTGTTTTGTGTTACTGGATGAGAGAAATGAGTAATGAATTGATGAACTGGAAACTCAACGTTTTGTCTAACTCATAAAGTGGCGGCTTAACGTGATTACAATGCAAGAAGTGCCTCATCTAGACATCGTGTCTGCATTCTTGGAGCCAGCCTATCGTCAAAATCCCATCATACTCCGGATGAGAAACCCAGTCCAAATATCTCATAAGCCATAAACTCCCTTGTAGCCTCCCGCACTCTGATATCTACTTCTTCTTAGGACCGAAACGAGGAGCACCGATGTCACTTCCCCGTAACTTGATACCCAGAATCTTTTCCATGCTAGCCAGAAGCTTCTGGTCAGGTTGCGCAGTACCACGCTCAAAGTCTGCAACGATAGTTTGTGTAGTGTTGCACTTGGTAGCGAGATCCTTCTGTGTCATCTTAGGCTCCATCTTTTGCCTTTGCGCAGAGATGATTTCGCCAACGTCTTTTCCAATAGTAGTGGGCTTGACGATATCATCGGAGCGGTCAACTTTGGTTAGGCGTTGACCCTCAACACCGGGCTTTGAGGACTGTTTGGATCGCGGTTAGCGGGGTTGTTTTCTAGGAGGGGTAGCTGAGGGAGGCGGAGGGGGGGTGAAACACTTACAGCGTTGCCGGCGCCGAACTTCTTTTCTGTGCCGATGACATTTCCACTGCGTTGGGCGGCGTTCAGTGCTGCTTTGCCTTTGATAACGGTTTCACGACTTCCTCCTCCGCTACCACGGGTCTTGCTTCCAATCTTCGTTACGGTGTCCCAGTCGTCCATGATGAAATGCTGTGCGGGATGTATAGATGGTGTTTAGAGCGTGCTATTTAGGAAATTTTGGGATTGAGGATTGAGGATTGCGAGTTTAGTGTGTCTGTTGTTGTTGGAAGGAGAGCGAACTGCTTAGATGTGTATTTAGGTAAGGCTGTGGCAGTGATGTGCCACCGAATGAATCAGACCCAGAACGCGCTAATGAATAAGCGAGCTCGGTGAGCTACATCCCTGTACATGACAATATTCTGACATTCATTGTCACCGTTATCCGTGTACTCTTGATATAATTCTACAACAGAAAAAGCATTTCAAAAATCTACCCCTAATAGTTTGGATAGATCTGCTGACACAATACTCAAAATGCCAATTTGATAAAAGTCGTTGGAAGAAGTGCAGAGTTGGTGGTAGTTCCGGTTTACCTCCTCCCAAGGATGTTCAGTCTTTACCGAGGAGCGGTTCTAGGCCTGGGAGTACTTGCAATACCATGGACTCTCAGGAATCGGCTTGACTTTTTCATATTCAGCTCGTTTTGTTTGTTTAAAAGTAAAGCTGGAATTCAGCAGCTAGTTGATACATACGTCAACAGAGATATTGCCACCAATTTTGCATACACCACAACATGTTTATTTGTCTTCTTCCAAGTCTTGAAGTATTCCATCGGTCTACGGGCTACATCAACAAGCACTGAAGGGTTTCCGGCAAAACCTATGATATTTCGTTGCTCTACAAGTCATACCAGGCTGTCTCCAAGAAAGCATAGTTTTGTGTATTCCTACTTGCTGGTCGGAGTGCCAGTAGGATGGAAAGGCTCAGTGGGTGGGATGCTGTCAGCTGATGATAATCCGAAGAAAAGCTCGTGGCTTTCATTGAAGCCGAGTGGGGCGTGGCATGTTGTGAATGGAGATGACTATTTAGGGAGAGGTCATTCCGAGGATGGTTTAAGAGGAAAACTCCGAGATTACCTTCAAAGCCAAGCATGTACTTCCAAGAGACACACCACTTTGTAATAGCTAACAAGATTAGGATATTGATCATAAGGAGTACCCTTATGCGTATCTCGTCACAGCTCCCCGTTTCCTGAACTACTCCTCCAATCCAGTTTCCATCTGGTATCTCTATTCCACAGACAAATCGCTTGGCGCAATTATCCTCGAAGTAAACAACACGTTCGATGAACGTCACGTTTACTTTGTGAAGCCTACCCTGTCGGAGTATGCCAGTTCCGTTCGTTAGTAAACACTTTTTATTCCACTTATACCTGGCACTAACTCCTATATCATCTTAGATAGCACGAAAGCTCCCTTTTACAAAAATCAATGGCCAAAAGACTTCTACGTCTCTGTTTTTAACTCACGAGAAGGTTCATATTCACTCTCGGCTATAGACCCTCTCTATCCTTCTAGTAAGTACACCTCCTCTAATCATTCGTCTATACAAGCGAAGCCCTTGTTAGCTATATCTATATTCTAACAGCAAGCAAGTGACGGGCGCCGGCCAGCTCGACATGACAATCACGCTCCTCTCCTCCACCGGCTCGCCAAATCTAGTTGCCCGCGTCTTCTCTGCGTCCTCTAGCCTCTCCCCAACATCCATGACCGTTCTCCAAAAAACCACCTTCCTCCTCTCATGGTGGTACGTCGGGTTCTCCACCTTCCCACGCACCGTCGTGCAAGCCGTCACCATCATCACCAAGAAGAAAATGCCATGGGTGTTCCGCCCGGAGCCACGTCGAGATACACTTCCGAGAAGTGCCTCAGCGACTGAAAAATGCATCGAGGCCCTGTTCCGGAGGTATCTACAGCATCTAGTAGAGAACGAGGAGCGCCCCGTGAAAGTAGCCTACACACCAGCGGGGCTTCTCGACACCGGGACCGAAACCCTGATGTCTCCCTCCGCGCAGCTATCTCCCACGGTGGAGGAGATAGAAGTTCGCATCCTGACGCCGCTCTTCTACTCCCGATTCATCCGCTACACCGCCGACGCCCTGCTTTGCGAGCCCTCCACGCTCTCCATTTCCAACCCTACCGCTTCAATCCTCCACAACCTCAACGACGCAGCCATCTGCCCTTCTCCACTCAACGCGGGTATCAAATGGAGGATGCTCCAACGTCTAAGAACGCCAGCGTCTCCAATCGTCTGTCGCGAGGAACCTGCAATAGCACCACCGCACCAAGCGAGAACGGGTGGCGAAATTACACCTTTCGAACGTTTTATTCAAGAGCACTGCTCGGAACGTGAGAAGGCTGAGTATGTGGGTAGGGTGTTGAAGATGTATATCAGTGATCACGTGGCACTGGGGTTGGAGGAGCTGCTTGATCTGCAGGTCTTTGTGTTGCGAGTGTCTATGCTATGGGCGGTTGTCGGGTGGCTCTTTACCTACTCGTATATATGATTACCGAGAAAGGCGTAATCCAACCAAGAAACAAAAGAAAAGAGAGATCAACACCAACACCGTCGTAAAATATATAGAATGTAAATTTTTTATATTTCATATAGCACGAATCCACCCTAAGCGGAACAATTTCTGTAACGCTAAATACTATAGACAAGAAAGAAGGCAGGCATAAATAGACACGATCCATCTTCATGCGTGCCCCCGTCTACACTCCCATTATACATAAAACGCAATTGAACACATCTTCACCTGAACCAAAAATGTGCATATGTGCATCATCGAGGATGCCCGCACCTTTTCTAATCCCAAGCCCAAATCCCCTGAACTCCCCTGGTGCCTGGTGGTGTTTAAAAGCAAAAAAAGTGAGACCGTTAAAGTTGTCAAAAGCACATCGTTACCCATCCTTCCATGGACCCAATTTTTCCAGAACAAATACAAGCAGAGGGAGTGCAAAATTAGAGACTCATCCAGCTAAACATGCCGCTGACTCCTACGAGTATGATTGCGGTCACAATTCCTGCACCTGCGCGGTCCCCAGTGGTTGCTGGTCTAAAATGAAATTAGTACGTTTTGGAGTGATAAAAGTTGCCTTGGACCCAGAGTCCAAAACACTGGCATTTTCTGAGAGAAGACTGGAGAAAATACGTACTTGATAACTGACAGATCATTGTTTGTATCTGCGCCGGCATCTGGATTTCCCACACTTGTTCCACCAGTGGCATTCGTCACTGGCGGAACGATAGTTTCCAATGCCTGCAAGTTCACAAACATTGCAGACATGGAACCCATCTCTTGGCCGACACCAGTTCGCCCATCGAATTTTCCACTGGACCAACTCAATCCACACGCTCTTTGATTATCACCGCCAGTGCATTGTTTTGCCGCTGCTGCAGCAGAAGTTTTCAAGACTGGCATGATCGTAGCTGCTGTATAAGGCGCTACAAGAGCAGTGGCCGCCATCCATCTCAGCAGATAGGATTTGAAGCTGAACATATCGGTTGTACATGTCAACCTGGGCTCACAAGCTACCTCGTAGGCGATTCCGTTCGGGAAGAAAACAGAGATGGTGGATTTGAGAAGACCATCAACTTGTGTTTTCCAATATGGATCGCCGTTGGTCTGGGAATGGTTAGAGCTGAGCTTTGAAGTCTATCAGTGTACTTACATAATTGTACATATTTGCTGCGCCTAGTAAAAACACTGCAACATTATACGAGAATTGCACTTTATTTATGTCGGTACAATTCGTGGCGATGTGTGCTCCATCATAGACTTTGTAATCGGCATCCATCAAACCTACAGCTTTGACCCATTCGAAAGATCTCACTGCAAGCTTAGCATAAGTGTCATTTCCGGTATATCGAGCGAGACGTGCTCCAATGTTGAAGTAGCAACCATTGGCAATGGAGTTTTTATAGTCGTAACCGGTAAGATAAGGTAGAGCTTGCCATCGCAGTCTGTAGAACGTAAGTACGTGATTTCCTGATTTTCCTTTTCAATTTGAAACTTACCCTCCTCCACATTTATCATCGTGGCCCTTGTTGTCGGTCTGAGTTCTGAAGACTGCTTGCGTCAAAGCAACCCATCCTGGGAAGCCCTCGGGAGGATCGGGGAACTTGTGTTCAGCCATCAACATCGTAGTCATCCCCCAGAATCCTTGATCATCGTTACCCATGGATTGCGACCAATTCGAGGGCATCATGTCCTTGTTTTCTCCAACCTGGGCCATAACACCCTTTTGCGTCACATCATTGTATGAACTATCCCCGGTGTAATGCCAGTAGTCTACCATCGCTCCCCACATTGCACCAGACTCCCACCAGTAGTCTACGTTATGTCAGTCGCGCTCCAGCACGCACGGAGAACATTGGCAACTTACAACCCCATTCGGGATCCGGAGGAGGGCCTGGAAGTACTCCGATTAGGCCACCCGATTGATTTCCCTTGTAGTAGCTCATCATATCATATGCTATCGTGGCCGACGCACTCCGGATCGAAGCTAAGTTCGTCAGTACCAGTCAATATGGCTTTCCCTCGTGGCCATCGCATACCTGGATCTTCCAGATCAACGGTGATAACCGCAGCCGCCAGCTGGCAGCCCGCCAGCAGCGTTGCGGCACAAGATAGAAGTGAAGTCCTCATTTTGTTTCCTATGACGACGAGATCGCAGAGGTTCAGAAACGGTGCCAAGTACAGCGCGAAGCAACCAGATCAAGTCTTTAGGGACAGGTAACGACAGGTGGGGTATATATGATGTGAATCGGAATGCTTGTCAATGCTTGTCTTGATGCTTTTGACAGCAGTAGTTGTCTTGGAGTCTTGGAGATGATGGGGATGTTCGACGCTTCGGCGATCCTGTCCCTAGACGTGCTGGGCACGTTACCAAACTTGGGAGGCAATCTTGGGAGACCACCAAAGACCGGGGTACGCGGGCTGTGCTGGTGAAGTGCTTATTGGCTGAAACCACTACTAATTTGAGATACGAACTTTAGTCATCAAGCAAATCTGCTGGGTGGTGGACGACTGCGAAATTGTGTAGTAGCTGATTGAGATACGATTCTAAGCGGCTGAGCTGCGTAATCAAATTGAATCAATCCGTCCTGGGTGGGCTTCCATGAGAGATGATGCTCCTCTTTTCACCTGTTTGTTTTCAGCTACTTCATTTGGCTTTCGGAACTACTGTTCTTCCTTTCCGAGGCCACGAATCATCGCGTTAGCCTCTTCTCAAGTCATAAACAATCCGAGTCAGTCAGTCGTCAATAATTACAAGGTGGTTCAGTTTTGCACGGAGACGACAGCGACCAAACTCAGTCTACGCTCCTAAGGAAGTGCTGAGCTCTAGGTAAATGCATCGATCAGTAGATCGATGCAGTTTCATTTGTTACATGTTGTTTCCTTGGATACCAATCAATAATTTGAGAGGGTCCAAAATCCAAAACATGGTCCATACTTGCAATAATACGCGCGTCTTGACTTCCCTATTAGCTATGGTCTGTGATGACTTCGTCCTGTAGAACTAGAGCAGCCTATACAAAGATATGAAATTGAATTGATAATGTTTACTTTAATGATTTGGGACGTGCACTGAATGATTTCAAGGTATCAAGAAATCACAAAAGTCTAGCAATGAGAACTACAATGCAATGTGTAAAAATCAATTAGCTTTTTTCTATTCGATGTTATTAATTGTTCCAATCCCACAGTCCTGGTAAACATTCCCAAAATCCTTTTGTACAAGTTCAAATTTCCGCAATGCTCCTAGTTGTTACCATGCCTTATACACATGCAGTCATAATATTATGCAATTTACAAGGCTGCGATAGCAGCAACGAGAGCAGCTCCAGCGGCACCGATAATTGATCCGGTAACAGCAGCAGCAGCACCCTCCGAAACAGAAGCTGGCGAGCTAGTTGTTGGGTTGGTACTTGGGCTGGACAGGGTTGGTGTAGACACAACGGTACCGTTTCCAGCTGAGCCAGAGCCAGAACCAGATCCAGATCCAGATCCACCGGTGGGAGCTGCTGTTGGGATGACATATGTTGGGACAACTTGGGAAGGACCAAGTGCACCTCCAGAAGAAGCTACTGCACCTCCGGTAGCAGCAGTAGAAATGGATGATACGGCGTCAGAAACGACGGGGGTTGACTCTGGGGAGGTAGCCTCGGTAGTGCTGTCGCCAGTGGGGACCGAAGAGTCAACAGATGATTGTGCAGTGGTAGAAGATGGGCTGGCGGTCGAGCTGGAGCTTGATGAAACGGCCTTGCAGGAGAGGTCATAAAGAGGAGTAGTGCTCAATGTAGTGCCAACGAGGCCAAAGCTAGGGTTGGGGGTGGTTGGGTCAGCATCTTGTTGAGTGTACCACCAAGTGTTGACCTTGCCAAACTGCACAGAATGTTAGCGCTTCTATTTCTCATGAACAGGACGAAGGGCTTACCAATGGGCATCCGACTTCTTGCCAGTATGTCTCAGCATTGGCGGTGGAAGGAACTCCCTTGTTTTCGGTCTTTCCGCTAACTGGCCATCCGGTCTCTGTGATCCAAACCTCCTTGGAGCCAACAGCAGCTTGGGTGGCAGCTAAGGCTTCGTTGAAGAGTTGCTTTCCGTTCTCAATTCCGTTTTCCATCGAGTTCTGGAAGTATGGGTAGGCGTCGAATCCGATCCAGTCGACAGCATTGATGACAGCAATGTTGGATCCATTCACCCAGGAAGTCCAAGTGTCGACATGACCAATTGGGGAACCACTCAGTCCAGTTCCTGCAATGGCGGCGCGAACTTCACCGATATACTTGACCAGCTCAGATGGCTCTGCTCCGTAACCAGAATTCGCTGCAATGCCGGTTGGGGAAACACGGTAGAGATCTTCGCTTCCGACTGAAATACCGGCGACAAGGCTGGTGAACCTGTGTATTCATTAGCAAATTTGGGGCGGTTATGGACCATTTTCTGCGACTTACTTCTCTCCGTATTGAGCAATTGCGGATTTCAGAGCAGTGATTTCAGCTTGCATACCACCCTCACCTCCAGAAGCCCAGAGACCCAAAAGCAGTGATGTGCCCGAAGAAATTGCGGCAGGAATGGCAGAAGTTGGTTCGTTGGTGGAGCTTCCTCCTTGCTGTCGGTTGTTAGTATCACAACTCGTTGTGCATTGCAATAGCTACTCACAATCATCGTGTAAAGCCTGGCGCTAGAGAAACCCGAGGTGCCTACAAGCTGTTGAGCATTCTTGAACTTGGCCTCGTAGTCGGCCTGGAACATGAACGATCCGTCAGACTTGGTAGCTCCGTAGTTGAAGCCCTGGTATACGGCAGACGCAGCAGAGAGCGACGCCGCCACGGCGATCAGAGAGGAACGCATGTTTGTGGTAGTGTGTGTTTATTAGAAACAGAAAGCGAGTGTATGCTTGTCCACGGACAAGCGAAAGAGAATAGAGGAAATAAGAAGAGGGAGAAGGTTATTAAGGTTCGATGATGAGTAGTGAACGCGTAAAGGTTTACTGAAGACAAGGCAAGGCAAGGGGGGGGGGGGAGGAAAAGTATTTATGTGGCAGGCCCAGTTTACGGTTTAGTGAGTGATTACTCGTGGGTTGCGTGTTGCACCTCGTACCTGCTTTTTTGTTTTTTTGCCATCCGGGTAGGAGCCGGGTATGGCTGCAGTTGTGTGGTGTGGTGATGTGATGTAGTGGTAGTGGTGGTAGTAGTAATGGTAGTAGTGATGGGTAGCAGTGGTGATGGTTGGTGGTGGATGTCATGGTTAGTGATTAGTGGTTATTGGGTTAGAGTTGGTGCGGTGCGTAATACTATGTAGTAGTGAACACCAAGCAACGAATCACACCAAGAAGGGGCGGGCAAATCCGGGGCACGGCTCGCACTGGCCGGGACTTCATCGCATACTATACTTCTGCTAAAAGCATCTACTCTATTCTTCTCTATTCTAAATCTATTCAACCACGACAAACGCTGTTCGGGTACTAATTACATGATGACAATTGGGTGGCATGGCTCTCACAGGGTGTCTGCATGCGATACTAGAAGAATCAGCAGACAATACACATTATACGGTACGGTACTGTACTATACTGTACTATACTATATTGTCCTGTACAGCAGTCAGTAGTGCTACCACAGCACATGCAGATGTATTAATAGGCAAAGGTGGAGTGATGATGAATAACAAGCATTTTCTTGCTTCTATACGAGATCCACCAGAATACGTACCAAAAGCACACTAATCCCTCTCTCGGGTGGGGCCTGACGTGCCCCGCTCGCCCCAACACATTTCCAACTAGAAGCTTCCGTCATACATCATAAACTCCATCAACATCATCAACAACATCACTAACATCACCAAACATCACCAAACATCAACGACAGACACTGCTGGAGC
>Ga0247807_10001510_pt1 | contig 13545 bp, 19 predicted proteins | sample UWRJL074202C1_FD_179931 | JGI IMG/M metagenome (GOLD analysis project Ga0247807, IMG submission 179931) | Plant litter microbial communities from Arlington Agricultural Research Station in Wisconsin, United States - UWRJ-L074-202C-1 | ecosystem: Environmental > Terrestrial > Plant litter >...
ACCTCACTTCACTTCACTCCCGGATCCCTTCCCCCTCCCAATATCAAACCACGCCCCAGGTACCGCAGCCTGTGTCGCCCACCGCCTTCAGAACATCATATTTTCTTATTATGATTATCAAGGGTCTAATCAGAACTCATTCTATTGCCCCATGCACGCAAAGCCCTGGTCGGACTATTTTTCTATTGGTGCTGGTCGACGTTCTTATTATTTAATTCTTATTTTGGGTGGCTGACTCCTCTCACAGCCCCTGCATTCACGCCCAAGCCAACGCACCAAGAGTCCCGTCCAAATTTCCACTCCCCCCCCGGACGAAATAAGTACTCCTCCGTCCCTCCCCAGCCATCGCTCTTTTGATTCTCGACCATACCAACGGAACCAAATCGATCCCCCCCCCCAAAACTGTTATTAACGACCGCTTACCAATACTTGCCACGAGCCGGATCAGATATCCAGCTCTTTCTCGAAACTTCGGAAGTCGAACATCAACGTCGACTCCATCCCTAAACCTCCAGGTCGTCCATCTTGAGAGATTATCGCAGGCCAGTTTTTGACATGTACGGTTCAACTACGACGGTTTCCCTTCCTTCTCGTACCGACTACATACCACGGTGACTTCCTCGTCACAATCTTCGCGCGTCGACATAGGCGCGTTTGATCTCTTTTCTTTTTGTTTACGGGTGTCACTTGGGACATCTCGGACGAGCAGGATAACATGAACACCTTCTCGCCATATAGCACTCCTCCTGGACACCACCCAGGAGCCTACTACCCATTCAGTCCAACCCCGTCCCCGGCTGGATCGCCTCACCATTACGGATTCTCCGCACGACCTTCATCACGACAACATACACGACACACTAGTTCTGGGGATGCTTATGGATATTCTCCAAGGGGGAGTTTCTCTCCCAGATATACTTCCAGCGGACATTACGCAACTGCTGCCAATGTGAGTTCGAAAAAAAGTTCCTGGTCGGCGGGGCCACGTTATGAAGCAAAGCGGCGAAATTCTTACTCCTATCGACCCTCTTATGGGGTGAGCGACGAGGATGATTATGAATACGTAGACCTTCTGGTCGATGGTGAATTGCATCGCGTGCCAATTCGGGCCACGAAGGCAACTTACAATTATCGTGGAAAAGGAACTGATCCCTATCGCTACTCTCAGGCTCAAAGTTACTCCTATGATAGAGATGACCACGATTCACCACGTTACGAAACACCACCTCCTCTAAGAAAGCGTCGACAATCATCCTCGACGCCACAGCGACCATCATCAAGCTCGCGCCCCACCACCTCACCTAAAAAGCCAGCACCAACACCAAAAGCCACCGAGGCAGATGCGCGAAAACACCGTATTCCCCCGGGATATTCACTCAAAAACTGGGACCCTTCGGAGGAGCCGATTATGCTCCTAGGCAGTGTCTTTGATGCCAACAGCCTCGGCAAGTGGATTTACGATTGGACGGTCTATCACCATGGTCCAGCAACTCCTATCGCAGATATGGCGGGCGAGCTCTGGCTACTTCTCATTCAACTTGCGGGCAAAGTCAAGAGGGCGGAGGAATGCATGCCACGGATTCGACAGAAAGAGAACAGAGAGATGGTAGATGATTTTATAGAATCAGGGGAGCGTCTTACAATCAAACTAAAAAAATTGCTGAAATCCTGCGAAACACCTATGCTGAAGGCAGGCAAGAAGAGTGGCAAGGACTCAGCACAACTAGGAAAAAATGCGGGCACAGAGTTTGTCGATTCCATCTTCGGACGCGATAGACAACTTGAGGCCACGGAGAAATTCATGTCGTCTATTCGGCTCTGGAATCTACGATTCGATGCGAATTGCGAAGATATTTTACGAAACCCAGGTCAACATGAATAGGATTTGGAGCACATACGGAGGAGTTTTTATTTTCTTTCGATCATCTTGCGATTTCTTACGATGATACCCCCGTTCGGTGGTTGCTTTTTTGTAAGAATATAAAGACGGATACACGGAGCAATCCGCCTACCTGGGCCAATCTGGCGTGAGGAGGTTATAAAGACCATGGAAACAGCGAGGGAAAAGTTAGTTTGTCAATTTCGCGCTAGCAGCTGGTTTTGCATTCAAGGGATATTGCGTTGCATTTTTTGGACACTGGGGGTCACACAGCAGGCTGGATGGAGCAATAAGAGGGAGATTGTAATAATATTGTCTATTCTCATGGTGGCATATGGGTGACTAGCGCATGGGTTCTGTCGTAGTCCCTGGATCAAGTTTGTCTTTTTTAGATATCCTACCAATATTTTAAAGAAATTAAACATTTGAAAGCTATGTCTTGTTCAATACAGAGTATTCTGTTATGCTTTCCATTACAGCTTTTTGTCATCTTCTGATATCGTCTTCTCCCATGCCAAATTGTAAACAAAGTAGCTGGACCTATAATTATCATGGCAATCAGGCTAATGTCAACCCTAATATGAACAAGCAAGCTCTTTGCAGGGCATATACATTTCGATACCAAGACACATCTTTCATATGTCTACTAATATATCTTCTAGGCAGTGCATTTCAGAATAGCGTCACTCCAAAGGCATCGACCACACCCAAACCCCAGTGATCATACAGCCCGAGCAGCAACTCCCACTCTCAATCAGCTTTGTGAATATCCGCAAAACGTAACGGATCGGTTCGTGCATGCAATACCCCTCGTAGTCAGATTCTCACCCCGCGGCGCTCTTCAGGCCTCCAGTCAACGTCAGCATCCTCACACCCACAGGAGGGATAAGCTAGCAATTCTAGAAGAGCGATTTGTGGGCTCCAATCGTGGAAATGCTCACAGATGAGGTATGGCTGTACAACGTCTCGAAACTGACTTCTTACTCGCCAGTATTGCAAATGTCACCCAACCCCAAGTACACCACATGGTCTTGATTTCTGGGATACACTGGCATCCTGTCTTCTTACTTCCTCCAATCCTTTGCTGAAGAGACCATCCGATCTGGTTCACCGTGGCTTGAGGTGCGATTACAGGACGTAAAATGCAAAATGGTTTCATTACTATTGGCGGTCTTCACCACAGATTCGCTGTTAATACCCACCGTCACTTGAAAGTCTAGCGTTGCTCATCGCAAACTGACAGAATTACTGTCCTTCTTTGGGGAAATTCAAAGAGCTCGGCACACGATTTGACCCGCTGACGAGTTTGAGTCGGCCAGCCATAACCGCGATGTGCGATGAATTTATTGAAGTGATGGTCAGAACACCAAATTCATTGATTCGATGTAAGAAATACGCCATTTGGGAATGATGATCAGGTGGGTGTCGTTTTACCAAACTATCATATGCTTGTCGATGAAACGGTGCAGGCCAGATCAACTGCGATGATGAAAGTTCGGATACCAGGAATGGAACTTTCGGCAAAGGGAATACCTCTCGGCATCACTCCACCACAAGGGATCAGTGCCACACACCACACGTTTTGCTCAATACCAGATAACCCACAACAGCGGTACGCATACGCTGGAATCCGTTTATAGCTTTACCACACTGCAGAAGAGGCAGTAGACGTTTTCTGCATGTAGCTCGCTGACGATATCTATTTTCAGCTGCCACACCCCGCCTACTGCATATCAGCCAGAATACAAACACTCAGCATATGCGCGCTTCTCCCCACTACACGATCTCAGACCGATAACATAGGGTGGTTATCTTAGTGCATGCATGCATGCAACCCTGGATTCCTTACGCACACAATTAGTCGAGAATTGAGAACGGCTCAGCGCTTACGGTAGACGAGGTTTGCCTAGTTTTGGTCAACCAACATTGGGGCGGAAGGCTGAGACCTGAACTACAGAGACTTCCACGAGGCTGTGCCGCTGATTATATTGCATTTTTTAACATCGGAGCACGTCGTGTCATACGTCAAGACGGGAAATCTGGCGCTTAGACGAGGGTTTTAGGTAGGTACCCTGTGGTGCCTTGCATGCTGGATCGAGGGGCCGAATACAACGCTGTTGGAGTGATCTATTCGGAAATAACAAGTGCTATACAGCTACGAAACTTACAAATTCTAAAAGACGTGGTTGGTGGGTACTTCTTCGACCGGACATTGGCTACTGGAAGCTGGTAGCACCCGGTGTAACCATTCAGAAACCTTGTTGAGGAAGACTTGTCAAGCAGGAGCAAAAAAGTATCAGCTTGAGCGTCCCAATATTCACCAACTTCTGCCATTCATTCAATTGACTACGACTGGCTGCACAGAATCCTAGTAAGCAGTTGTAGGGCTGCAGGAATAACGTGCTTTGGCAACACACGCTTGGTCTTCCAAGAGGCGACCTACATCATCGCTCAGCTTCCAAAGCATACTGGGAAGAGACAGTTTGGCGAGGCTATCCCTAACGGATTCGTCGTATAAGAAAGGCTACTGCTTGGCAACTTCGAACAGGAGACAATTAATGACCGGGTGCACTTTACAATAAGGCTTTGCCCTGTTTGTTGTCCCAAATAAACGGCCATTGCTCGAGCCCTCAGCCGCTATTGTCTTTGTACATACTCAGTACAGAGTTGTATCACTTCTCTCTTCTTCTACTTCTACCAGGACCAAGAAAGCTTTAAAGGCAATCGTGTGAAATGCATTACATACGCTTCCTCAAACCACCTCGGCTACTTGGTGGCTCTGCATTAACTCTAAATGCCAAGGTGACCATAACAACCGATCTAGGAGAATCATTTCTATTCTCCAAGCTCATTTTGTTAGTCGAGCTCGAACTAAGCGATGGAACTAAGGTAGGAAAAGGGTCTGAATATGTATGGAATGGCCAAGATGGGATGCGAAGCGTAGAGATAAAGCTACCTATTTCACCAGTATTAATGAGAAATGGGAAGAAATTCAAGCTGCTAGTCCGACCGAAGGATGCGGTATATGCAGTGGACAGTTTCTCGGCAGCGTTGTTGCTAGATGTTACAAGCAGCAAGTGCCAAGGGGGTGTTGTGGCCGTAAGAAGTATGGAAATAGATGCGAGTGCATCTATCAAGGGCCAAAGCACTGTTGCTATCAGTATGGCAGAGCGAGTCTTCTTGTCTGAAGATAGGCGGGTTCGAATCTGGGAAGAAACTGGAGAAAGCATAGCACGTCACATCTGGTATGATCAATTCGGACAGGTACGTCCCTTTATTTTCTTTTGACTAACGCTGCCAAGGGACGCTGGATTGATACTATCTTCCTACCTCCTCCACATCCATAGGTCGACACCCAATTTGCCAGGGCTCCCAAATCTCAAGAAGAAAATGGCTCAAGAAAACCTCAACATCTTAGAGCTAGGAGCTGGGTGCGGTATTGTTGGCATCGCCCTTTCAGCCGTCCTTCGTAATCCTCAAATACTACTTACCGATCTTCCTGAAGCTGTCGAGATCCTTACCCACAATCTTGCTCTCCTACCTTCATCTAAGCCCACACACCAAGTCCTAGACTGGTCCGAACCCCTCCCTGTCAATGTCCAATCCACCAAATGGGATGTAGCCGTTGTGGCAGACTGCACTTATAATCCTGATGTGGTGCCTGATTTGGTAACCACCTTGGGACGGGTCGCGGAGGGCAATCCGGAGTTAATGGTGCTGTTAGCGATGAAGGTCAGACATGAGAGTGAGATGGTGTTTTTTGAGCTGATGGATAAGGATAGTTGGGTGGTTGATGAGAAGGCGGCCATACCCTTACCAGTATTAGATGGGGAGGATCAGCAAATTGAGATATATCTCTTTAAAAGGAAAGTATGAACCGAGTGGTTAGGACTCATTTATTTCTGGTTAAGACTTTGCCTCATTTGACTATAAGCTTTGATCGTTCTTGCATTGTTGTGCTTAGAGACAGCAATTGATTGCGGGAGACGATGCTATCTGCATATACGTAGAGACCAAGTAGTGCAATAGGCACCAATAAATTTCCAAAATAATAAACTCACTGCACTATCTTAAATTTGAATGTTGGTATCCATATATCTCTATCGTTAAGATGTGTGTCAATGCTGTCAATCTGTTTTTTGTTAATAAGAGTTCTCATAGCCCTACCATTGGGGCGTTCCTTCATTATAGACTTTACCATTCTACAATAAGATATCAATAATCAATTATGCTAGACAATTATTCATATTCTAGCCATTGGTTTTTTGGCCTCTGCTCGTCATACCTACCAGAAGTCCAACCACGGCTGATAAAATTTATAGAAAGAAGAAGAAAAAGAAGAATTGTGGCTTGAATCTATCGTAGTGGGAAAACACCATCGTTTAGCACCGTTGCACAGTACAGTCATTTTGGTGCTGATATAAATCATATGTAGGGTAGATTTATATCTTGATATAGAAGGTATAGTTGAGAAGAATCAGACTTCAGATGATACTCTTTTCAGCTGCCAATTTTGGCTTCGCTCCAGGCTAGCATTTGTCACAGATCAGCTGCTCTGAATGTAAAGTTTTCATTATATTATGGTGCTCCCATAGGTTGTGTCAAGTGCAGGTTCGTTATCAATACTGTATCGTATGTCTCTAATTCTTCTTTAATTGTGGTTTCAGTCACGGCTTGTTTTTCAAAGTTTGACTTCTCAAAAATTGACGATCTTCTCAAACCGCAATATAGGGAGAGACTAAATATAGACAGGTGTATCACTGAGGAAAAAAATTAGTTTTCGATTCTGGGTGAATCGTTACATATGACTAGGTATTGTTATGATCGCAATCTGCAGCAGATTCTTGCCATCAACGCTAAGGTTCGTCGAGTTCACGGTTTCGCCTTAAACTTCAACACAGGGTTATCTACTTGAGTTCACTATGAAACCGTGGAATGCTGAAACTGCGACTGCAGACCGCTCTGTGGTTTCTTTTTGGTGTAGGATACTAGATATGTATTACAAAGATGTGTGGCATATTGATATGGGTAGCTTATTGGTTGGATCACGCACAGACTGAGTTTCAGAACAATTGAAATAGGATTCCAGCCTTGTTACAAATTCCGATATGTACAGACTTGAATAAAACCAGACGTTTGGGCCTAAGCCAAGTTTGATTTTGGCACCATACTAATGCTTGTCTGGTCATGTTTGCCATATTAATCAATTTCGTTGGTACAAAGATTTCTAAAGTTTGTCTCGTGTACGGCGTTGTTTTATTAGCCACACTCATGACACCTTGGATCAGTTATATCTGTCAGTACATCTATAAAATATCTGGCAAAACTTCGTTTTTACTATGACATTGCACACATAGTGTGTTCATACTCGAGCACTTGTACTCGTTACCCCTGAATTAGCGAGCCGAGAAGCGAGGATGTCAATCTTGGCTTAGTTACACTAGTGCATTTCATTCTAAAGCCCTTGGCATCCTTCTTTTGCCCTTGCTTCTTGTATGCCTCCCTACATAATATCATCACTTCGCTGTTGGGGACTGGCTTTTCCCATCATTTTTGACATATCAGACTTCATCGCAGCTTTTTTTTTCACGTGTAACTGCACCAAAAGAAAATCTCTCTCTTCTGACTCAAAAGGACCCGTGGCCATGGGAGGCCACCTAATGTTGTTTCATTGCTTCACTGCGCCTACCCTCTACATGAAGCGGTGCACTTACTGCAGCTATCCCGGATCAAAATGCCGTTTATATTAATTGACGAAATTGTCCATTTATATGTTACAGCATATTGCACAACAGTTGGGGTATCTAGTGGCGGTACTGCCTGTAATACCCATTCGTGGAACACCGCCACCCTGAGCTGCTGTTAACGCCATAGAAAAAACCCATCCTGACCAGGGCTTGCGATCCTATTATCTATCCAATCCCGAAATCTATACCTGCGACGCCGCAAACGCCTCTTCCAAATCCATACCGAAAAGCTCCATTTACACAATCATTACACAATCATTACATATTCCAGACAGAATTTGGCACTACCAGGTGCCTTCCAAGGATTCAGATGAAATTTTCTCTTCCACTACTCGTTCTTTTATTTTCGATTTTGAGGATGGCTTTGAACTACTTGAAGATTTTGAATCTGAGATCCTCCGTGGAGATTTTTCTGATACTTGCGCCAGATTTGCTGATCGAGTTCGTCCTTCTTGCTTTTCCTTCGACTTGGCTTTCCTCTTCTCTTCTCGTTTCTTTTGCTGCTCTGCTGCCAGTTTGTCCTGATCATTTTTCCTTCGCGCAACTTCAGCCTCTTCTTCTACTTATGTGTCAGCCAGATCATTCTGCGACCAAGCATTAGCATAGCTTACTCTTGGAAGTCTTATCTTGAAGTCCGACATGTGCTGCATCTCCCAAAAAGGGGGCACGGGCACTGCGAACAAGTAATCCTTCCCTTCTGATTGTCTTCTTGCCAAGAAGGATTTTGAATGTGCTTAATCGCGAAACCAAGAACCAAAGTTTCCGACAGTTTACGCCTTCGAATTCGTCACTGATTATGATCAATTCCACTATTCCAGATGGTTTGAAGGTTTTGCCTTGAAAATCACTGAATTCCTTGTCGATATGCTTCTTATCCTTTTCTTTGCACATTTTCAATTTCAGTACGTCTGTCAGGTAATGTTGGGAGACCCCTGTTCGTGACAATCTTGGAGTTAGTTTATCCAGTATTGTACACATTAGGAAATAGGAAAACCTCTCGGGAGCTGTGTACTCCAAAAGCATGTCATCTTTCTGCTCCGCAGACATGTCTCAAGAATAAGCAACACCCAGGGCCTTATCGAATATGAAAGTTTTCAATCGAAAATGTACTAACAATCTGGTGTTGTTCCAGTGTCGAGGATGGCCTTGACTTCAACCCCTTGGTTATTAGCATCAGCTACCGAGATTGTCCTCTTTGCAAACTCCTACTTGTATCAGCAATGAACGATGCAGACGAAAGCAGCTCTCACATCATCGTCGTCATCTGTATCCTCTTCTTGTTTCTCTTCCTTTGCAAGGTGTGATTCGTCACCACTTATCGAGCTTTCATCGTCGTCCGACTCGGGTTTTGCCCTTCGAGTCTTCCGTGCCGGAACAGACGGTGATCCATATTCCACTTTCTCCTTTCCTTTCTTAGTACGATCTCCTTGGATGCTTGATGTGCCATATCCTTCATCCAAGCCTGCATGATCTAGCGAATTTGCCACCGGCCGGGAGGATGCATGGCGAGTTGGTCGTGATATGGACGATTCGCGAGACCTACCGGAATATACTGATGAGGCGTCGGAGCTCTCGTCGTCGATTTGAATGCGCTCTCTACTTTTCCTTTTTAATCGTGATACCTTCGGGTCTGGCTGAGGTGGCAATAAGTGGGATCTAGAAGGTTCTTCCCTAGGGGGTCCAAGTAAGGCATTCCCTTTTATCGTCATACCATCCCCGTTGAAGTTGTAGTTGATATTAATGATCGGCTGTACAGATCTCGACGCCCTGCCAGAATGATGCGACGTCGGATGGTTCGATGATAAGGGACGTTCACTGCTTTGGTCCGCAGCCTTGTCGCGATGTCGTTCGCTGCGTCGTTTTGCCTGGCACGAAGAATTGGAGGCCATAGCTCCTAAGGCTTTCCTACAGCTGACGATGAACTATGCGCTGTGGGGACGACATTCGATGTATCGGTGGCCGATAGTGAGTTGTTCAACTGAAGGCCTCGCAAGAGGTGGCTCCATGTCGTCGATTGATCGCGGGGTATGCATCAATCATGGTGGTTTGCTGGGCCAATTCGTGTTTCAGCATTATGACGACGTTGCTGTTTAATTGGACGCCATTTGTACTCGGTCAGAACCTTTTCTTAACAGCCCTCATATATATCTCATTCATCAGTATTTAAGTACCGGCGGCCATACCATCGATTGCTACGCACGAGAAGGATGGACATTTCATGTTTTGGCAGTTAAGTAATCTAACATTTTATATTTAGCGGCTGGTTTTTAGCAATTTACTTTACGAATAGCTTCAACATCCTGTCTTTAGACTGACCCGAGACATTTTTATCCAATTATGGCAAATTTGCTTCCGAATATATGAAAATATGTTCTCTCGTCTCCTCCGCGTTTCTTTTATTTCAGCAGCGGATTCATTTTCTTGCAGTGTGAGATTTCAAATACGCTTGAGCGCTGATTGAGCATGTCTAGAATGCATCAATTGATTTTGTTCTGCCGATCGACTGGTGATTCTCTCACACAAAATCTTTCGGCGTTGAGAAAAACGTACGAAATCTTACAGAAATGAGATGATGAGAGCAGCTGAGAAATAGCTTATTAACAAATTGTTTACTTGTCTTTGCTCGTCACGTTTGCATTTAGATGATTATAAATTCGAAAAGCTTAAGTTCGAGCCTCATGTCCCAAAAATCGGTGATGTTCAACAATTGCAGTAGGCCCAATAAGGTCCTGTGGTCAACCACCCTTAAGATACGCCTGCATCACTGCCCAATGGCTCTGCCTTGCAAGGCTGTAGTCTGCCTCGCAACTATCCTGTTCCCCCAAAACCAGAAAGAGATAAGGGAATTATAGAAACAATGATTCCTGTAGAATTTGAAAACCTAAACATTCGAATTTTAAGACTCACAAACAGAAACGACTGGCCGCGTCATGGAAGGCTATCCCAAACTCGCACAGCTTATGGGAAATGACCATACAGACGGTCACTTTCTTATTTTCCAAAAGTTCGAAAAGCTCAGTGCTCAGAATCTGCTCTACCTCCAAGCCGAGATTATAAATCTAGAAGAATACCTATCCAAGTGCATGAAAGAAGATGCCGAGTCTTCGGATCCAGAAAGGAGATTATGTGCTAAAGATTGGGCCGAATTAAGCTCTTCAGAAGACAGTGAGCAATGGGAAGTATGGTTGGAGATTCGAGCTAAGCTGAAGCAGTATTGTGAGCCATCATAAGTTTTTGTATATTATAGACTAAGTCCGTGTAGATAAAGCCGTTGCTCAACATCGGATGATAAGAAGCATACCATGCCCTGATCAGCAAGACTTGAAATTCTTGCAAAAGTGGCTCGAGAGACCAAGCATGGGTAATTGTAGTTTTGTCGGTGCGGACAGGAATGTATATGATGATCAAAACGCCGCCGGTCTTGGAGCATTGGCTTCCAGGGAGAAAGATGTTTTCACTCGTGGCCTGCTTTATGCACTACCAAAGTTTTATCATGGCATCCTCGTAACACCTTTCCACCATGTTTTTGGCCGATGGATCAAGGTACGACATATCTCAAGCCAACACTATTCTCTGCTAATCTTTTCAGAAACCGGAAAACGCTCTTGAACTTGCCAGTACGAGTAGATCAGACCAGTCGTCGTCCCCACAACTAACAAATACTACACCTCCTGGCTCAGATGTAATGAAAGACAGCGTCGCAAAATTGGAAGTACACTTGACAGATCCTAAAGAGCTGGCTCCTGCCGACGCCTTCGATTTAGAGAGTAACATGTTTCTGTACCGCGATACCTATTTCTACCGCATATCAAACATCCTTGGAACGCTTATCTCGACCCTCATTCCAATTGGCGCTATTGTCGTCCTGTATCTTGTAACAGATATGGCGACTCGACTAGCAATCGTTTCTCTTTTCACGGCACTATTCTCAGTGACACTTTCTTTGATTACCGGTGCCCGGCGAGTGGAAATATTCGCCGCTACTGCTGCGTAAATATTCTGTCCAGCAGCTATGTCTAGACTTCCAGCTAACATTTGTTCACAGATTTGCGAGCGTTCAGGTGGTATTCGTGGGAAGTACTAAGTCCACATGAAAATGAAGGGCACGTACAGAAGTCAAGCACAAGAAGCGAGGGATTGCGAATTGAAGGCTTAATTTTCAAAAAGCTTGATTCGAAAGTCAGCTGTTCCGAATATACAATAGTAAGTTCAAAGTCATGAGTAGGTTGGATACTTTGTAACATAAGGGAAGTTCAATAATTCATCAGTATCTAGTTTATCTCGGTCATAATTACAGTGGCTCCTTGAACCATGCCAACATCTACTTGTGAGATTTAGTTCACGAGCACTCCCGTACAACGGCTACATTTCTTGTGTCCGCAGGAGCATCTCCGCCTGCCTAAGACTTCTCGTCCACAGACAGTGATAAATCCCCACCGATCAGCCAACTCTGCATATGCTCGGCTTCTCTTACAGCATACCCACCTGATATTGCCTCGCTCCTCTTTATTCGTATGCTTCCGTGGGAATAATTCACTGAGGAAAGCCATGATTGTCTTGCAAGTGTTTTGACGTTGTTAGTTTTGAGTATTTAGCTCCCAAATTCAAACTGCCTATGCTACATAGACGAATGGCCATAAACCCAAATAAAGGCCTTAAAGGGACTAAGTAAGTTTATAGACTGAATAATAAACGCGATTCAATTTTCTCTGGCATCATTATTCCGGTTCTAGGTGTCTAAAAAGTGCGTTGTTCACAGCAAATGCAACAAAGACAAAGTATCTATTACCAAAGATACAACATACATAATGTGTCCATCTTTCACACTGAGTTTTCGATCGCCATCTCGTCCAAGTCATCCAAAGGCACTTTTGTTCAAGACCATGTCACATTATGCATCTGCGAGTTTACTAGCGGTCGTAGCATTGACGTACAGCTCTCAATCCATATTAAGATGTTTCGCGGAGGCGGCAAGGTTGACTGACGTACGTCTGACAGAGTTTAGTCTGGATTGTTTGACAGATCATGTTCTCTTTCCCTATGGCATTTCTAGAATTCGCATCTCCATCTAAAGACGGCGCCACAATTGTAGATCTCTCCTATCACACAAAATCCACATCCCTCCTCTATGCTATCCCATCCATATCTCTACATTCCAACCACAATATTACAACTGAAAGGTCTAGTATTGCCACATGACCCAACCACGATTCAGATACATCTCCCACACACACCCACAAACCAACAAACTGCCTCCTCGCAATTCCTCATCTCATAGACGAGTGAAAAAAACAATACTCGCCACCAGAATATACCAACGGAGCCAAACCTTAAAACCTTAAAAACGCGAGCTCGAAATAGCAATGGCTGACTAGCGGCGCGGTGGAAAGAGTCAAAACCTTAAACCGACACCCGATCACTCCTTCTCTCTGTCTTCTCGCTGAAGCTTTCAGTACCATGACAAAGTAGCACGCGAAGCAATCTCCACACTTTTTACGTTTTCAAATCAAATCAAATCAATAAAGGTGAATACGTTCCAGATAAAGACATGCAAGTTATCAGAACCATAGCGCTGTTACCTTCTTTTTTTCAATTGCATGATATCAGTCTTCGATAGCAACACACAACTACATCATGTTTCCTCCTTGCCAAGAAAAAACCCACCTGGTTCCCCCATATTGTACCACCCTCCTCGGTCGCTTCCGTCACACAGCGTAGAAGAAAGCTAGAAAAGGCGATCGTGCCACAAGGGGGGAAAACTGACGGTCGGTGGCAACAAAGAGAGTTTCATTTTGGGTGGGGAAGCGCTGTTTTCGACCATGTGGGACTTTGACTTTTGTTGCTGAAAATAGAAACAGGTCTTAGGGGCGAGGGATTGATTTAGTGGGACGCACGACGTACGACGACGAGGACGACGAC
>Ga0247807_10001513_pt1 | contig 13519 bp, 13 predicted proteins | sample UWRJL074202C1_FD_179931 | JGI IMG/M metagenome (GOLD analysis project Ga0247807, IMG submission 179931) | Plant litter microbial communities from Arlington Agricultural Research Station in Wisconsin, United States - UWRJ-L074-202C-1 | ecosystem: Environmental > Terrestrial > Plant litter >...
TTGTAGACCACGTTGTGGGCGCTGTCGAACAGCTCGCGGCGGAAGTACCAGACGCAGGAGAACCCGGTGATGGCGTAGTAGAAGGCGATCACGAGGCCGAGCGAGAGGATGGTGTCGGAGAGGAAGTCCTCGCTGATGATCGTCATCCCGACGTAGAAGACGGTGGAGACCACGCCCATCACGAAGGTCGAGAACGCGGGGGTGCGGTACTTCGGATGCACGGTGCCGAAGCGCGCGGGAAGGGCCTTGTACGCGGCCATCGCGAGGGTGCCGCGCGCGGTCGGCAGGATGGTGGTCTGGGTCGAGGAGATCGCGGAGACCATGACCGCCACGACGAGCAGCCAGGCCCACGGACCGAACAGCACGTCCTTGAGGGCGAAGAAGACGTCTTCCGCGTTGTCCTCGTTGCCGAGTCCGAGGCCCGCGGAGCCGAGTCCCGCGTAGGCCATGGCCGCGACCGTGACTCCCACGTAGGTGACCAGGAGGATGACCGTGGAGAGGATGGCGGCGCGGCCCGGTGTTCGCTCCGGATCCTTGGTCTCCTCGTTGAGGGCGAGACAGGTGTCCCAGCCCCAGTAGATGAAGAGCGCGAGCAGGATCGCCTCGACGAAGCCCGAGAACGACTCGAAGGCGAACGGGTTGAACCAGGACGCGTCGGGCAGCGTCGCACCCTCGGGCGCATTGCCGGTGGCCACGGCGACGATCGCCGCGATGACGAAGATCACCAGCGCGAGGTACTGGATGCCGAGGAGGATGTTCTGCAGCTTCTCGCCGATCTCGGTACCGCGGTAGCTGATGAACGTCATGAGGGCGATGAAGACCACACCGGTCGCCGTGACGACGAAGCCGTTCTCGGCAATCTCGGGGTTCAGCAGCAGCCAGAAGTAGGTGCCGCCGATCTGGGCAAGGTTCGCGAGCACCACCATTCCCGCGACCGCGACACCCCAGCCGCCCATCCAGCCGACCCACGGACCGAAGGCCTTGGTCGCCCAGGTGAAGGTCGTGCCGCAGTCGGGGATGGCGCGATTGAGCTCGCGATAGGCGAAGGCGATGAGGAACATCGGGATGAACGCGATGATGAACGCGATGGGTGCCTGCGCGCCCACGGCCAGCACCACGAAGCCGAGGGTCGCGGCCAGAGAGTAGACCGGAGCCGTCGAGGCGAGGCCGATCACCGTGGAGCCGACGAGGCCCAGTGTTCCGGTGGCGAGTCCCTTGCCGGCCGGCGCGGGGGTGGTTGTCTGCGACATCTTCGTCCTCCTCGGGTTCCTCGCAGCCTACAACTCAGCCACCGGCACATGACAGGCTGTGTTCATGAGTGCTGTGCCGTTCGAGAGGGGCGCGAGCTGGGCATCCCGAAGCGACTGGGACGGCGCGAGTCTCGAGATCCTCGCCACGACCCTTGACCGCTGGCAGCTCACCGCGGGCGACCCCCTCGCGGGTGGAGTCTCGGCGCTGGTGATCGCGGTGACCCAGGCGGACGGCTCCCCCGCCGTGCTCAAGCTGGGCTTCCCGCACGAGGAGGGCGTCGGCGAGGCCCTGGGGCTCGAGGCCTACGGGCCGGTGCTCGCCCCGCGGGTGCTGCGCCAGGATGCCTGGACCTGGGCGCTGCTGCTCGAGCGCATTCAGCCGGGCGACTCCATCCTGCACACCGATCTGGCTCTGGATGACGCGTTCCGCGCCGCCTGCGCGCTGCACTCGGCTCTCACGGCACGCCCGGCACCCGCAGGCCTGCCGACGCTCGCGCGGGCCATGTCCGACTACGCGACCGGATGCCGCGGCCGGCTCCCCCGGCAGCGTGCGGCGCTCGAGGCCCTGGGCGTAGCGGAGCTCGTGCACGCGGCGCTCGCCGAACTCGAGGCGCTCGCCGCGGATCCCGTGTCCGCAGTACTACTGCACGGCGACTTCAACCCGAACAACATCCTGCGCTCGAACGGACCGGGCGGCTGGCGGGTCATCGACCCGAAGCCGCTCGTCGGCGACCCCGCGTACGACCTGTGGCCGCTCATCGCGCAGCTCGGTGACGCCCCGCTCGCCGAGCGGATCGGCCTCGCGGCGCGGTTCAGTGGCCTCGACGAGCGGCGCCTGGCCCGCTGGGGCTTCGCCCGCACCGGGCTCGACGTGTCCTGGGCGCTCGAGGACGGACTCGACGCCGAGGCTCAGGCGACCGCTCTGCGCGAGTGGTCAGCCCTCGCGCACCCGTAGCGCGTACAGGGCGACCGCGCTCGCCGAGGCCACGTTGAGCGAGTCCACGCCGTGCAGCATCGGGATGGTGACCACGGTGTCGGCGTGTTCGAGGGCGGCGCGGCTCAGGCCGTCGCCCTCCGACCCCATGAGGATCGCGATCTTCTCGGGCGCCTCGCGCTCGAAGACGTCGAGCGAGACCGCGTCGTCGGCAAGGGCGAGGGCGGCGACGTGGAAGCCCGCATCCCGAAGCAGCGCGCTCGCCTCGGGCCACTCCGGCAGGCGGGTCCACGGGACCTGCAGCACCGTCCCCATGCTCACCCGCACCGAGCGGCGGTAGAGCGGGTCGGCGCAGCGCGGGGTGATGAGCACGGCGTCCGCGCCGAGTCCCGCGACCGAGCGGAAGATCGCTCCGACATTGGTGTGGTCGACGATGTCCTCGAGGATGACCACGCGGCGGGCGTTCGCGAGCAGCTCGGCGACCGGCGCGAGTGCCGGCCGGTGCATCGAGGCGATCGCGCCGCGGTGCATCTCGAACCCGGTGAGCTCCTCGAGCAACGCGGAGCTGCCCACGAAGACCGGTACGTCGAAGGCACCGAGCAGTCGCTCGACCTCGGGTAGCCACTGCTCGAGGATGAGGGCGGAGCGCGGCACGTGGCCCGCGGCCAGCGCGCGCGCGATGACCTTGGTGGACTCCGCGATGTACAGCCCGCCCGCCGGCTCACTCAACCGGCGCAGCGCGACATCGGTCAGCGAGCGGTAGTCCGCGAGTCCGGGGCCCTCGGCGGGAGACTCGTCGAGGTTCGTGATGCGCTGGATTCTCATGCGGGGTCCGTTCGCGGTGGGGAAAAGCTCCGAAGCGACGCGCACTGCCAGCATTCGGAAACAAATCGGAAAACTACGGTGTTTAGTCTAGGAGGACAGGCGCGAACAGGAACGGGGGCACGGGATGACGCAGCAGACCGTTCCCGCACCGTACTCGGCCCCGGCGGCTCTCGATGCCGCCGTCGAGTTGCTCGCCGGCCGCGAGATCGCCGTGCTCACCGGCGCGGGGCTCAGCACCGACTCCGGTATCCCGGACTATCGGGGCGAGGGTGCGCCCGTGCGCAACCCGATGACCTTCTCCCAATACCTCTCCGACGTCGAGTACCGCAAGCGCTACTGGGCCGGAAGCCACCTCGGCTGGAAGCGATTCGCGGGCTCGGCGCCGAACGCCGGTCACCTCGCCCTCGCGCAGCTCGAGGCGCACGGCGTGACCAACGGCGTCATCACCCAGAACGTGGACGGACTGCACCTGCGCGCCGGTTCGGAGCGGGTCGTCGACCTGCACGGCTCGATGGACCGCGTCACCTGCCTGCAGTGCGGCCAGATGTACGCGCGCGCCGACATCGCCTCGCGCCTGACCGCCGCCAACCCCTGGCTGGATCGTGACGGCCAGGTTCCGCTCAACCCCGACGGCGACGTGCAGATCGAGAACTACGACGACTTCGTCGTTCCGGACTGCAGCGTGTGCGGCGGTGTGCTCAAGCCCGACGTGGTCTTCTTCGGCGAGTTCGTACCGCTCGAGCGCTTCAGCGAGGCGACCGCCCTCGTGCAGCGGGCGGAGGCCCTGGTGATCGCGGGATCCTCGCTCGTGGTGAACTCCGGCATCCGCCTGCTCGAGAAGGCCACGCGCCGCAAGCTGCCGGTTATCATCATCAACCGGGGCATCACCAAGGGCGATGGCCGCGCAGCGGTTAAGATCGAAGCCGGAACGTCTGAGACCCTCGAAGCCCTCGTGGAGCGCCTCACCCGCTAGGCCGCGTTCCTCGACCCTGAGGTGTGCGATGACCCTGATCTACCTGGTGCGCCACGGCGAGACCGACTGGAACCTCGCGCATCGCATCCAGGGCTCGACCGACATCGACCTGAACGACACCGGCCGCGCGCAGGCCGCGACCACCGGTCGCCTGCTCGCCCGCCGCGACTGGGACGCGATCGTCTCGAGCCCGCTCTCCCGCGCCCGGGAGACGGCGCAGATCATCGCCGCCGAGGTCGGCCTCGGTGAGCCCGTGCTGCTTCCCGCCATCGTCGAGCGGCGCTACGGCGCGGCGGAGGGCCTCGACTACAACGAGATCGACGCGCTGTTCCCGGGCGACACCGAGGTTCCTGGTCGGGAATCCCGTGAGGAGGTCGCGGACCGCGTCCTGCCCGCTATCGTCGCCCTCGCCGAGCAGTATCCCGGACAGTCCGTGATCGTCGTGAGCCACGGCGGCGTGATCCGTGCCGTGCTCACGGCCATCGCACCCGACGACTACCAGGCGCGCGACGGGCGCATCCGCAACGGATCGATCCACAGCTTCTCGCACACCGACGGCACGCTCGACCTGATCGCCTTCGACGACCCGATCGAGATCGAGTCCCTCGACTGCGCCACCGACGACCTCGTCGACCAGAACGCGCTCGAATCGCGCGAGGCTCGGTAGATCCTCAGGATCTAGTCGGCGGGCCCGTCGACGACGCGCCCCTGGCCGAGGAAGTCGACGATGTAGCCGGCCGCGACGTGGGCCTTCTCGTAGTGGATGAGGTGCCCCACATCCGGGATGACGTGCAGCACGGCATCCGGCATCATCGCCTGCAGCTCCTCGAGCTGGGCGACCGAGGTGATCGAATCGTGCTCCGCACCGATCAACAGCGTGGGCACGGTGATCTTCGCGCCGACCGCGCTGATGTCCATGCTGACCGAGGCGTTGAACGCGTCGACGACCGTCTCGCGGTCGGCGAAGTTGCCGAAGTAGGTGTGGTGCTGGTCGTGGATCCAGCGGCGCAGTTCGCGATCGCGGGTGCGGGTGAGTGCGGAGCTCATGAACTGCACGATGACCCAGTGCCGCAGCATCCACTCGCCGGTCCGGCGTGGCAGCTTCATCGAGAAGGCATAGAACGCCATGGTCAGGCGGGTGAGGAACGCGTTCGGGCCCTCGAGGGCGGAAGCGGCGATCGGGTTCACGAGCACCAGCTTGGGCGTCTCGAGCACCCCGTTGGCGAGTCCCCAGGTCGAGATGATCGACCCGAACGAGTGCCCGAGGATGACGGCCTCGCCGGTGAGGCCGAGCTTCTCGATGAACTGGCCGAGCCAGGCCGCATAGCCCGGGATGTCGTGGGCCACTTCTGTGAGCGGGCTGGACTCGCCGAATCCCGGCATGTCAGGACCGATGATGCGCACACCGCGGAACTGCGCGATGACCGGCTCGAGGCCGTGGTGCTCGCCACGGTAGCCGTGCGCGACGACGATGGTGATCTCCGCGTCCGCCGGTCCGTAGGTCCAGTAGTGGGTCTCGCTGCCGAGGACCGTGACGATGTCGGAGCTGATCTCGAGTTCGTCGAGCAGGGAGGCGAAAGGCGAGTGAACAGTCATCGATGGCAAGTCTAGGCTCGCGTCGCAGTACAAGCGTTTGCAGTGTCCCCCTAGACTTGAATCAGCGCCCTTCGAGGCAGCGCCAGTCGCCACCGAAAGGAGCACCCTTGACCTTCACCGCCCCCATCCAGCTTCCCGGATTGGCCCTGGATCCCCAGTGGTACAGGCGTGCGGTGTTCTACGAGGTCATGGTGCGGTCGTTCGTCGACAGCAACGGCGACGGAGCGGGAGACCTCCAGGGCCTCGTCTCCAAGCTCGACTACCTGCAGTGGCTGGGCATCGACGCCCTGTGGCTGCCGCCGTTCTTCAACTCGCCGCTGCGCGACGGTGGTTACGACGTCTCCGACTTCAAGACGATCCTGCCGGAGTTCGGCACCCTCGACGAGTTCCGTGACCTGGTCACCAAGGCCCACGAGCGCAACATGCGCATCGTGATGGACTACCCGCTCAACCACACCTCGGACGCGCACGAGTGGTTCCAGCAGTCGCGCAGCGACCCGGAAGGTCCGTACGGCGACTACTACGTCTGGAGCGACACGGACGAGAAGTACAAAGACATCCGCATCATCTTCGTCGACACCGAGGAGTCCAACTGGACCTTCGACACGGAGCGACGCCAGTTCTTCTTCCACCGCTTCTTCTCGCACCAGCCCGACCTCAACTTCGAGAACCCCGCCGTGCAGCAGGAGGTCTTCGACACCGTGCGCTTCTGGTTCGACATGGGCGTGGACGGGCTGCGGCTGGACGCCATCCCGTACCTGTTCGAATCGGAGGACGGCAACGGCGAGGGCGAACCCAAGACGCACGACTTCATCAAGAAGCTGCGTGCCATGGTCGACACCGAGTACCCGGGCAAGGTGCTCATCGCCGAGGCCAACCAGTGGCCCGCCGAGGTCGCGCAGTTCTACGGCACCGACGAGGAGCCGGAATGCCACATGGCCTTCGACTTCCCGACCATGCCGCGCATCTTCTACTCGCTGCGTTCGCAGCAGGCCGGTGAGCTCGAGCGCGTGCTCTCCGAGCACACGCACATCCCCGAGGGGGCCGGCTGGGGCGTGTTCCTGCGCAACCACGACGAGCTCACCCTCGAGATGGTCAACGAGGAGTACCGCCAGGCGATGTACGGCTGGTACGCCTACGACCCGAGGATGCGCGCGAACATCGGTATCCGCAGGCGACTCGCTCCCCTGCTCGACAATTCGCGCGCCGAACTCGAGCTCGCGCACGCCCTGCTGTTCTCGCTGCAGGGATCGCCCTTCCTCTACTACGGCGACGAAATCGGCATGGGCGACAACATCTGGCTGCCCGACCGCGACTCCTCGCGCACGCCGATGCAGTGGACGCCGGACCGCAACGCCGGCTTCTCGACGGCCGACCCGGGAAAGCTCTACCTGCCCGTTGTGCAGTCCCTCGTCTACAACTACCAGCACATCAACGTGGAGTCGCAGCTCGCGCAGTCCCGCTCGCTGCTGCACTGGATCCGCAACGTGATCCACGTGCGCAAGGGGCACCCGACCTTCGGGCTCGGGTCGCTTCGGGTGCTGAAGACCAACCATGAGTCGGTGCTCGCCTTCGTGCGCGAGTACGCGGGCTCCGGCAGCCAGTTCGGCGACCTGCCCGAGCGCGTGCTCTGTGTCTTCAGCTTCGCCCACAACCCGGTCTCGGTCACGATCGACGCCTCCGAGTACGCGGGCCAGCCGCTCTACGACCTCTTCGGCGGCGGGCAGTTCCCCGACGTCGGCGAGGACGGCACGGTGAACCTCACACTCGGCACCCAGAGCTTCTACTGGCTGCACGTCGGCGAGGCCCACTTCGCCGGTGGACGCGTTTAGCGAGTGTCCCCGGTGACCCCTAGGGTTGCCTCATGAGCACCCCGTGGTTTGACAGTCTTGGCGTTTTCGACCTCGAGACGACGGGAATAGACGTCGAGACGAGTCGCATCGTCTCCGCCCACGTGGGGGTGATCAACGGCCTCGGTGAGGTCGTCGAGGAGCGCAACTGGCTCGCCGATCCCGGCATCGAGATCCCGTTCCAGGCGAGCGCTGTACACGGCATCACCACCGAGCACGCGCGTGCGCACGGGCGGGATGCCGCAGAGGTCGTCACGGAGATCGTGGCGGCCCTCGCCGACTTGTTCGCCCGCGGCATCCCGGTCACCATCTACAACGCCCCGTACGACCTGACGCTGTTGCACCGCGAGGCCGTGCGGCATGGAGTGACGCCGCTCGACGGCCCGCTCCCCGTCATCGACCCGCTCGTGATGGACAAGGCCGTCGACCGGTACCGCAAGGGCAAGCGCACACTCGAGGCCGCGGCGGAGTTCTATGGCGTGCAGCTCACGGAGGCGCACGACGCGGGAGCCGATGCGCTGGCCGCAGGCCGCGTGGCACAGGCGCTCGCGCGGCGATATCCCGAACAGCTCGATATCGCGGTCGCAGACCTGCACCAGCTGCAGGTCGGCTGGTGCGCTGAGCAGTCTGCGAGCTTCCAGGAATACATGCGTCGCACCAAGGACCCGTCCTTCACCGCGCACGGCGCCTGGCCGGTGCGATAGCGGTCGTTAACCACAAAAGCGCCCGGCGTGAGCCGGGCGCTTCTGCGTGCTGCTACTAGTTGCCGAAGCCCTTGTAGCGCGAGTTGAACTTCTCGACGCGTCCCGCGGAGTCCATGATGCGCTGCTTGCCCGTGTAGAACGGGTGCGAGGCGGAGGAGATCTCCACGTCGATGACCGGGTAGGTCACGCCGTCGAGGTCGATCGTCTTGTCGCTCTTGACCGTCGAACGGGTCAGGAAGGTCTCGCCCGAGGCGAGGTCGCGGAAGACAACCGCGTTGTACTCGGGGTGGATGTCGGTCTTCATGGCAGTTCCTTGAGAGTTGATCGCGAACGGTTGTCCGCTGAAAGTCGGCAGGTTCTGGACGAACCAAAGATCGAGTGTATCAGAGAGTGACGAACCGACGGCCTAGCGAGCCCGCGCGGCGTACCGCCCATTGTTCTCGGTGACCTCGAGGTCGAGGCCGAACGTGGAGCTCAGGTTGTCGGCGGTGACGACCTCCGAGATGCGACCGGATGCCGTCACCCGTCCGTTCGCCAGCAGCAGTGCGTGGGTGAACGCGGCGGGGATCTCCTCGACGTGGTGGGTCACCATCACGATGCCGGGGGCGCCGGGCGCGCTCGCGTAGCCGCTGAGCAACTGCAACAGCTCCTCGCGGGCTCCCAGGTCGAGGCTCGCGGCCGGCTCGTCGAGGAGCAGCAGCTCGGGGTCGGTCATCACGGCGCGCGCGATCTGCACGCGCTTCTGCTCGCCGTCGCTCAGGTCGCCGAACCGGCGGTTCTCGAGGTGGGCGAGCTTCCACTCGGCGAGCACGCGCCGGGCGCGCTTCACGTCGAGTTCCTCGTAGGTCTCGTTCCAGCGACCGGTGACCGAGTAGGCGGCGGTGAGCACGACGTTGACCACGCGCTCGTCGGCGGGGATGCGCTTGGCGAGCGCGGTCGAGGCGAATCCGATGCGCGGCCGCAGTTCGAACACGTCGACCTTGCCGAGCGTCTCGCCGAGGATCCGCGCCGAGCCGGAGCTCGGGTGGATCGAGGCGCTGGCGATCGACAGCAGGGTCGTCTTGCCTGCACCGTTCGGCCCCAGGATCACCCAGCGTTCCTCGCTGTCGACCGTCCAGTTGATGGAGTCGAGAATCCTGTTGCCGTCGCGCACGACCGAGACATCGTTGAGCTCTAAAACACTTGCCATGATGGCTACAGCTTAGCCGCGAGGGCCCCTCGAATCAGACGAGCGACGCGTAGATCTCCCGAGTTCTCACAGCAATGCGATCCCAGCCGAACTCGGCCTCGGCGCGCCCCCGGCCCGCCTCGCCCATCCGCTTGGCATTCTCGGGGTCGGAGACGACCTCGATGAGCGTGTCGGCGAGGTCCCGGATGAACCGCTCAGGGTCGACCGGGGTGCCGGTGCCGTCCTCGAGCTGGTCGATGGGCACGAGCCGACCGGTCACTCCGTCGTCGACGACTTCCGGGATACCGCCGGTCGCAGTGCCCACCACGGGTGCACCGCACGCCATGGCCTCGAGGTTCACGATTCCCAGGGGCTCGTAGACGCTTGGGCAGACGAAGGTCGTGGCCTGGGTGAGTACCGCGGAGAGCTCGTGCTGGCTGAGCAGGCGGTCGATCCAGACGACGCCGGTGCGCTCCTGTTGCAGGGCCTCGACTCCGGCCTGCACCTCGGCGAGGATCTCGGGGGTGTCGGGTGCTCCCGCGCACAGGATGAGCTGCACCTCGGGCGGCAGCAGCTTGGCTGCCTCGAGCAGGTAGACGAGTCCCTTCTGCCGGGTGATGCGCCCGACGAAGACCACGGAGGGACGTTCTGGGTCGATTCCCAGTTCGCGGACCAGGTCGTCATCGGAGACCGGCTTCCAGCGCTCCAGGTCGATGCCGTTGTGCACAACGACCACGCGCTGCTCGTCGAGGAAGGGGTAGGAGCGCAGGATGTCGCGACGCATGCCGTGGCTCACCGCGATCACGGCGGCGGCGCCGGCGAAGGCCGAGGCCTCGATCCAGCTCGAGACGCGGTAGCCGCCGCCCAGCTGCTCGGCCTTCCACGGGCGCAGCGGCTCGAGGCTGTGGGCCGTCACGACGTGCGGAATGCCGTGCAACAGCGAGGCGAGGTGGCCCGCGGCGTTGGCGTACCAGGTGTGCGAGTGCACGAGGTCGGCTCCCGCGGTGTCCTGCGCGATCTCCAGGTCGACGCCGAGCGTCGCGAGGGCGGGGTTCGCGGCGGTGAGACTCGGGGGCACGAGGTAGGAGCTGACGTTCTCCTCATCCCGAGGCAGGCCGAAGGCGCGCACGCGCACATCGATGTCGTCGCGGAGGGCTCGGACGAGCTCGGCGACGTGCACTCCGGCTCCCCCATAGACCTCGGGCGGATACTCTCGGGTAATTAGGTCGACTCGCATAGTCAGACGCTAGTACAGCCTCGTCCGCTCGCATACTCTGTAGCCATGGCGTCAAAGAAGATATTCGGAATTGTTCTCGCAGGTGGAGAGGGCAAGCGGCTCATGCCGCTCACCGCAGACCGGGCAAAGCCGGCAGTACCGTTCGGCGGCGGATACCGTCTCATCGACTTCGCGCTGAGCAACCTCATCAACTCCGGGTTGACCAAGATCGTTGTGCTCACCCAGTACAAGTCGCACAGCCTCGACCGCCACGTGTCGCAGACCTGGCGACTCTCCGGCCTGCTCGATGCCTACGTCGCCTCGGTGCCCGCCCAGCAGCGGCTCGGCAAGCGCTGGTTCTCGGGATCCGCCGACGCGATCCTGCAGAGCCTCAACCTGCTGCGCGACGAGAAGCCCGACATCGTTGTCGTGGTCGGCGCCGACCACGTCTACCGCATGGACTTCTCGCAGATGATCGACGCCCACATCGCCTCCGGGCGCGGGCTGACCGTCGCCGCGATCCGCCAGCCGATCTCGCTCGCCGACCAGTTCGGCGTGATCGAGCTGGATGAGAAGGACCCGACCCTCATCAAGGCGTTCCGGGAGAAGCCGAGCGACGCCGTGGGCCTCGCCGAGTCACCGAACGAGGTGCTCGCCTCGATGGGAAACTACGTCTTCGACGCCGATATCCTCATCGACGCGGTGCTGCGCGACGGGGAGAGGTCCGACTCGAACCACGACATGGGCGGCGACATCGTGCCCGACTTCGTCTCCCGCGGTGCGGCCGGGGTCTACGACCTCAACAACAACGATGTGCCCGGCTCGACCGAGCGCGACCGTTTCTACTGGCGGGATGTCGGTTCCATCGACTCCTTCTTCGAGGCGCACCAGGACCTCATCTCGGCACTGCCGATCTTCAACCTGTACAACCGCGACTGGCCGATCTTCAGCCAGCAGCTCAACTCGCCGCCCGCCAAGTTCGTGCGTGACGCGCGGGGCTACCTCGGTACGACCATCGATTCGATCGTCTCCCTCGGATCGCTGCTCTCCGGCGCGCACATCGAGCGCAGCATCCTCGGCCCCTGGACGACCGTCGAATCGGGCGCCATGCTCGTCGACTGCATCGTCTTCGAGCGCGCGAGAGTCGGGCCGAACGCCGTCGTGCGCCGCGCTATTCTGGACAAGGACGTGGTGATCGAGGCCGGCGCATCCGTGGGTGTCGATCCCGACGCCGATCGCGCGCGAGGCCTCACCGTCACGGACTCCGGCATCACCATCGTGGGCAAGGGAGTGCACGTCTCGCCGTAGCGATTCCCCGACGAGAGGCCCGCATGTCCCGATTCCTGGTGATCCTCGACGTGGATTCCACGCTGATCGAGAACGAGGTCATCGAGCTCCTCGCCGAGCAGGCGGGCACGCTCGACGAGGTGGCCCGGATCACGCTGGACGCCATGAACGGCGAGCTCGACTTCGAGGCCTCCCTGCGCTCACGCGTTGCCACCCTCAAGGGTCTGCCCGTCTCCGTCTTCGAGGATGTCGCCCCCGCCATTGTGGTGACGCCCGGCGTCCCCGAGATGGTCGCCGCCGTCCAGGGCGCGGGTGGCTGTGTCGCCGTGGTCTCGGGCGGTTTCCACGAAGTGCTCGACCCGGTCGCGGAAGCACTGGGGCTCGACTTCTGGCGCGCCAACCGGCTCGAGATCGAGGGCGGTGTGCTCACCGGCGGGCTGACCGGTCCGATCATCGACGCCAAGGCCAAGGCCGACACGCTGCGCGAGTGGGCCGCCGAGTGCGACCTGCCGCTGCGCCAGACGGTCGCCGTCGGCGACGGCGCGAACGACCTCGAGATGATGGCCATCACCGGCCTCGCGGTCGGCTTCGACGCCAAGGCGCCGGTTCGGGATGAGGCCCACGTGCTCATCGACGCGCGCGACATGAGCCAGCTGCTGCCGCTCCTGGGCCTGCGGGGCTAGACCAACGGGTCAGTGCCCCATCCCGAGTCCGCCGTCCACGGGGATGACGGCGCCGGAGATGTACGCCGCGTCGTCGCTCGCGAGCCAGGTGATCACCTTGGCGACCTCGGAAGGAGTGGCGAAGCGCCCGGCCGGGATCGACTTCTTGTAGTCGGCCTGGGTCTGCTCGGGTAGTTCCGCGGTCATGTCGGTCTCGATGAAGCCGGGCGCGATCACGTTGGCCGTGATGCCGCGCGAGCCGAGCTCGCGGGTGACGGAGCGGGCGAGCCCGATGAGTCCGCTCTTCGAGGCGGAGTAGTTGATTTGACCGGCGCTGCCCAGCAGCCCGACGACGCTCGAGACGAGGATGATGCGGCCGAAGCGGGCCTTGATCATGCCCTTCGAGGCGCGCTTGACGAGCCGGAACGCGCCGGTGAGATTGGTATCGATGACGTCGGTGAAATCCTCCTCGGTCATGCGCAGCAGGAGGAGGTCGCGGGTGATGCCGGCGTTCGCCACGATGACCTCGACGGGGCCGTACTGTTCCTCCACCGCGCTGAAGGCAGCGTCGAGACTCGCCGCATCGGTCACGTCCGCGTGAACCGTCAGCGTTCCCTCAGGGCCTTCGCCCGAGCGCGCCGTGACGGCGACGCGGTGGCCGAGGGCCACGAATTCCTCGGCGATGGCCTTGCCGATTCCGCGGTTTCCTCCGGTGATCAGAACTGTGCGCTGCGTAGACATGTGCACCAGCCTACTGTCAGCCACAAAGGTCTTAAGATTGAGGGAGAGCGGTCCAAACGGACCCGGTGAGCAGCCAGCAATGAACAACCCGCAGTCGATCACGTCGCTACCCGCTTCCCCCGCGGAGGACCGTCATCGTCGTATGGTCAACTACTCGATCGCCATGGGTATCCGCACGGTCTGCGTGGTGGTCGGCATCTTCATGCAGGGCTGGTGGCTGCTCGTCTTCGGGATCGCGGCCATGGTCCTCCCCTACTTCGCCGTTGTGCTCGCCAACAATGTCGCCCCGCGCACGGTCGGACGCATGGAGCGA
>Ga0247807_10001514_pt1 | contig 13517 bp, 15 predicted proteins | sample UWRJL074202C1_FD_179931 | JGI IMG/M metagenome (GOLD analysis project Ga0247807, IMG submission 179931) | Plant litter microbial communities from Arlington Agricultural Research Station in Wisconsin, United States - UWRJ-L074-202C-1 | ecosystem: Environmental > Terrestrial > Plant litter >...
TCTGTCAAAGGTTTACATGCCCTGCCAACCTTCTTTCGTTACCATACTTACGTGTTGATAGCATATACCGCGCATGCGAACATATGTAAGTACGTGGTAGCTATTAGCCATGACGACTTTAATAAGCTTTGCGACACCAGCAACACAATCTGTCAATTTCTTATCGCCCATCTCGTAGCATTACATATCATCATGAGGCCAATCTCATGTCGAGAGCGTAAGAAACATACTGTCACAATGTACAGAATTCGAATGACCACTTGGATCGATCAGATCTATCAGACTACCGATCGTAATAGTAAAAAATACGTTGAATGGCCGCGAAAGATCAGCGAGCTCAACCAATTGGGACTAAAGCCCTTGGACTCTTATATTTTAAGTCAATAGTCATTATATATATGTCAACAGTCAAACTATGATAATCATCGAAGGTGGAGCAAAGCGGACATTAACATCGTGTCAATAACACTGCTGAGACTTCCAACATTCTTATCGCAGTCTAGGAACCCTCAATCATGTCTCCTCACTCGCCTCTTCCATAAACTCTTGGTCATTCTCATTACGCAGTACCCATTTCCGAGGATGCTGCCTGTGGTATGTGCCAAAAGAATCATCAAGCTCTTCCTCCGACCATCTTCGTTCCCTTTCAGTTCCGATATAGTTGCCATACCGATCTCGTGCAAAGTATTTCACGTAATCTCTTCGGGGCATGAAAACACACTTGAATTGCGGATTTGTAGCATTGATGCCTTTCAGTTTGTGTAAGAACTGCCCAAACCTATGTCCGTGTATCTTCTTTCTATATTAGGACTTCTATTAGCTATTAATCTTATTCCTGCCTGGGGTCTGGAAAGTGATTCTTATCACTGATCTTACAATTCTGCTTTCTCATCTTCATATGCTTCCTCAGGACGCACCATTACCGTGATGATGCTATCATCAGTGAACCTAACCGGAGGAAAATATGGTGCCTGGATGCCATAAGGACAGCTCTTTTCCCATGCCGATGGCTCTTTATATGCTGGCATTGGCCCACCAATAGCGCTAAAGCGGTTGAAATTGCAAGCAGCCATCTTTATGACTGTGAGAGTACTGAACTTCTGGTGATCGTGTTGGGAAGAATGTTGCCAGTAGACCTGGGCGAGAACTGGAATGGTTTTGGTTTTTGGTTTTTGGTTTTTAGAAAGGAAGGAAGGCATGTCTTTATATCCAGAAGTAAAGATAGCTTCTTTTATTAGTAATGACAACATCCATGCATTTGATGTAGTGGAGGCTTCATTGATCAATTTTCTAAGCCACGGGATTGATGACCATCGTTCCATGTCTTGGCAACCCGAATGTGATCGGGATTTCTCCACTGATCGAGTGACTCATTTGTGCTAGATATATTTACGATCTTAGTGTATATAAGGCTTGATGTGCCATTGGTGTTACACCAAAACCCATGCAGTCTTTCTAATACTGGCTATTAACTCCGTATACCTCCGACGATGAGTAGATCAAGATTACTCCAACAAACTCCAACATCTCCAACCTCTCCAATCACATGTCTGCTGCTGGAGATAATTTACTTGAATTACGCAAGAATGTAGTCAAGCAGAGAATTACCTGCTTGTAGACCGTAATTATCCATTCATGCAGGAGCTTGTTGTCGGGTTCAAACCGACCCGCTAATTATTAAGCATCGCGGTAGTGGAATGGAGAGTGGGAAAGCTTGGGGAAATGTTAGCCAAGAACGCCAAGATCGGGTTGAATCCGAGCGAAGAATATTGAGTTTCCCGTGACTTCTCCTATTTGATAAATGGGATATTTATCATCACAAGCTCCTAGAACTTCATCACAATCAGAATTTATATCTCGCCACTCATTGTCAATTTATAACAGTTGGCTGAAGCTGTATACAACATATAATCGATATCCTCTTCATTTAAGAGCATTATCCTCAGCATCCTTCAATTTTGCGATCTGGAGTTATTTCATCGGCCATGGCAACCTCTACCATCACGCAGACAATATCTAGTAACCCGGATATCGAGCTAAAGACTGTTAAATCCCACAGCAAAAACGTTTCTGAGCTTAGCAGTGGAGGTCCAGATCTAGAAAATGTGGAAGCGTGCGATACTCCACCAGCAGACGCAAGACCGGCACTCGAAAGCTGGAATTTGCCCATCGAAAACAAATATCGAGTTTTCTCAGCTTTTTGGTCTTTTATAGTGATTGGCATGAACGATGGATCTTATGGTGTAAGTCATTTGGTTGATAACATCTTAATCTACGAGCGAAGGCTAACATTGAGATAGGCATTAATACCTCACGTATAATATGTATTTTCCAAATTTGCTGGTCAAAACTCACAATTTATAGCTCGAGAAGTATTATGACTTGAACTATACTGTCGTATCGCTTGTATTTCTCTCGCCATTCGTAGGCTACTCGCTCGCTGCGATCGTCAACAACCTTATGCATGTAAAATTTGGTCAGAGGGGCGTAGCAACTATAGGTCCTCTTTGCCACCTCGTGTCTTATATTGTGTTTTCTTTCCATCCACCATATCCAGTGCTGGTATGTAATTCATTTTTCGATCTTTCCTCACTGCAAGTATGACTAATAGAACTATTGCCTAGGTCGTAATGTTTGTCTTCGTCGGTTTGGGTAATGGATTGATTGATGCTGCTTGGTGCGCCTGGCTTGGTAACATGACAAATGCGAACGAGGTTTCGGGATTCCTACATGGGTGTTATGCATTAGGAGCTACCGTCGCCCCTCTAATAGCTACAGCTATGATCACCAAAGGCCATCTTGGTTGGTATGCCTTTTACTACCTCATGGTGAGTTTCTCGAGATCAAAAGTCACACATTTTCTTCTATAAGAGGATGTGAGTTTGCTAACAACTTTACGCTACAGGTTGGAATGTCTACAACGGAGTTGATATCTTCATCATACACATTCTGGTCACAAACTGGTGCCGTGTATCTTCTCAAGAATCCACGTGAAGCAAATGCTACCACAGGCCGTACTCGAGAAGCTCTAAAGAGTCCCCTGACTTGGATATTTGCTCTTTTCTTGTTCGGTTATATGGGCACCGAAGGTATTCTTTCCGTGCCAACTACAAAAAATTATTTCTGATATAAAACGATGCAGTTGGTCTGGGTGGCTGGATAGTGGTATTCATGACTCGAATCCGAGGTGCCAGCGCTTTTGGCGGAGGAGCAACAGCAACTGGTTTCGTACGTAAAATCTGCAGATTTACAAACCTCTTTCCCCTTGATAATGTCTGCTCACTCCAGAGATATTGATTAAAACTTCACTACTTAGCGAAGTATTAACATCGTTTTTTTGAAGCAAGCAAACAATGGCAATGCTACCTGTGCCACAAAGACTCCCTCACATACAAATAGATTTACTGACTGGAGTTGTATCAAGTGGGGTGGAATGACCGTTGGACGACTTGTACTCGGGTTTGTTACGGGTCGAATTGGAGAATCTCGAGCTGGGCTTCTTTATCTCACCCTCACCATTGCTCTCCAACTTATTTTCTGGCGAGTATCTAATCTGATTGTAAGCGCAGTCTCCGTAGCACTGCTAGGGGTATTTATTGGTATGTACTTTCCCTGTCTGAGTTCAACAATCTCCTAGTGCAAGCAAATTATGTTATATTATGCTTTTAGCTTACAAATCTTACTTATCTAATTTGATTCTATTCAAGGCCCGATGTTTGGCACCGCAATCGTGCTCATAACAAAACTTCTTCCAAAATCTCTCCACGTTGGCACTATTGGTTTTGCAACCGCATTTGGGGGCTCAGGAGGTGCTATATTCCCGTTCGTCATCGGAGCGGTAGCGCAGGCCAAAGGTGTCCAAACTTTTCAGCCATTTATTCTTGCGCTGCTTGTTGCGATCACTGTGCTATGGTTTATTGTACCTCGTGGGAACTTAAAGAAAAAGGCTGATGAGTCTATCTCTCCTACACAACCCGGCTCTCGAGATCAGATTGAGACTTGATATCAGGTATCAAGCTAGATGGAGTTACTTATAATTAGATCTGTTATTGAAGTTTTAAACATATCTAGAAACAACAGGTTTATGTTGAATTGTCCAAACAGTATGTGCCACCTTATCCTGCGTATTGCAAGATATGATGGAAGGTAGACTCAACAGACTTGCTACAAGTCTGTCATACAATAAAAATGTCAAGAAGCAACTTGTGAGTATATCGTATTAGGCTATGGTGATGGTGATTTCTGCACTGCGATGGAGCATAAAATCGTCAAGAGAGCAAATTGCTAGTAATTATAAAATCTAAGACATGTTCCTAGGTGAGCCGACGGATTTAAGTTGGCACGTTTATAGATTCGCGCGAAGATTTCAATAACCTGTAAACGGAACTAAGTGTGAGGAAAGTTTGTCGGACTGGGTAATATGGGGAAATCTATTGGCAAGCATGAAAGTCAAAAATTGGCTTGGATTAGTAATCCGTTTCTTTGGTATATGCACCTAGAAAACAAGAAAACTTCTTTCATATCAACAGAGCTGCAATATCTGAGACAGTAAAGCACTAAAGATTTTTCACCTCGTGCATGGGGTGGCTGTGGCTTCGCTTACAATTCCCCTAAAACCTACCTCGCTTAGCCCCTGAGCCAGTACCTAGGTGCCAAACATCAGCCTGAATGCAGAGAGGCGTCCTTGAGGTTACCTTGTACAGCATTGAACCAATAATCGCATACAACACACATGTACTGTAAGCTGAGCACAATGTGATCATCTGCATCTACTGAAGTGTTAATTCTACTACATAAGCCAGTCAACCACAGTAAAAATCTGAATGTAAAGCTGCCATCTAAATTCACAGACTCATCATGTTTCTCTACCGGCTAGTCAATTGCACACTGCTATTCGTGTGTATTTTTGTCATATGCTCAACTGGATCTCCAGTCTTGCCAGAGAGTGTGTTTGACTATGTATGTAATACCAAATTATCTTCCACCTACAATATTCTAACACTACCTAGATAATTGTAGGAGGAGGTACAGCAGGACTTGCTCTTGCCACTCGACTCAGTCAAGGCCTTCCTAGCTCTTCAATTCTTGTTCTTGAAGCTGGCACCGCCGCACCAGATGAGCTCGGAATCAATATCCCCGCCCGGCGAGGATCGACTGTTGGATCTAAGTATGACTGGAACTTCACCACAATTCCACAGGCATCTGTGAAGAATCGTGTGATACCTCAGCCAAGGGGAAGAGTCCTGGGAGGTAGCTCTGCTCTAAATTTCATGACATGGGATCGTGCAGTGAAAGCAGAGTACGAATCTTGGAGGGAGGTTGGAAACCCAGGATGGGGCTGGGATATATTTTCCAAATCAATGCAGAAGTCAGAGAACTTTACGAGTGTGAATAGCGAGTGGTATGGTGATGAGGGAGTTGGTAGGAAAGGTCCGATCAGCGGGACTATCAACCGGTTCATCCCAGCTTGGCAAGATGCGTGGATACCTACTTTGAATTCACTTGGGGCCCCCACGAATCGGGAATACATGGCGGGCAACTCACTAGGAGTGTTCTTTTCCTCGAGCAGTGTTGAGCCATCCCATTACAACAGATCCTATAGCGCAAATTCTTACCTCCCGTTGGCTGGAGCCAACCTTGTTGTCGTTACGAACACAATTGTGGCAAAAATTGACTTTGAACGGAATAGAAATATGCAGCATGCTACTGGTGTTACATTGCTCAATGGAACTTTTATTGCGGCTAGGGAAGAGGTTGTTCTATCTGCTGGATCATTTGGATCTCCTATCCTCTTAGAACTTTCTGGTGTCGGCCAGAAGTCTATACTAGATAAAGCAGGCATTGTCCAGGCCATTGAGCTTCCTGGGGTGGGCGAAAATCTTCAAGATCATATTCGCCTATCAAATGTTTATCAGTTGAAAGACAATCTCACTGGGCTCGACAGACTGAATTATGATCCAGCATACGCCGCTGAGCAACTCCAATTATGGATCGATGGGAAATTCTCTCACTTTGATTATACTGGGTCCGCGTACACATTCCAAAATTGGAAGCAGGCAATAGGTAATGATAGTCAGTTACTAGATTTAGCGAGAGATGCAGTGAAAAGCTCGCGTTATCCAGCCAACGAAAAGAAACTAGAGTGGTTGAGCGATCAAACGGTGCCCCAGCTCGAAGTTATCATGAGTGATGGATATCTCGGTGTGAAAGGATACCCTCCAAGAGATAGTGCACTATATGGTAAGAAGTTCTTCGCCCTGATTGCTGCAGTAATGCATCCACTTGCTCGTGGTACTGTGCACATTAATACATCGTCCCCGCTGGGGAAGCCTGTTATCGACCCTAGATATCTCAGCAATGAGCACGATATTCGCGCAGCTATCGAAGGAATTAAGAAATGCCGGCAGATTGCTCTTACACCTCCTCTGCGTGATGTCTGGGTTTCCGAGTACGAACCCAGCTTCGAGACTGTAAAGACCGATGCTGATTGGCGTGAGTATGTGCTGAACGCAACTCTGAGTATCTATCATCCTGTCGGTACCTGCTCAATGCTTCCAAAAAAGAAGGGTGGTGTTGTAAATTCACAATTAAAGGTCTATGGGACGACGAACCTAAGGGTTGTGGATGTTAGTATCGTGCCTGTTTTGATCTCAGGACATACGCAGACGGCTGCCTATGGGATTGGCGAAATCGCGGCTGATATTATCATCAGAGCTGCCAGAAGAAAACACTAGTCATATATATTGCTCTAGAGCCAATGAAGATGAACTGATTTGATTATTTCAACATTTATTGATTATTTGTATCTTAATATAATCTTACACCTTACGCTCTTTCAGACTCCGACCTATGCCCAGCAACATGTAATGGAAATCGACGATGTTAATTTCCTCCCTTTCAACGCCATATAAATGCAAATGCTTGATTGTAACATTCATCAATCTTATGAACACAACCCGGTAAATATCTCATCTGAGAATTTTCATATTCTTGAAAAATGGCATTTAAGCTTCAGCGTGAGCAGTGGTCATGTTTTCTGGTTCAGTCTTAGTCTGCTCATGAGCTCCCTTTTTCTCATGTCGAATCTTCTTAGCAGCAGCAGCATCCCACTTTGAGCTTCCAATTGGAGAGACTTTACCAGCATACATCCAGTCAACCTCCTCCATACTCCTCCCCTTTGTCTCCATCATGAAGAAGTAGACAACGAAGAAGAGTGCAGCACAACTACCTGCAAAGACAAGCCCATAGAAGTAGTCAATAGCATCGGTAATGAAGGTCGAGAAAAAGGAGATGAGGAAATTGAAAAGCCAATTGCATGAAGTGGCGAGTGCCATGCAGACTGCGCGGTACTCAATTGGGTACAATTCACCGACTTGAGACCAGACCATTGGCCCCCAAGTGGTTGCAAAAGCGAAGATGAAGAGGCACGTAAACACAATCATAATATTTCCTGCCATTGGTGTTGAAGCCGGATCGGTGGCAGAAAGCATAAAGTGGCCCACGAAGGAAAAGATCAAGAAGCACATGCACATCCATGCAGCACCAACCATCAGTGCTGAGCGGCGATTGCAGACCTTAACGATCCATAAACCAAAGATTGTGGCAACGACGTTGACTGTTCCCAATATAATTGAAGTTACGAATGAGTCCTTGATACCGGTTGCCTGGAAGATTGTTGTGCCGTAATAGAAGAAGAAGTTGGCTCCAGTCTATGAGATGTTAGCTTGAAAAACATTTGAAAGTTTGGGGTTTGTAAAGTACCATTTGTTGTCCGGCTTGAAGCACCATGCCGAGAAGAGTCCGGTGTAGCATTCCTGGACCGGTGAAGATCTCAGTCCATGGACGTTTACCAGCATTCAACTCCTCCTGGCGCTTTTCTTCGATCTCTGCGATTTCATCCTCGACTACGGCAGCAGTTGGAGAAACACCTGCAAGACGAGCAATAGTAGCTCTGGCTTTGTCTTGCTTTCCGTGTCGGTAAAGGTATCGTGGAGATTCTGGCATAAAGAGGATTCCAACTCCGAGAATAATTGCCCACAGTGCGGAAAGCGCATTTGGAATTCGCCATTGAGCACTGTTGTTATAGGTAGACTTGGTACCGAAGTTCACCTATGATAACATTAGATTCGGACTAAGGGAGAATTTCGAAAAATACTTACCATATAAGCCATCCAAATACCGATAGTGATGAGAAGTTGATATGAAGCAACAACCATGCTACGAATCTTCTTTGGGACACTTTCTGTTTGATACATCGGAACAGTGGTTGACAAGGCACCTACGCCCAAACCAGTGGTGAATCTTCCCATAGCAAATTGGACCCAGTTTGTAGTACTGGTGACCTCAATGATAACACCAATTATGTAGAAGAATGCAGATGCTGAGATTGTATATCTCCGTCCAGCTTTGTCCGCGATCCAGCCACTGGAAAGACATCCGAAAAGAGCTCCAATAGCAAGCAGTCCGACGATAGTTCCCTGCCGAGCGGCGGAAAACTTTCCATCTTCACCAAAACGAGCGATGAAGTCCGACTCATTCATAAAACCAGAAATTTGACCAGATTCATAACCAAAAACCATGCCACCCATGGATGCAATTGCTCCGAGTAACACAGCAATTATTTTGACTTTAGGCTTTTCAGCCTCCACAGCAACGTGGTCATGATGTTGGATATCAGCATCAGTCGAGTGGTTGATAGAAGCACTATAAGGTGTGCTGGTCTCAGAGGCTTTTCCAACGTTGTCCGTGGCAGGAAGATGTTCTGGGGATTCTCCGACGTCTTTCTTGGGAGAAAGCTTCCCTATTAATTTGCTGAATGCCATCTTTTGAACAAGCTAAGCTACGACAAATTGAAGAAAGAAAAAAACTTTACAAGAAGGAAGGAACTTTAAATGGGAAGCAAAGACAGATCTCAAAGCGGGAATCTTTGGGGGAGAGAGGAAGGCAAAAGGACAAAATTTGAAATGTGAGGAAAATAGAAACTAGAAGTAGCACACATTAACGGGCACTACGGTACTATTGCGGGATCGCAATCCAAAATAGTCCATAAATAACAGGTTCTAGTCACCTCCGACGATCCACACAGTACGAAACAGCACATTGTAGGAGTGGCGTGGTTCTTTGAGAGTCACGTGTCGTCTGCCGCCCAGGCCGAAGAGAAGTGGCATCGTGAAAAGTTCTGCATATTTTGAGCCTCATGTGGGTCATTTATTGCGGATTCCCGTGAAGATCGAGGGTCAATGTGAGAGCTGGGTTTACTCCAGCACAAGAATGACTCGAGGTTCCGCTGGTGCCGTTCATAGTTTGTTCGGTTTTGTGGGTTCGGAGATGCTGTTCGGGCTTATTTGCTTTGCATGACTGCTACTAGCCACCCTATGTCATGTGATTTATGGGGATTACCACCGAATGACGGAAACAATCCACATAATAAGATCTGAGATATGCCATTCATGACTACTGGGACTGGGTGATTAAGGTGTTCCACTCGGGATGGCAATATCTGTAAGGTCATGCGTATGTAAATAGGTACTTGTCAATTCAGAATGTGGGGCAACCCCTTTTTAGCCGAATATTTCCCCGTTGCCCATGGGCTCCCACCTAACACGATATTGAAGGTCTTACCCCGAGCCAGTCTGGGTTGGGATATACGACCTTAGAGAATTTGATTAGAATGAGAGGTGCCGAGGTAAGATCTAGCGTCATTTACCTCAGACAATCAGTTTTAGTTGTTAACCCTTTGGTGATATTTACTACCGATCACTCTAGCCCTATCTCCTTATCTCCTTATGCATCAACATGCCAGGCTTAATACTACGACATGAAGCTTTAAAAGCTATACGAGCCGTGCTGCGATCCATCTTATCCAGTTTTGTTATGAAAATTGGATAATTTTCAATTACCAATCCCAATCAATAATCCCATTCGATGCCCTCAGCACAAAATCCCCATTCTACAACTCAATACATACCGATTCCGTTGCAATCTTCTTTGTCATTACTATCTGTGCTTGATATAATTATTAATCCAACCATCGTCACCATCGCCAAGTACTTTGGACTGAGCTAGTCCTACTAACGGAGACTCGGCATTTACAAGGTTGATTGTAACTTATACCCGCGTGCCGAACAGTTCCTTGCCATGAGCGATCCAATAGTTTGAATGCTGTGACTTACAATGTCCTTCCCAGTCACAACATCATTACTACACTGTAGGTATTCTGCGATTTAGGCACCTCGGGTTGGATTGGTTCGTTACAGGTGGAAGTAGGGTTGACACCATCTAGCTACTAATACGTGTCACCTCTTTTCACAGCCTGAGCTTAATTCATGTAGATACAACTTAGATAATACTTTGGTCATCATACTCAATACAATATTATAACAATTGAACATTTTATCATTGGACATGAATAGTTGAAGTGAACTAAGATTTAGCAGAAGCTGTTGCATTGTTACAAGATGAGTATTCCAGCGCAATCATCACTTAGGAACGGAGAAGGAAAGATGTAAGAGGATTTAGCGTATCAAAATCAAATCTATATAATACACCTTTCAGCAAACTGGCTAAGCCGCAAACACAAGAACCAAAAGCCACCCAACCGTCTAGCCAAAAGAAATGCAATGCAATACACACAACGCTAAATAGTGTATCTGTATGGTCCGTACTCCTGAAATGTAGATTAATCCATCAAACTGACACTCTCCAATCGTTCCGGTACTTTGGCTGAGAACTTTGATGCTTTAGCCATCATTTTGGGGAAGTAATTTGACATCAACATTTCCCTATAAATCTCGTTAGCTCAAAAGTCTTGGAATCTGGTGGAAAATAGGCAATACTTACGTGTAGAAGCTATGCTCAGCATTATGTAACTTAACCAAATTATGCGCCAACTCGTGCGCAAGGACCGTCCACCAGTAAGCTGCGGCTTCGACTCTTGCCTCTCCCATACTGACGCCCAGCACCCCAGGGGGCTCTACCTTCCTGCGATGTAACTGCTCAAAAAATCTAAAGTTTGCAAAGATACTACCGTTTAGATTAAACGCTATGGTTCCGCCATCTTCATCGTAGAAAATATGGAGGGCTTTGGCAGGGAGATTATAGACAGCACCAATATCGGAAAGGAGAATCGCGAAAGTATTAAGCGCAGAGAGATTACTAGCAAGGAATACGGTCGTAGGAATAGAGAGGCTTTTAGAAACGAATATACGCATTCCGTTTGAGGCGTCTGCAAGAAATGTGATATTTTGTCCAGGGGTAGAGTCGCAGTATGTCGCCTGCTCTTTGATAGTGTTCTGGCTTGGCTGAGAAAATACCTGGCTAGAATCATGAGCGCGAGAGGATTGGATTGCGTTTACGAGATTTTGTTGGATCGCTGCGGGAGAGGAAACCTTTTCAGTTTGTTTTGGTTTTGTCACTTGGTCATAGGTTGGCGGATTATCAACTTCATGTTGGGTTTGTGAGGGTTCTTCGGGCTGAGGGTGGTTGCCACCTCCTAGGAAGTTTTGCAGCTGTTGTTGAGCTTCCCCACTACTACTGCTGTCGATACCAAGACGTCGTGTGATGCTAGAGAAGAGGCCACGGGACTTCGGTGCTTGAGCTGGTTCAGGCGACGGGTGCGGAGAATCTGAACCAAATGCCCCCGGCATTGCCCTAATCTTCTCGGACTTCTCCCGTGGAGGAGTCGCCACAACAGCTTGATTCTGCTGCCGCCATTGTTCTTCCTGTTCTCTAATCTGTTGCTGTTCTGCTTGTAGTTGCTTGACACGCTCTTCCTCTGCTATCCTCTGCTCGGCAGCTTTGGCGCGGAGAATCCGCTCAACATTGTACCCACGAGAACGCAATTGCATCAAATTGAGATTTAAGAACGACTCGAATGTCAAATATGCTTGTGGATTGCGGCGCTCTAATAATACCTGACAAATTGCCTGGCTAACCTGGTAGCTTTCGAAAGTCCCTGGAGTGACGAACAAAATCCACCCCTTCTTCCGTTCTTCGGTTATAAAAGCAGATCTCTTTTCTACATGTGAAATATTTTGGCCCTTTAGAGTTCGCCGCAAAGATATTGAGCTCACGACCTGAACTGCGAGGTGCTTCTCCAACCAGCGAGCATCGTGCTTGATGTTGTCAGGTGGTGTTTGATGTAGGAAGAGCTTTGCTCGTTCCAGCACATGATCCCTTAACTTTGCAGCAGAGTCTTGCTTTTCAGTAATAGATCCAAGGCGATGTGTTTCCTCGACAAGGCTTGCGAGTGGATGGGCGCCAAGAGCAAGGTAGAACTCTTCAAGTTTGTCTTCAGCTGGTGCACATATCAACGAATTCTTGAAAAGTTGATAGCTGACGTAGTCGTCGACCTAAACTTGATTAACATCTTACATTCTCAAATATTTTATATACGTTACTTACGATTACTGTCTCGGAGGGGCTAACTAGCTGATATTGCTTGATCGAGTTATCTTCAAGGTCCTCATCTCCAATTTCTTCCACTTTCTTTGAACCACTTGCCGAGATTTCAACAGATCCCAGGAGAAATTTAGATATTTTCATCTTCCTAAACAAGTCTTTGTCTCTTTTCAGTACAGGAAGATCATCTGCTAGCGTTCTTAACATAGCTAGATACTTATCTGGACTTTGCATGATACCGAGTAGGCGGGCGGGCTCCTTGCAGGCTAATCCGGCAAGCTCAAGTTTCGTCGGCTCATTCTTTGAGCCGCACCTGAGAAGAAACATATTTGCTAAGTCACCAAAGTCAACAAAGTCGAAAATATCTTTGTAAGTAGATGACGACCCTAAGTAGCATTGTCTAGGGGTCACGTGCGTAATTCCTGGACGATTACTTGTACTTTGCCCTTCGAGAGGAACAATTTTAGCATCCGAAAGCTTAGCTATGCTATTCTGGCCCATCTCCTGCAATTGACTAGCGAAATATTGGAAAAGGGTTATGGCTTCGGCTTTTGTTTTGGGTGGTTTGCCAATAAGTCTGTTGACACATTCTGTAATGGGTGGATTCTTGGCAACCTCAAATTTATCTGCATGAGAATGTAACCTAGTGTCCAGAACATGAAATCCAAGGACTGCACATTTGGGATTGGTAAAACACTCAGTAGGGGCAACTAAAATTTCCCCTGCACCATCTAATGGAAGAAACTTCTTGGTCGTAGATCCAATACTGAAAGTTCCATACTCATTAACATAGAAATTTGATATGTAGTAAACCATGGAAATGTTGCGGAGATTGACATCTGGTGAGGCCATCATGCTTATCAGTTCTGGTACTGTTGGAGTGGTGCGTAGTCCCAGGAGCATTAAGAAGCGACCCTCGATACTCTTGATATTAAGATTTCCTAACCCGTCGCCCCATTGAATGACTGGAAGCCCAAGAGCGCGTATTGTATCTGATGGAGCGAAAAGTTCTGATATTTTGTACAACCGAGCAGTACCTTTGGATGGTTCGGCACCGCGCGGTCCTGCTTCCGCTGGGCAAATAGCAGCTCCTTTCAGTCTTTGGATATCGGCAGCTG